>Ga0101941_1001250_pt1 | contig 20093 bp, 18 predicted proteins | sample DewCreD2012metaG_3_FD_75242 | JGI IMG/M metagenome (GOLD analysis project Ga0101941, IMG submission 75242) | Hot spring sediment bacterial and archeal communities from British Columbia, Canada, to study Microbial Dark Matter (Phase II) - Dewar... ...
AGACGAGGTCGAGGGGCCGGTGGCCCTGCCGGCGCGCGAGCCGGGAAGGAAGAAGGCCAGGGTTGCGTGAGCCCCTGCACGAGACCGAACGTGAAGGGCCGGCCCGGTGGCCGGTCATCGGCCACGACGCCGCGGTGGCAGCGCTCGACCGGGCGGTGCGGCGAGGCCAGGTCAGTCATGCCTACCTCATCAGCGGCCCGGCGGGTGTTGGACGCCGCGCGCTGGCGCTCGCCTTCGCTCGAGCGCTGCTCTGCCAGGCAGTGCCACACAGGCGTCCCTGCGGGAGCTGTCCGAGCTGTCACCGGGTCGAACGAGCCATGCACCCGGACCTCACCGTCCTCAGCTTGCAGGCGGTCGGGGGCGAGCGCGAGGTCCGGCCGACCCGGATCTCGATCGATGCCATCCGCGAGCTTCGTGCCACCCTCGCCCTTCGGCCGCTGGAGAGCGACTGGCGCGTCGTCGTCATCGACGATGCCGACTGGCTCTCGCGGGACGCAGCCGATGCGCTTTTGAAGACACTCGAGGAGCCGCCCCCCTTCGCCGTACTGATCCTCATCGTCGAGGACATCGCCAGCGTGGCCGAGACCATCCGCTCCCGCTGCCAGCAGATCCGGCTGGGGCCGGTTCCGGTCGCCACCGTCCGGGCGGCGCTGGAGTCCCGCGGGGTCGGGGCACCGCAGGCGGCTCTGATTGCCAGCCTGACCCGGGGCCGGATCGGGGAGGCGTTCCGGCTGGCGGCTGACCCGGAGGAGCTGGCGAGGCACCAGGAACTGGCCGAGGCCGGGCTCCAGATGCTGGCCGATCCACTCGTCGCGCTAGGCCGGGCGCGGCAGCTCGCCGAGTCCTACCGGCGCGGCCGCCGGGCACAGGTCGAGGCCCAGCTCGCCGTGCTGGCGATGCTCTGGCGTGACCTGCTACTGCTCCGCTACGGTTTGGATGACCGGGTGAGCTATGCCGGCCTGCGCGAGCGGTTGGAGCGGTTGGCCCGACGCTGGTCGCCTGACGAGATCGTGCAGGGTCTGCGCGCAACGTGCCAGGCAATGGTCGATCTGGAGACCAACGTGCAGGTTCGGCTGGCACTCGACGCGCTGGTGACGCAATGGCCGTCCCCCGAGCGCACGCGCTGATCGCTGGTGTCCGCAAGCTAGGCTCCGCGCGGATCGAGATCGGCCGGGTTGCCGAGCTGCTCCGCGCGGGCGAGTGGGTCGCGGTTCCTGGCCCGGCCGGCGAGGAGCCGGCGCTCGTCGTCATCGCGCCGGAGCAGGTGCTCCACATCGAGGGTGAGGTGCCTGAACTCCCGGTACGGCGGTTGAGCGAGGGCGAGCGTGTCCGCCTGCCCGAACTCGCCGCGCTGGCCCGCGACCTTGCCCAGCAGACCGCGGAGACGCTCGGCCAGATCGCGGAGTCCGCCGAGGGGGCGAAGGATAGTTCTCCTCTGCTGGGCCTGCGAGTCACGCTCGGAGGGGCCGTAGTGGTCGAGTACTGGGAGGGTGGGGCCGGCCCGCCGGTTGTCGAGGTTGCCACCCGGCTCGCCGAGCGGCTCGGCCGGCCGGTACACCTTGCCACGCGCCCTGGCGGGCCGCCGCGAGCGCTTGCCGGCAGCCTCGGCCGGATCGCCGGCGCCGGGCTGGAATTCGGCGAATTAGCCCGGCTGCGGCTGGGTGTGCCGCTGGGCGAGCCGCCAGCGCCGGCTCCCGGTGGTTACCCGCGGCTGGCAAGCACGGTCATCACGCCTGCGGGCAAGGGAATCGTTCGCTCTGTCTCGACCAGGCATCGCGTGGTGACGGTCGAGCTCGAGGACGGCACTCGCCACGAGGTGCCGCTCGAGCAGGTGACACCTGCCAACGAGTGAGCAGTTACTGCCCGGCCGGCGGGGCAGGCAGCCGGATCGAGAGCAGCGCCTGGTCGGTCAGCACATAGGCCACGCCGAGGATGTCGTCCACGGCGATATCCCGGATGGGCCCCAGCGGCGGCGTCCCCTCGGCTGGGAGGAATTGCTGTACCAGGGTTCCGTCCTGCGAGAGCCGGAGGATGCGACCATCCCGGTCTGCCACGTAGCGGAACGGCCGATCCGGCTGCATCGAGAGCGCGACCGCGTTCGCCACCGGCGGATCCACCTGCGGCGTTGCCTCGCCCTCCAGCGCGCCGCGATAGAACGTCACCACCGTGCCGTCCGGCTTGAGCACGTAGATGCGCCCATCGATCTCCATGTCTACCGCGCCGGATAGGTGTTCGGTGAATTGGCCGCCGGTCCAGTCCTCAGGCTGGTTCTGGTAGGAGCCAGCGAGAAACTTCAGGATCTGCCCCGGCTCGGGGAGCAGGAGGTACAAGTTGCCGGCGAAGCCGTTCACCGTCGCAACGCCGGAGTACGGCGCGCCGAAGGTGCCGACCGGTAGTCGGTTCCACTGCGCCGTCGCCGGGTCGAGAATATACGCATTGGCCCCATCGAAGGCGACCGGTGTGCCCTCGCCCCAGGCCGCGCCGAGCAACGTGCCGACCGGCGCGCCGCCGACCTGGGCCCCAGGCTCGAGCAGCTTGATCAGCTTGGTGCCGCCGCTGTCGAGGCGATAGAGCGCGTCGGTCAGGATGTAGAGCTGGCCGTTGCCGAAGAAGAGTCGCGGGGTGACTCCCTCGGGCGCCGGCGGCACGCCTCCCAGCACCTGGATGCTCTCCAGGCGCTGGATCTTGAGCACGCGGTCGGTCGCTGCCTGGACTGCGGCCCGCTCCTGCTCGATCCGCGCGGGGTCGAGCCCCAGCTCGGCGGCCGCGTCCAGGCGGGCGCTGGCCGTCGACAGATATGCCCGGGCGATGGTCGGGTCACTCGACTGCTCGGCCAGCATGCGCTCCTGAACCGCCGTCTGCACGAGCATGTCGAACCGCTCCTGGCGGGCGCGCTCGCGGTCGTTGTGGATAGAGAAAGCCAGGGCTGTGGTGAGGATGCCGATCAGGCTAACGGCGACCAGCCCGGTCATGCGGCTGACCGGCAAGCGGGGAAGCTGGCGACGCACCGGGCCGAGGTCGGGGAACTGGATAGCATCGTTGAATCGTTGCAGGCGTGGTAGGCCGAAGGTCCCGTCATCCGGCGGCGGGGCAATGCGGTGGCGTCGCCGGCTGATGAGCTGCCAAACGCCCAGCGCGGCCGCGACGAGCGCAATGGCGAAACCGGCCAGCAGCTCGACCAGGGTACGACTCCTCCCTGCCCGGTGCTCGAAGTCGCCTGCGACGGCGTCGTTGTCCGAACCAGCGGAGGGTTCCCAGCGTGCCTCGGCGGTCGACTCCTCGTCGCGCCAGGATCGATCCGGTGTAGCAGAGTCGTCGCTGCGTCGAGGTGGCTCGTCGTCCCAATCCCCCCGCGCCTCGGCGTGCGCGTCAACGCCGCCGGTGGCCCCATGATTAGTCTGCACCGCCTCGGTCGTGGGGTCAACCGCTTTCCCCGGCCAATTCGTCCTAGCTCGCGAGTCGAGTCGCCGCGCTGTCTCCTCGGGGAGCAAGTGGAGCAGCACGTCCGCCAGCCGGCGAAGAGGGCGCGCGGGCGCGCTGCGCTCGGGGCCGATGGCGATCGCGATCGCGTGAGCGTCCGGGCGCCCGCTCTCCCAGGCCAGCTCCTCCAGGAGCCTGATAATGCGGTGCGAGTCTGGGCTCAGGATGGCTTCCGGAAAGCGGGCAGCGAGAGCGGCCCCGAGCTGCTGGTGGCAGAGCACGACGGTGTCGCCTGGTGCCAGCCGGGTGTAGTACAACGCTGGCTGGACCTGCCGGTATTGCCCGAGGGGATAGCTGCAGTCCTGTCGCTCGGCGTCCTCTCCGGGAAAGGCATAGATCTCCTGCTCCTGACCCACCAGCACCTGGCCCGGCAGCACCTGGGCGATCAGGAGATCAGGCCCGCGAAAGAGGGCACAGGTCGCGCCGAAGCGGTACCACTCACCCAGCGAGCGGCCGGCATTCAGGCTGAAGAGCCACTGGTTCGCGGCCCCGAAGGCCTGTCCCAGCGTGTCGCCCAGCTCTTCGAGCGAGGTCTGCCCGTTGATCTGCCAGGCGGCGTGCTGGAGCAGCGCCAGCACCTGCCGAGCAGCCTCGGCTACGCCTGGCCCTTCGCCCAGTGGCTCCAGGATCACCGCTACCCCGTGGCCCCCGGCACTCCCGAGATCCCCATCCATGAGCAGGCCGATGTATGGGGACTCTCCTGTCGCGGCGATCCCCGGCGCGAAATGCGTTGTTGCCCAGGTGGTTCGCGGCATGCTTCTCGCTTCCTTCTCGCTGTCGCGCGCTCCGCGCAGGCGCACAGTCCCCCGCGGGCGCAGGGAGCCCTGCGCCCGGACGGATCTCCCGGCGGCGCGGTCGTGACTTTCTGACACCGCCAGTCTAGCACAGATGTGTACGTACGTCTAGAGGGATAAAAGAGAAATAGCGCGTTCGTACGCGTGTTCTATTCGAGCAGGGATAGGGCAGGGGCAACGGCCAGCGAGCGCCCGTGGCCGGGCTGTCAATCCCGCAGCACGTCGCGGTGCTGCTCGGCTCCCTCGTGCAGCGCGGTCTCGCTCAGCAGGAGATCCTCGCCGTAGTCCGGCGGGATCGACGCCGGAGCGGGGGCTGGTCGCTCGACGAAGGGCTCACCGAGCAGTTCGAGAGTCGCCTCCACGATCTCCCGCTCCCCGAGATGGGTCGCGAGGTCGTAGGCACAGCGCAGGTGGTAGCGGGCATCGGCCTCGTTGCCCTGGTCGATCAGCAGCACGCCGAGGTTATAGTGCAGCGCCATCGCCGAGCGGCGATCATTGAGCTGCTCCGAGAGCGTGATCGCCTGCCGGTAGGCAGCGGCCGCGTCCTCGGCCTGACCGGTGGTATCGAGCACCGTCGCCAGCCCGCGGAGCGCCCGGGCGAGCAGCGAGACATCGTTGATCTCGTGGGCTGCGGCCAGCGCGGCCCGGTAATGCTCCTCCGCCTCCTGGAAAAAGTTCAACGCCTGGTAGAGCCGGGCGATTTGGCCATGTAGCCGGGCGCGCATCTCCGTATTGCCGGTCGCAATCGCCAGGTCGAGGGCCTGCCGCAGATAGCCGATGGCGCCGTGCGGGTCGGTGACCCGCCGCGCGAGCTCGGCCAGCATCAGCAGGTAGCGTTGCTGGCCGGCGACATCCCCCGCCTCAGCGGCGAGCTCCACCGCCTGATCGAGATAGCTCCTCGCCTCTCGTGTCAGGTTGCGCGCCAGGCAGACCGAGCCGAGCAGCGCCAGCCCCTGCGCTTCCAGGTGAACCGCACCGGCTTGCTGAGCCAGCGTGATCGCGCGGTCGGCCGCATCGAGCGCATTGCCCAGCTCTCCGAACTGGAGCAGGATCTCCCCAGTGCCGAGCAACCAGCGCGCCTCGTCCTCAGCCGAGCCGGAGTACTGAGCAAGCTGGAGCGCATCGCCCAGGTAATCCAGCGCCTCGCCCCGGTGGTCGAGCGCCCCGTGCGCCAGCCCGAGCAACCCGAGGAGCCGCTGGCGGACTGCCTGGTCTTCGATACCCTCGGCATTCTGCTGGGCAAGCTGGAGCATCTGCAGGGCACGGCCTGGCTGGCGCGCTTCCAGGTAGAGCTCGGCCGCGTCGAGCAATGCCCGGACAGCAGTCCCGCGGCTCCCCAGGCGCTGTTCCAGGTTGGCGAGTTGGTGGTAGTGCTCGGCAGATTCGACGAGCTTGCCCATCCGCCGCTCGAGTTTGGTCAGCCCCATGAGACAGCGGCTCTCCATCGTCAGATCGCTGCTGGCCCGCGCTCGCTCCAGCGCGCCGAGGAGTGCCGAGCGTGCCTGGGTGAGGCGGCCCCGTTGGGCCAGCAGTGCGCCGATCTGGATCGCGATCTCGGCCTGCAAGCGATGGTCGATGGTTCGCTCGGCTGCCTCCTGCGCCTCTTGCAACAGCACGTAGGCCGTGTCCGGGTCTTCATCGCGTAGGATCGCGACCTGGCGGAGCAGGGCATCGACTAGGCCGGCATAGTGCGTGACCCGGCGGGCGCTGCGCCCGGCGCGGTGGTAGAACTCGCGGGCCGCGGCCAGGTCGCCGTCCTGGCGGGCCAGGTCGCCGAGCATCAGCGCTGTCTCCACGTCTTCCAGCGTATCGGTGTCTTCCCGTCCAGACTCGAGCTGCCGGGTCAGGAGCTCCCGGGCCCGCTCCCGCTCGCCGCGGTCGAACGCCAGCCGGGCCAGCCTCGCCAGCGCCCGGCGTTGCCCGACCACGTTCGCGATTCGCTGGGCAGCGCGCAGCGCCTCGCGCAGGTGGAGCTCCTGCTCGGAGGTCTCCCCCATCTCTGCCAGCAGGTCGGCCGCCCGCAGGTTGGCCTCCATCAACACGCGGTCGAAGCTCTTCTGCCGGGCTGCCAGGATCGCGAGCCGGGTCAGCAGCAGCGCCTGTTCAGGCTCGTCGACGGCGATCCGGGAAGCTTCTGCCTGGAGCTCCCACAGGTCGCCATCGGCGATGCGGGCCAGCAAGTCAGGTTGCTCGGCGGCCAGGTATGCCTGCTCCGGCGTGAGCCGGCCAGCCGCGACTTCGGCAGCGATCCGGTACAGCGGGTTCCGCTCGATCCCCTGCCGGCGACGAAGCCAGCGGCCGAACTGCTCGAACATTGTCCCCCTCACCGTCGCGCTAGCTGGCCGGCCCAGCAACAGCCGGTGGATATCCGGCCGTCGCCAGGGCCCAACGCAGCGTCTCGAGCGTGATGTTGCCACCGCTGACGATCAGCGCGACCTTCTTCCCCGCGAGGCGTTCGCGTAGCCGGTGAGCGGCGGCCAGCGCCGCCGCGCCGGCACCCTCGGCGACCAGGTGTGCCGTCTCCATCAGCTCGACGATCGCCGCGCACATCTCCTCGTCGCTCACCAGCACCAGCTCGTCCACTCGCTCGCGGATGATCCGCAGCGGTAGCTCGAACGCCACTCGCGTGGCCAACCCCTCGGCGAAGGTCGAACCCCCGTCCAGCTCCAGCAGCCGGCCCTGCCGCCAGGACTCGTAGACGACCGGCATGCCGGCCGCCTGCACCCCGATCACCTCGATCCCGGGGTTGACCGTCTTCATCACGATCCCGGTCCCGCAGACGCCGCTCCCGGCCCCGACCGGGACGATCACGGCGTCAAGGTCCGGTACCGCTTCGATCAGCTCCAGCGCGTAGGTACCGACGCCAGCGATGAGGTCTGGCTCGTTCGCGGAGTGGATATAGCGAAACCCGTCACGGGCGGCACGCTCCTCACACGCCAGGCGCGCCTCGTCGAAGTCCCGACCGGTCAGGACGACCTCAGCACCCAGTCGCCGCATGGCCGCGACCTTGAACGGGTTGGCGTCCTCGGGAGCGTAGATGATTGCTCGCACGCCGAACAGCCGCGCCGCGTAGGCGATCGACTGGCCGTGATTACCGGTCGACGCCGTGACCACGCCGCGGGCGCGCTCTTCCGGCGAGAGACGGCTCATCAGGTAGACCCCGCCGCGCACCTTGAACGCGCCGATCGGCTGGAGGCTCTCGCACTTCAGGTACACCTCGAAACCGAGCCGCTCGCTGAGGGCTGTCGGCTGCACGAGCGGCGTCGACGGCAGATAGCGGTGCACGACGGCGCGTGCCCGCAAGATATCTTGAAACGTCGGCGGCTCGAGTCTCATGTCCAGCCTCCCAGGCGGCCCCCAACCCGCTGCGGTGGCACTGGTGAGGGTACGACGATCGCGCTGGGTTGTCCATGAACTCCTCTGGCTATACCCAAGCATTCCCCATCGGCATGCGCGAAGACGCACCTGTCCGGACAATACGCGCTTCGCCAGGCCACCTCACGCCGGTCACCCGGCGCGCTCGCGCCCTGGAGCGCCGTCCTGCCGCTCTCACGGTCCGCGTCGTGCAAAGAAAGTCAGTGGTCACGACCCATCCCGTTGCGCGCGTACCGACCGGCACCGGATTCTGGATCGGCTGCGGGAACGTTCGTGCCCTGCTATTCTACAGCTAGCCAGGCGATGTGTGAACGAGGTGCACCATGCAATTTTTGGAACGGCTGAACCAGGCGATCCGCGCTAACGACTCGATGCTCTGCATCGGGCTCGACCCCGACCTCGAGCGGTTCCCGGCTCATCTGCCGCGTGACCCCTCGTCGATCCTCGCGTTCAACCGGGCCATCATCGAGGCGACTGCCGATCTCGTCTGTGCCTACAAGCCCAACCTGGCTTTCTATCTCGTCCACGGCGAGGCTGGCCTTCGAGCGCTCGTCGAGACGCGCCGGCTGATCCCGCCGCAGATCCCGGTCATCCTGGACGCCAAGGCGGGCGATATCCCCAGCACGTCGGCTGCCTACGCCCAGGCCTTCTTCGACCGCTGGGGCTTCGACGCGGTCACCGTTCATCCCTATCTGGGGGAGGACGGGCTGGCCCCATTCTTGCGCGCGCCCGGCCGGGGTGTCTTCGTGCTGGTCAAGACCTCGAACCCTGGCGCCGGCGAGCTTCAAGACGTGCCTGTCCGGGCAGATGGAAGCGAGGAGCCACTCTATCTCCATGTCGCCCGGCGCGTCGCCCGCTGGAACGAGCGCTACGGCTCCTGCGGGCTGGTCGTCGGCGCGACATGCCCGGCCGAGCTGGCCGCGGTGCGCCGCCAACACCCTGACCTGCCGATCCTGGTCCCCGGCGTCGGCGCTCAAGCCGGCGACCTGGAGGCCGCGGTACGCAGTGGCCTGGCCGGCGCCACAGCCCCGATCGTCGTCAACGCGACGCGCTCGGTGATCTACGCGAGCCAGGGGCCGGACTTCGCCGCGGCGGCCCGCGCCGCCGCCCTGGCGCTGCGCGATGCCATCAACCGGGCGCGGCCCACGCGCTAAATTCGCCCTCACCCCGGCCCCTCTCCCGCATGCGGGAGAGGGGCATACGGACGGGGCAAGGATGTCGTAAGGGCAGGAGCTAGTCGCCGTGAACTGGCACGCCCGCCAGCGCCTTAGCGATCGCCTCGTCGAACTGCGGGAGATCGGCCGGCACCCGCGACGTGATCAGGTTGCCGTCGATCACCAACGGCTCGTCGACGTAGTTGGCGCCAGCGTTCTTGACGTCATCGCGGATCTTGTTAACGCAGGTCACCGTGCGGCCGCGCAGCACGTTCGCCGAGATCAGGAGCTGCGGGCCGTGGCAGATCGCCGCTACCGGCTTGCCGCTCTCGACGAAGCGGCGGGTGAATTCCACCGCCCGGTCGTCGATCCGCAGGTTCTCCGGTGAGCCGCCACCGGGGATCACCAGCATATCGAACTCATCGACCGTGACCTCGTCGACGGTCTTGTCCGGCTGGATCGTCGTACCCTTTTTCCCGGTGATCGGCTCGCGATTGAGGCCGATCACAACGACATCGGCACCCCGCTCTTCCAGGTACTGCTTGGGGTCGGTCGCCTCGACGTCCTCGAAGTTGTTCGCGAGGAGCATCGCCACTCGCTTGCCGCTCAACTCAGCCATCTGTGTCACCCTCCCGTCGAGCGTAGTCGTTCGGAGCGTTCGGCGCGCTCTCAGGATGCCACTGCTAGTCGACGCGCGGCAACTCGATCGCCCTGCTCCAGCCTCCGGGCGGGGCAGGGTCAGACCAGGATGTCGCGCCGCCGGAAGATCGCGAGCGAGGCCAGCGCGCTGCCAAATCCGATCGCCAGCAGCGCCAGCAGGCCGGCCCAGCTCACGCCGCTGCCCTCCAGTGCCTCGCGGGGCCGGTAGGCGGTGAAGATGCTCAGGTAGCGCAGCCACTCGAATCGCTCGCTGAGCCCGGCGATCACCCAGGCCAGGTACATCGCCAGCACGACCGCGGCCGCCAGGGCGGCCGCCTTCCCCCGCTCGCTGAAGATCGAGGAGAACAGCACCGAAATCCCCGCGACCGCGATGAGGAAGTCGAGGAGCACGACCCCGAGCTGCGCGGCGGCATCCGCCGGGAGCTCGGCATCGACCAGCGGCGCGGCGACGAGGAGACTAAGCACGGACACCCCGACAACGGCGAGCATGCCCACCAGGAGGGCGACCAGCTTGCCGGCCAGCAGCCGGGGACGGCTCTCCGGCACCGAGAGCCACAGCTCGGCGGTGCCCCGCTCGACTTCCTGGGCGACGGCCGCGGCACCGGACATGATGATGAAAATCGCCGCTACCAGTGGCCAGACGAAGCCGTAGGCCTCGGCGTGCATGAACGCGCCGAAGCTGCTCGACAGCCCTTGCCCTGGCTCGATCCCGAAGGCACGGAGCAGTGCCTCCGGATAGTTGCGGACGATCTCCTCGAACTGCGCGCTCTGCTCGCGGAAAGTGGGATAGACGAAGGCGATCAGCACGGTATAGAAGGCGAGCCCCAGCGCGTACCAGAAGGTCGTCCAGCGGAGATCCCACAGCGCCTTGCGCGTCATCGTCCAGCTCATCGCGCGCGCTCCCCTGTTATTGCCTCCTGCCGCTGGTAGTAGCCCATGAACACGCTGTCCAGGTCGGGTGGGGCATAGACCAGGTCGACCACCGGGAGCTCGCTCAGCCGGCGCAGCAGCACCGGGAGCCCGTCCGAGACGCCGAGCTCGACCCAGCGGCCTCCCTCGCGGACCTGGAGCACCTGGACACCGTCGACGCTGGCGAGTTGTGCTAAGTCGATCGGCATGGAGAACGCGACCTCCATGCGCCGGGTGCGCTGGCGCTTCAGCTCCTCGATCGTCGCGACCGCGACCAGCCGGCCATCGCGGATGATCCCGACCCGATCGGCAACCTGCTCCACCTCGTACAGCAGGTGCGAGGACAGGAAGATGGTCTTGCCGCGCGCCTGCTCCTCCCTCAGGAATGTCAAGAGCTCGCGCTGCATCAACGGGTCGAGCCCGCTCGACGGCTCGTCCAGGATCAGGAGCGGCGGGTCGTGCATGAACGCCTGTACCAGCGCGAGCTTCTGCCGGTTGCCCTTGGAGAGATGCTTGATCGTGCGGCTGAGATCCACGTCGAACCGCTCCACTAGCATCCGGCGCCGGGCCGGATCGATCCCAGACCGGAAGCCGGCCAGGAAATCGAGGAACTGGGCGCCAGTCATCGCCTCGTAAAGCCGCGCGTCGCCGGGCACGTAGCCGACGTGCGACTTGACGGCGGTCGCGTCGCGCCAGCAGTCGAGGCCGAAGATCCTCGCACTGCCACGCGTGGGTTGGATCAGGCCCATCAGCAGGCGGATCGTGGTCGTCTTGCCGGCACCGTTCGGTCCCAGGAAGCCGAAGATCTCGCCGCGCTCCACGGTGAAGGCTAGGTCATCGACGCCCCGGTTCTTCCCGTAGAACCGGGTGAGCCCGTTAACCTGAATCGGAAGGCTGTCCATCGTCCACGTCCCTCCGCAGTCCACGGAGTTCTTCGTATCGCTGGGTGACCTCCGCCACATACGCGCGTACCAGGCGCTTACCGGCTTCTCGATCTCCACCCCCCTCCGGAGCCAGCGCGCGCTGCACGACGTCGGCTAGAGCCTCCGCGACCTCGCCGGGCGGAGGCCTGACCTCCGCTGGGAGCAGGCCGCCCGCGGTCGAGAGGCCGAGGCCGAGCATCGTGAGCAGGTAGGTGACGACCTCCGGGCTGAGGTCGCGGCGAATGAGGCCAGCCGCCTGCATGCGCTCGATGAGCGCTCGTGCGGCCTCGAAACGCATGCGGTAGAAGTCGGGGCCCAAGCGATGCAGGTAGTCGCCGAGTACCCGGTTGTCGGAGGAGAGGACAGCGCGCACGAGCGGGTTGGCGAAGGTAGCCTGGAGGCCATGCCGGTAGATCGAGCCAATCGTACCGCCCTCCGGATCGGTCTCGAGGCGCTGGAGAAAATCCTCGATCACGCACCGGACTTCACGGTAGAGCAGGGCTTCGGCCAGTGCCTCCTTCCCAGGCCAGTGGAGGTAGATGGCGCCCTTGGAGACGCCGGCCTCGCGGGCGATCTCGTCGACCGTGGTCTTGTCGTACCCGTAGTGCGCGAACAGCCGGGCGGCGGCGTCGAGGATCCGTTGGGCGCGTTCCTGGCGGTCAGGGCGTGGCATGATCTAACCTTATGACCAAATACGTCCAATCGGTCAAATCGTACAACAATCCGGACCGAGCGACAAGCCCTGTACAGTGGTCCGTGCTGCGGGTCGATCACATTCTGATCCCCCCTCCCGCTCGACAACCCTCACCCCCTACCCCCTCTCCCGCACATGCGGGAGAGGGGGCGTACCCCGCAGCCCAGTCCCTCTCCCGCTCGGCGGGAGAGGGGTGGCGAAGCCGGGGTGAGGGTGGTCAGGGCGGGGTGAGGGCGGCTGGCGCGGGAGAGGCACCAGACCGTGAGCGGCCCACAGCCATCCTCGGCCTTGCCTCTCAGGCACCTGGCTGCTATGGTGGGTACGTACAGCAGCGCCTGGCAGCGTACCGTGTAGATAACCTGCTTTTTCTCTTGGTACCGGGCTGGTCAGGGAAGGGAGGCGGCCATGGGGATCGGGGCTCGGGGGAACGCAGGCCGCGCCGGCTTGGCCTGCGTTGTAGCGCTTGTGCTGGGGTTGGCGATGGGCACCGCTTGGACACCGCGGAGCGCGTTGGCCCAGGTGTCGAGCGACGGGTGGGAGTTCACGCTCCTGGCGTGCCCGGCCGGCGGTGGATACGGGACAGGCGGTTTCGAGAACGGCCCCGGCGTGCCCCTGAACGGAAGTGGGAGCTTTGTCTTCAGCACGGCGAGCGATGGGCTCGCCTGGCTGCAACTCCACCAGGGCGGGCTCGACGGCGTTCCGCTCGCCAGCCTGCACGACCTGACCTACTCCACCTTCGTCGTCACCGGTGGTACGCAGGCGGCTCCGTACCTCATGCTCCAGGTCGACCTGAACGACGACGGCCTACCGGATGACCAGCTCGTGTACCTGCCGCACCTCAACGACACCGTCGTCCCGATCGAATGGCAGACCTGGGACGCGCTCGAGGGCGTCTGGTGGTCGCTGAACGGGCGTGCCGGCATGACGCAGGCGAACCCGCAGCCGTTGAGCGTCTACCTGGACGCCTATCCCAACGCGACGCTGGCCAACGACGACACCGGCGCGCTGGTCGTGGCGGCGGGCTGTCTCAGCGGCGTCTCCTGGTCGTCCTGGCAGGGTGCCGTCGACGCGCTCAGCATTGCCTACAGCACGACGACGATCGCCTGGGATTTCGAGTCGACCGGCGTTGTGACCAGCCGGCGAGCGATCCCGGGCGGACCACTCACGTTTACGAACCTTACCCCCGCTCCCTGGAGCACGGTGGCGCCGGGCGAGGTGACGGTTGCGGTCAACGTCCGCAGCAGCAGCCCGATCACGCGGGTCACGATGACGCTCAATGGCCAGGAGCTGGCGCCGGAGATCGCCGGCCCCAACGCCTTCCAGCTCAGCGCCTTCACTGGGCTCCGGCTCCAGCCAGGGCTGTACCAGGTGCTGGCGACCGCCGAGGATCGGTCCGGCCAAACCTTCCGGACCATGTGGCAGTTCGTCGTCTCCAACAACCCGAACGATAGCTGGTGGTTCCTGGCCGACGGTACTCCCCGACGAGCCGAAGTCGAGGCGACGCTGCGCAGCCTGGTGGAGGCGTTCCGCTGGCACTTCTGGGGCTATAGCTGGGACGGGCAGCAGCATTCCACCGATATTCCCACCCACGCCGAGTGAGCGAGCGCGCAGCTCAGCTCTCGTATACCCTTCAGTGTCCCCTCCTGCTCCAGCGCCGGGGCAGGAGGGGATCGGTGCACGGCACAGTCATGAGAGAGGGTGAACGACGCGCATGGAGTTGAAGCGTTGGATCGTCTTGCTGGCAGTGGTCCTTCTGCTCGGGGCCGGTTGCCGGCTCGGCGGCGAGAGTGGAACTCCCACACCTACGGCCGGTGTCACGCCGACCAGGCCGGTAGCGACACCGACGGTCGCGGCCACAGCACCGGCGTCACCGGTGCCGCAGACCCCAAACCCATCGAGCACCCCCCCGCCGGGCAGCATCCTCGTCCAGCCGCCGGATGCGTACCTGGTGACGCAGAGCGGGGAGCAGAAGGCATCCTTCGGGGCCTTCTACTGGGTCCACGAGACCGGCTACGCCGCCGAGGTGACCTCGCGCGGGTTCGAGATCCAGCCCGAGCCGCTGGCTGTGCAGGCGGGCGAGACGGTGCAGGTCGAGCTGCGCGGCGGCCCGGCGCCGGAGAAGGTGGCACTCGAGGTCTTTCCGGAGGAGGGCAATAAGGACCGGATCGGACCGCAGGCGGGAGCGATCGTGGCGTTCATCCCCAGGACGGAACCGGCTGCCTCGGCTGAGCTCAGCGGATCGGATGGGCGTTACTCCTGGGTTACCGACATCCCCGCCGGGAACTACTTCGTCCGTCTCCGGGTCGAGTGGCCTGAACCGTCGAGGAACCCAGTCCCCGGGCGCAAGCCGACAGCCGAGTATTCCTTCTTCATCGCAGTGTCTTAGCCAGCGCGCCTCGCGTGCTGCTCGATCGCTGGGAGCACGTGCGAGGATCGATGGCCGGCGCAGGCTCTCCCTCAGGGCCACCTAATGCGCGGGACGCAGGGGCCCTGAGCGCATCTCCAGCGTTCTCGGCTGGAGAGAGGGGTAGCCTGCGTGTCACACTTGGAGCGCCGGCGGTGTTGTATGGAGTGGATGCAGGGCGGGTGGACGGGCGCGATGGCCATTGCCCAGGCGAGCCTCCTCGATGACCAGGCACTGGTGCAGGCAGCGCGAGCAGGCGACGAGACGGCGTTCGCCGAGCTCTTCCGGCGGTACTACGGCCCGGTCTACCGGCTCGCGTTCAAGCTGGCCGGCTCTGCCGAGGAGGCGGAAGATCTGGCGCAGGAGGTGTTCATCCGCCTGTACCAGCGCCCACCGGCGCTCGCGGACGGGGAGAGCGTGCAGCCATGGCTCTATCGTGTCACCGCGAACCTCGGGCTGAACGCCATCCGTGGTCGACGCCGGCATCACGACCGGCTGCTCCGCTGGTTTCGCTTGGAGTGGCCGCTGAACCGGGGGGCGGCGGCACGGGAGCTCGAGCAGCGCGAGGCGTCCGAGCTGGCGCGCGAGCTTCTTGCGGCGTTGCCGGAGCGTGATCGGGCAATCCTGGTGATGCGTCACAGCGGGCTCAGCTATGAGGAGATCGCTTCGGCTCTGGGCGTGCAGCCCAGCTCCGTCGGGACGCTGCTGGCCAGGGCCGAGCGACGAGTACGAGATCGGTACCGGGCACTCTACCCGGCCGGTACAGAGGAGCACTGAGCCGATGCTTCGACGACGGTCGTGTCCTGGTGCTGGTGAGCTGCGAAAGCTGCTCGATGGCGGCGACGGCGCGCTCCCGCCTGCCCAGCGCGAGCATGTCCGCCACTGCCCGGCTTGCCAGCGGCTCGTCCGCGAGCTCTCGGAGTCGGCCGAGATCGCTCGCCGGGTGGTCGACGCCGCCACGCCGGGAACGCTCCCCGATCCGGCCTTAGCGTACCGTCGCTGGCAGCAGCATGCGCGGGGACGGCGCGCGAGAAGCGATGCCAGGCGAGAAGGAGGAATCCCGATGGGATATCGAAGATCGGCCCCGGTGCGGTTCGCCGCGGCTGGCATAGCCGCCGTTGCGGTGCTGGCTCTCGTGGTCACGCTCACGCCGTTCGGCGCACTGGCCGACGAGTTCGTCAACCGCTTCCGGGTGCAGCAGTTCGCCGCCATCACGGTTCCGATGGAGGCCGTGGCGGCCATGACGGCACAGACCGAGATGCTGCCGCCCGAGCAGCGCGAGGCGATGCACCAGGAGCTGGAGCAGATCGCTCAGTTCACCACCACCTTCGAGGAAGAGAGCATGCGCGAGGTCGGCTCGCTCGATGAAGCGGTTACCCTGCTCGGCCGGGAGCCGGCCGCGCCGGGCGAGCTTCCGGCAGCCGTGAGCGGGGCCTCGCCGCGCTACTTCGTCGGCGAGGCGGGCACGGCCTCGGTGACGATCGACGTGGCCCGCGCCCGCGAGATGCTGGCTCGCCTGGGCGTCCAGTTCGCCTCGCTGCCCGATCCGGCGGTAGCGCCGACGGTGACGGTCACGCTCAACGTGCCCGCCTCGGCAGCGCAGGTCTACGAGAGCGGCGATCAGATGCTGGTCGTGGCCGAGATGGGCAGTCCCGAGCTGATCCTGCCCGAGACGATCGACCCCGAGCTGCTGCGAGAAGACCTCCTCTCGCTGCCTGGCTTGCCACCGGAGCTGGTCGCGCAGATCCGCGCGGTGCGCGATTGGCGGGAGACGCTGATCATTCCGGTCCCGGCCGACGCGTCGACCCGGCAGGTCACCCTTCACGGTGCGTCCGGGCTGCTGATCGAGGCTCCGGAGGGCTCGGCCGTTCTCTGGCAGAAGGATGGCGTGCTGCACGCGGTGGGCGGCACGATGGACGGTGAGACTGTCCTCTCGGTGGCTGAGTCCGTGCGTTGATGGCGCTCGCCGGGCTCGCCGCAGCGATGATGGGACAACAACTCTCGCATCCGCCCATTTCCTCCCCAACTCCAGATCCCGCAGTGGCCGGAGCCAGCTCCGGCCACTGCGTCTCCTGCTATGCCGGCCGGCAGCAGCCCTCGTGCTATGATCGACCCGGATTACGGCTCGCTGGGATCGCCCTGGAGAATCCGCGATGACCGCCACCGGTTCCGCACCGAGCCAGGCCCGCCCGGTCTCTGTCGTGCCTGTCATCGAATCCTTCGGCCTGCGCAAGGTCTACGGTGACCGGGTCGCGGTCGAGGACTTGAGCCTCGAGGTGTACGAGGGCGAGGTCTTCGGCTTCCTCGGCCCGAATGGCGCAGGCAAGACGACGTCGGTCAAGATGCTGGTGGGGTTGATCCAGCCGACGGCCGGCACGGCGCGCATCCTCGGCCGGCCGCTGGGCGACCTCGAGGCTCGCCGCCGGATCGGCTTCCTCCCCGAGCTGTTCCGTTTCCATGACTGGCTGCGCGGCGAAGAGCTGCTCGACCTGCACGGCAAGCTCTACGGGATGAGCCGAGAAGAGCGTCGCCGCCGCATCCCCGAGGTGCTGGAACTGGTTGGGCTGGCCGGCGTGGGTCACCTGCGCGTGCGCACCTACTCCAAGGGGATGCAGCAGCGCATCGGCATCGCGCAGGCGCTGCTGAACAACCCGCGCGTCGTCTTCCTCGACGAGCCGACCTCCGCGCTCGACCCGCTGGGCCGCCGGGACGTGCGCGAGCTGATCCTGCGGCTGAAGTCGGAGGGCGTGACGATCTTCCTCAACTCGCACCTGCTCAGCGAGGTCGAGAGCGTCTGCGACCGGGTGGCGATCGTCAACCACGGCCGGGTGGTCGCCACCGGGCCGATGAGCGAGCTTCTCAGCCGGGAGCTGACCGTCGAGTTCCGTCTGGGCGCGTTGCCGGACGGCGTCGTCGGCGGGCTGGCCGCCTATGTCCAGGTCGAGACGGTCGCCGACGGCCCTCGGCCAGTCGTCGTCGCTCGCGCTGCCGATGAGACCGCGATCGCCCGGGCGGTCGACTACCTGGTGCGAGCCGGCGCGCCGGTCTACGGTGTGGTACCGGAGCGCCGCACCCTGGAAGAGGTGTTCGTGGATATCGTCAGCCGCGAGGGCGCGGAGCCGCGATGAAGGCCCTGGTCATCGCCCAGCTCACCTTTCGGGAGGGCCTGCGCAAGAAGCTGGTCTGGGGCGTGCTGCTGCTCAGCGTGCTCTTCGTCGTCCTCTATGTATGGGGGTTTCACCTCTTCGTCGAGGACTGGCGCCAGATGGAGGCGCGCCGGGCCGAGCGCGGGGTGCCGCCAGCCGGGACGTACGAGATCTTCGCCAGCGCGATGGTCTTGCTTGGGCTCTGGACGGTGAACTTCCTCAGCGGGGTGATGACGATCTTCGCCTCGGTCGGCACGATCGCCAGCGAGATCGACGCGGGGACGCTCCAGGCGATTGTCCCCAAGCCGATCCGTCGATGGGAGATCGTGCTCGGCAAGTATCTGGGCTTCGCGGGCATGCTGGCGCTCTACATCGTCGCCATGGTCGCGTCGGTGATCCTGACCGCGCGTGTTGTCGGAGACTACACGCCGCCGAACGTCGTCCAGGGCACGTTGCTCATCCTCCTGGTGAGCCTGATCCTGCTCAGCCTGACTGTCTTCGGGAGCACATTTCTGAGCACTGTCACCAACGGTGTCGTGGTCTTCATGCTCTACGGCATGGCCATCACCGGTGGGCTGGTGGAGCAGGTCGGCACCGCGCTGGATAACGACCTGCTGATCCGCATCGGGGTTATCAGCTCGATCGTCGTGCCGAGCGATAGCATGTGGCGACTCGCCAGCTACCTCTTCCAGCCGAGACTGGCGGTCAACTTCCTGGGGCCGAACCCCTTCGGCACCACCATGCCGCCGAGCGCTTTCGCGGTACAGTATGCGGTAGCCTACGCCTTCGTCCTCCTGCTGGCCGCGATGCTCGTCTTTAGGAAGCGAGATCTCTAGCTGAGCGAAAGGTCAACGAGCGTGGATCTGGAGATTCAGACGTTTCCCAGCGGGCCGATCGCGACGAATGCGTACCTGGTCATCGATCCCGAGACCCGGCAGGCACTGGTCGTCGACGCGCCGCCCCAGTCAGCCGATGCGCTGCAGGAAGGTGCTCGGGATCGAGGAGCGCAGATTGTCCTCATCGTGATCACGCACACGCACTGGGATCATGTCCTCGATGCGGCGCGACTGCGACGAGAGACGGGCGCACCGCTGGCCGCGCACCCGCTCGCCGTGCCCCGGCTGGAGAACCCTCGGCCGCCGTTCAGCGATCCGTCGCTCGCGATCGAGCCGGTCTCGCCGGACCGCCTGCTCGAAGACGGTGACGAAGTCGAGCTGGGACGCTGGCGCTTCCGGGTGATCCACACGCCCGGGCACGCGAGCGAGCAGATCTCCCTCTACGAGCCGGAGGCCGGCGTCCTCTTCGGTGGCGATACGCTGTTTGCCGGTGGCTACGGGCGTGTCGACCTTCCCGGAGCCAGCGTGGAGCAAACGGTCGCAACCATGCGGCGACTGCTCGAGCTGCCGGACGAAGTGGTGGTCTACCCTGGCCACGGCCAGGCGACGACCATCGGCCGGGAGCGCCCCTGGATGGCGCAGATCGCGTCATCGTCGCCAGCCTAACGCCCAAGCCGTCGGCGCTGTACAGGGCGGGCTATCTCGACGCAGGCGTCCACAGCGTCGTGCGCTCCTTGACACACCTCTGGTCAAATAGCTATTCTACAGTAGGGTGCCGGCTCGGTCGAGAGACCTGCCTGATCAGGTCACCAGCCGAGCGCTCCCCGCCGTAGGTACTCGTTCTTGTTCGCTGCCTGACAGAGGAGGGGTAGGAGTGTTCCTCGTCCTCGGGCGCCTCGCGCTCGCGTTGGCTCTCGGGTTTGTCCTCTCGGGCGTATCCCTCATCGCCCCGTCGGGATATACCGCACGGCGTGCGGCCGCACAGGAGCCGTGTATTCACTTCCCCGAGACAGGTCATCGGGTGTGCCACGGCTTCCGCGCCTATTGGGAGCAGTTCGGTGGGCTAGCTCTATTCGGCTACCCGCTGACCGACGAGTTCGTCGATCCCGAGGCAGGGATTGTTACCCAGTGGTTCGAGCGTGCCCGCTTCGAGTGGCATCCGGGAGGCTATCCTGAGCGGCACGATGTCCTCCTCGGGCTGCTCGGCCGCGAACTGGTCGCAGCGTGGGAGAGCACCGATCCCAGCTTCCCGAGCGGGCCCTTTATACCTGTCGGGCCCAATCCCGGCTGCCTGCACTTCGCCGAGACGGGCCATAACCTGTGCGGGGGCTTTCGGGCCTACTGGGAGCGGTTCGGGGGCTGGCGGTGTTCGGCTATCCCATCAGCGAGGAGTTCCGCGAGGTGAACTTGGACGACGGGCAGGAGTACGTAGTCCAGTACTTCGAGCGCGCCCGCTTCGAGTGGCACCCAGGGGCGTGGCCGGAGCGGTACGACGTCCTGCTGGGCCGGCTGGGGCACACACTGCTCGAGGCACGGACGGCAGAGCCAGCGATCAGCTTTGAGACCTCACCCGTCTGGACGCCCACGCTTACTGCGGGCCTGCGCGTCGTTGTGCAGCGCGGTCCCTTCCCCGTCCCGCAGGCCGACGTGCTCTTCCGCATCGTCGAGGGACCGAACCAGAATCTCGCCTGGCGGCTGGCCGGCAGCACTAATGACAG
>Ga0101941_1001252_pt1 | contig 20075 bp, 19 predicted proteins | sample DewCreD2012metaG_3_FD_75242 | JGI IMG/M metagenome (GOLD analysis project Ga0101941, IMG submission 75242) | Hot spring sediment bacterial and archeal communities from British Columbia, Canada, to study Microbial Dark Matter (Phase II) - Dewar... ...
GGGGTGGAAGCGGCGCTGCTTCTCTCCCACCTCCGGGTGGTGTGAGGCGGGAGGGCCTGGAAGGGACGGCCGCGGGAGAGCCCTTTCCCCAAACTCACCCACCGTCCGTGTGACAGTGCCCTCCGACCGGTATCGTTGACAGGTCGCCCGCTATCCTGTACAATCCCCATCGGAGCGCACCACATGGGCCGACGCATCCCGACCCCGCCGGTGGAGAGCCGGGTCCGGGCGGCCCGGCTGCAGCGGGGACTCTCGCAGCAGGACCTGGCCGCCCGGGTCGGGCTGACCCGCCAGGCGATCAGCGCGATCGAGAGCGGTCAGTACATCCCCAACACGGTCGTGGCCCTGCGGCTGGCCCAGGCCCTGGGCTGCCGGGTTGAGGACCTCTTCGTCCTGCCCGCGCCCGCTCCGGCGCCGGCTGTCCGCCTGGTCCAGCCGCCGCCGCCGGACACCCGGCGTCTGGCGCTGGTCAACGTCCGCGGCCAGTGGATCGGCTACCCGCTGACCGCCGACTGGGGACTGGTCGAGGGGTTTGCCGGGGCCGACGGGCTGCTGCCGACGCCGGACGCTCCCCCACTGTTTTTGACCGCCCCCGACCGTCTGGAGCGGACCGCCCTGGTCCTGGGCTGCGACCCCAGCCTGGGGCTGGTCAGCGCCCATCTGGCCCGGCGGAGCGGCGAGGCGCGCCTCCTCTGGCTCTCGGCCGGCAGCACCGCCGCCCTGGCCGCTCTGGCCCGGGGCGAGGCCCACCTGGCCGGCACCCACCTGGCCGACCCGGCCACCGGTGAATACAACCTCCCCCAGGCCCGGCAGGCCCTGGCCCGGACCGGCGGGCTGGTGATCGCCTTCGCCACCTGGGAGCTGGGACTGGTCGTCGCCCCCGGCAACCCCAAAGGGCTGAGAAGCCTCGCCGACCTGGCGCGCCCAGGGGTCCGGATCGTCAACCGCGAGCCAGGGTCCGGAGCCCGCGCCCTCCTGGACCATCTCCTGGCCCGGGCCGGGATCCCGCCCACGGCCATCGCCGGCTACGACCGGACTGTGACCAGCCACCTGGCGGTGGCCCGCGCGGTCGCCAGCGGCGGTGCCGACGCCGGCATCGCCCTGCGGGCCACCGCTCGCCTCCTGGGGCTGGACTTCGTCCCGCTCGATGAGGCCCGCTTCGACCTGGTGGTCCCCCGCGATCTTCTGGACCACCCGGCGGTGGCCCTGCTCCTGGACCTCCTCCAGAGCCCGGCCCTGCGGGCGGAACTGGCCGCCCTGCCCGGCTACGACGTCACCCACCTGGGGACCGTCCGGGCCGATCTCCCGGCCAGCCCAGCCTGATCAGAGCCCGGCCGTCAGAGGCGGCCGGCCTGCTTGACCCGCGCGGTCGTCTGGACGATGGCGGCGAACTCATCGGCCCGCAGGCTGGCCCCGCCGACCAGCGCCCCGTCGATCTCGGGCTGGGCCACGAACTCGGCGATGTTGGCCGCCGTCACGCTCCCCCCGTAGAGAAGACGCAGGCTGGCCGCCACCGCCGCCCCGTAGCGGTCGGCCAGGGTCTGGCGGAGGAGACCGATGACCGCGTTGGCGTCGGCGCCGGTGGCCGGCCGGCCGGTGCCGATGGCCCAGACCGGCTCGTAGGCGATGACCAGCCCGTCCACCTGATCCACCCCGGCCAGAGCCGCGTGCAGCTGGCTCAACACCACCGCCATCGTCTGGCCGGCCTCGCGCTGGGCCAGATTCTCCCCCACGCAGAGGATCGGGCAGAGCCCGTGACGCAGCGCCGCCCGCACCTTGCGGTTGATGAACTCGTCGCTCTCCCCGAAGTACTGCCGCCGCTCCGAGTGCCCCAGGATCACGTAGCGGCAGAACGGCACCAGCATCACCGGCGAGATCTCGCCGGTAAACGCCCCCTTGTCCTGGTCGTGCATGTTCTGGGCCCCGACCAGAAGCGGCGTGCCGGCCACCACCGTGGCCACGGTTGGGATGGAGATGAACGGCGGGCAGAGGACCGTCTCCACCGCCGTCAGGCCCGCCAGCCGGTCGCGGATGGCCGCCGCCAGCGCCCGGGCCTCGGCGACCGTGGTGTGCATCTTCCAGTTGCCGGCGATGAGCGGCAGACGCACGGGCCGACCTCTCACGGATCCGTCATCAGAACCTGAATGCCGGGGAGCGTCCGCCCCTCCAGGAACTCCAGGGTAGCGCCGCCGCCGGTCGAGACAAACGACATCTTGTCGGCCAGGCCCGCCTGCTCCAGCGCTGCCACCAGGTCGCCTCCGCCCACGATGCTCCGGGCCCCGGACTGGGCGACGATCTGACCGATGGCCCGGGTGCCGGCGTCGAAGGGCGGCACCTCGTAGGCCCCCAGCGGACCGTTCCAGAGGATCGTTCGGGCGGCCGCCAGGATGGGCGCCCAGGCGTTGACGGTGGCCGGGCCGATATCCAGCCCCAGCCAGCCCTCGGGGATCCGGCAGGCGTCGACCACCTGGGTCGGCGGGTTCGGCTCCAGCCGGGGCGCCGCCACCACGTCCACCGGCAGGACGATCTTCTCCCCGCCCTGCTGGAGCAGCGACCGGGCCACCGCCAGTTTGTCCTCCTCGACCAGTGAGGCCCCTACCTGGCAGCCCCTGGCCTTGAGCAGCGTGAAGGCCATCGCCCCGCCGATGAGCAGCCGGTCCACGCGGGGCAGCAGGTTCTGAAGCACGCCGATCTTGGTCGAGATCTTGGCTCCCCCGACGATGGCGACGAAGGGCCGGGCCGGCTGCTCCAGGACCTCCCGAAGCGTGGTCACCTCTTTTTCCATCAGCAGTCCGGCCGCCGCCGGGAGGTAGGCCGCCACCCCCACCGTCGAGGCGTGGGCCCGGTGGGCGGCGGCGAAGGCGTCGTTGACAAAGACCTCGGCCAGCCGGGCCAGGGCGCGGGCGAAGTCAGGGTCGTTCCTCTCCTCCTCCGGGTAGAACCGCACGTTCTCCAGCAGCAGAATCTCGCCCGGCTGCAGCCGGGCGACCATCGCCTCCACCGCCGGACCGATGCAGTCCGGGGCGAACTGGACCGGCCGGCCCAGCAACCGGCTGAGGTGCTCGGCCACCGGCCGCAGCGAGAACTGAGGATCGCGCCCCTTGGGCCGGCCCAGGTGCGAGACCAGGATGATCCGGGCGCCCTGCCGCCGCAGAAACTCGATGGTCGGCAGGACCGCCCGCAGGCGGGTATCGTCCAGGACCCGGCCATCGGGGGCCAGCGGCACATTGAAGTCCACCCGCACCAGCACCCGTTTCCCGGCCACCGGGAGATCGCGCAGCGTCCGCAGCCCCACGGCGACCACTCCTAGACGCCCCGCTGGGCGATATAGGCGGCGAGGTCGGCCACCCGACAGCTGTAGCCCCACTCGTTGTCGTACCAGGCAAAGACCTTGACCATATTCCCGCCCATCACCATCGTCATATCGGCGTCCACGATGGCCGAATGGGGATTCCCCTTGAAGTCCGACGAGACCAGATGCTCCTCGGTGTACTGGAGAATCCCCTTGAGCGGACCCTCAGCGGCCCGTTTGAGAGCGGCGTTGACCTCCTCGGCCGTGACCTCCCGGCTGACCTCGGCCACCAGATCGATGATCGAGACCGTCGAGACCGGCACCCGCATGGCCACGCCGTGGAACTTCCCCTGCAGCTCCGGAATCACCAGGGCCACCGCCCGGGCGGCGCCGGTGGTCGTGGGCACGATGTTGATGGCCGCCGCCCGGGCCCGGCGCAGGTCGCGGCCGTGGACCTGGTCGAGCAGCCGCTGGTCGTTGGTGTAGGCGTGGACGGTGGTCATCAGCGCCTTGACGATGCCGAAGTTCTCGTGCAACACCTTGGCCACCGGCGCCAGACAGTTCGTGGTGCACGAGGCGTTGGAGATGATCCGGTGACGGGCCGGGTCGTAGCGCTCCTGGTTGACGCCCAGGACGATGGTGATGTCCTCACCCCGGGCGGGGGCGGTGATGATCACCCGCTTGGCGCCGGCCGTCAGGTGGGCGCGGGCCTTCTCGGCGTCGGTGAAGAGCCCGGTCGACTCGATGGCGATGTCGACCTGCAGATCCGCCCAGGGCAGTTTGGCCGGGTCGCGCTCGGCGACGACCTTGATCGCGTGGCCGTTGACGATGATGGCCTCGCTGGTGGCCTCGACCGTTCCCGGGAAGATGCCGTAGTTGGAGTCGTACTTGAACAGATGGGCGTTGGTCTCGGGGTCGGCCAGATCGTTGATCGCCACCACCTCCAGGGTCTCGGGGTGATAGTCAAGGATCGCCTTCAGGACCTGCCGGCCGATCCGGCCGAACCCGTTGATCGCCACCCGCACTGCCATGGTCGTTTCCCTCCTTCGTCAGGCAGAATCGGCTTCCCTCGCTCGAGGCAGCAAGGGCCGTGCCCGTCGGATGTGCCGCCGTCGCTAGCTGGCCACGCGCTGCGCTCTGAACGCCTGGAGCCCGGGCCAGCGGGCGGCGTCGCCCAGTTCCTCCTCGATCCGCAGCAGTTCGTTGTACTTGGCCGTCCGCTCCCCCCGGCAGGGAGCGCCGGTCTTGATCTGGCCGGCGTTGACCGCCACGGCCAGGTGGGCGATGGTCACATCTTCGGTCTCGCCCGAGCGGTGCGAGATGACCGCGGCCCAGCCGGCGCGCTGGGTGATCTCGACCGCCTCCAGGGTCTCGGTGAGCGAGCCGATCTGGTTGGGCTTGATCAGCACGGCGTTGGCCGCCTGCATCTCGATCCCGCGCCGGATGCGGTTGACGTTGGTGACGAAGAGATCGTCGCCCACCAGCTGCACCCGGTCATAGAGCCGCTGGCGGAGCAACACCCAGCCCCCCCAGTCGTCCTCGGCCAGCCCATCCTCAATGGAGATGATGGGGTACTGGCGGACCCAGTCGGCGTAGAGATCCACCAGCTCGGTGGTGGAGAGCGTCCGTCCCTCCCGCCGCAGAACGTAGCGGCCGTTCTCGTAGAGCTCGCTGGCGGCCACATCCAGTCCCAGAAAGACCTCCCGTCCGGGGGTGTAGCCCGCCCGCTGGATCGCCTCCAGCAGGAGTTCGACGGCCTCCTGATTCGTGCGCAGACTGGGGGCGAAGCCGCCCTCGTCGCCCACGCCGGTGCTGAGCCCGCGCTCGCGCAGGACCGCTCGCAGGGCCCAGTAGACCTCGGAGCCGCAGCGCAGGGCCTCCCGGTAACTGGGCATCCCGGCCGGAATGATCATAAACTCCTGGAAATCGGTGGCGTTCTCAGCGTGCTTGCCGCCGTTGAGGATGTTCATCAGCGGCACCGGCAGCTGGGTCGCCTCCGGCCCTCCCAGGTAGCGGTAGAGCGGCAGCCCCAGCGAGGCCGCCGCCGCGTGGGCCACCGCCAGCGAGACGCCCAGGATGGCGTTCGCGCCCAGGCGCGCTTTGTTCGGCGTTCCGTCCAGCTCCAGCATCCGCTGGTCGATCACCCGCTGGTCGAGAGCGGAGAGGCCGACGATCCGGGGGGCGATGGCGTCGGCCACGTTCACCACCGCCTTGATCACCCCCAGGCCCCGGTAGCGCTTGGGGTCGCCATCGCGCAACTCCAGGGCTTCGTAGGCCCCGGTCGAGGCCCCGGCCGGCACGGCGGCCCGCCCGACGCTTCCATCCGCCAGGCGCACCTCGACTTCCAGCGTCGGATTCCCCCGCGAGTCCAGAATCTCGCGGGCCAACACGTCCTCGATCACCGCATTGGCCACAGCCCCCTCCGTTTCGTGCCCAGTCCTCTGAGACATCCGACGATGCCGCTGCTCGGTTGTCATCGTGCAGACTCCGGTCCACCCTGCCGCCGCTGCAGGATGTGCTAGAAGACCAGGATGATCATCAGGTCGTTGACGTTGGTGTTGGTCGGGCCGGTGATAACAAGGTCGCCGAGTTGGGCGAAGAAATGGTAGCTATCGTTGTCGGCCAGGAACCTCTGCGGGTCGAGGCCCCGGGCGAGCGCCCGGGCAACGGTAGACCCGTCCACGATCGCCCCGGCGGCATCCGTCGGGCCATCGGTCCCGTCGGTCGCCGCGCTGAGAATCAGCACGTCCTCCAGCCCCTGGATCTTCAGGGCCGCCGCCAGCGCCAGTTCTTGACTCCGACCACCGAGACCCCGCCCCCGGACGGTCACCGTGGTCTCGCCGCTGGCCAGGATACAGGCCGGCCGGGCGATGGGGTTGTTGGAGTGGACGACCTCGCGGGCGATGGCCGCCAGGACGATGGCCACCTCCCGCGCCTCCCCCTCGACGAAGGTGGAGAGCAACAGCGTGTTCAGGCCGTAGCCGCGCGCCCGCTCCTGGGCGGCTTTGACGGCGATCTCGTTGCTGCCGATGATGAGGTTGTAGGTTTTCTGGAAGATCGGGTCGCCGGGCTTGGGTGTCTCCGGCACCTGGCCGGCCAGCCCGGCCCGAAGATAGTCGGCGATGGCTGGGGGAATCACCTCGACGAGGTCGTACTTCTCCAGCACCTTCCAGGCGTCGGCAAAGGTCGAGGTGTCAGGGACCGTCGGCCCCGAGGCGATGACATCGAGCGGGTTGCCCAGCACGTCCGACAGGATCAGGGTGATGATCTCGGCCGGATAGGCGAGGCGCGCCAGATTGCCCCCCTTGACCTGCGAGAGGTGCTTGCGAACCGCGTTGATCTCGTTGATCGTCGCCCCCGAGCGCAGCAGGGCGTCGGTCAGCCGGCGCTTGTCGGCCAGGCTGACGCCCGGCACCGGCAGCACCATCAGGGCCGACCCCCCGCCCGAGATGAGGCAGATGACCAGGTCGCGCTCCCCCGCCTGTTTGAGCAGCTCGACCATGCGCTGGGTGCCCGCCACCCCTTTCTCGTCGGGGATCGGATGCCCGGCCTGGTTGAGTTCGATGAGGCGGGTCGGGGCGGTGTAGCCGTACTTCACATTGACCAGGCCGGCGGTGATGCGGTCCCCCAGGATCTCCTCGATGGCCTGGGCCATGGGCGCGCCGGCCTTGCCTCCCCCGACGACGAAGATGCGCTCGTACTGACGGAGATCGTAGAGGCGGTCGCCGACCCGCAGCAGATCGCCCTCCCGGGCGACAAAGCGCCGGATCGCCGCCGCCGGGTCGACGGCGGCCAGCGCCGCCTGGAGGAGGTCCAGCGCCAGCGCCTTACGGGCCTTGCGGTCACGGGGAAGCGTCTGGTGGAGATCAGGGCTGCTCACGCTCACACCTCGCACCGACGGACACAGTCGGAAGGCCGCGTGGAGTGTAGCATAGCCACTTTGGGCTGTCAAATACGAGTGAAAGCCCTGTTAAAATGCTCCTTTGCCCCCATCAGGCCAGGCCGCCGGCCCCTTGCCCTCCTCCCCCGGCGCGTCCGGTCCGCGCGCAGCGGGCGTCTCCACCAGCGCCGCCCCGACCCCGCCGCGGACCGGCGCGCCCGGGCGACAGCCGTCCAGTATGGGCATTGCTGGAGCGTCTGTGGTCCCGTATAATCAGAGAGGCGGTCTGACTACACGTGAGGGAGGAGACCATGGCGTACCCGTTCCAGCTGCCCCCGGTGCCGTACCCCTACAACGCCCTGGAGCCCCACATCGACGCCCAGACCATGGAGATCCACCACACCCGGCACCACGGGGCCTACGTCAATAACCTGAACGCCGCCCTGGAGAAGCACCCCGAGCTCCAGAGCTGGAGCCTGGAGCAACTCCTGCGCAATATCACCGCCGTCCCCGAGGACATCCGCACCGCCGTCCGCAACCACGGCGGCGGCCACGCCAACCACACCCTATTCTGGGACATCATGGGTCCCGGTGGCGGCGGCCAGCCGACCGGCGCCCTGGCCGACGCCATCGCCCAGACCTTCGGCAGTTTCGACCGCTTCAAAGAACAACTCAGCCAAGCGGCTATCGGTCGTTTTGGCAGCGGCTGGGGCTGGCTGACGGTCGACGCCAACGGGCGGCTGGTGATCGAGAGCACCCAGAATCAGGACAGCCCGCTGATGGAGGGGCGGATCCCCATTCTGGGCGTGGATGTCTGGGAGCACGCCTACTACCTCAAGTACCAGTGGCGGCGGCCAGAGTACGTGGCGGCCTGGTGGAACACCATCAACTGGGCCAGCGTCGCCCGCCGCTACGAAGCGGCCCTACGCGGCCAGGCCCTGCTCCCCTGAGACCGCCGGGAAACCGGGCCCCCGATCGCCCTCTCTGGACCAACCGGTGCCGGCGATGGCTCCTCTGGCGATCTGGGCCTGGGTCCTGCCCCACGACCTCCACGGGCGCCGGGCGCTCCAGCGTCTCCGGGCGCCCGTGACCCATCTCAGCCCCGTCTGGCTGCATCTGGACCCCACCGGCCAGGTCCGCCAGGACCGTGACCTCTGGCTCCTGGCCTACGCGCGCGCCCGCCGCCTCCCGGTCTTCCCGCTGGTGGCCAACGCCGGCTTCGATCCGGCCATCATGGCTGACCTCCTGACCTCGCCGGCGGCCCGCGAGCAGACCGCCGCCCACCTGGCCGCTGTCGCCGACGCCCTGGCGGTGACCGGCCTCAATCTCGACTTCGAGGGACCTTTTGGGGCCTACCGCGACCAGTACACTGATTTCGTCGCCGACCTGGCCCGGCGCCTGCACGCCGCCGGGCGCCAGCTCTCGGTGGATGTGGTGGCCAAGACCGGCCCGGACGACCCCAACCCGCTGGCCCAGCCCTACGACTACGCCGCCCTGGCTCAGCACTGCGACGCCCTCATCGTCATGGGCTACGACTACAGTCTCGACCGTCCTGGACCGCTCGCCCCTCTCGGCTGGCTGGAGGCCGTCATCACCTACGCCCGGCGGACCGTCCCGCCGGCCAAACTGGTCATCGGCCTGCCCCTCTACAGCCGCCACTGGGTCCACTGCACCGGCCATCTCGCGCAGCGCACCGACCGGGGCTACCGCCCTCTGCGCCGTCTGCTCCGGCTCTTCGGCCAGTCGCTCCGATGGGACGCGGCCACCGCCTGTCTCTGGGCCGAGTGGACCGACGCCGAGGGCCATCGCCATACGGTCTACGCCGAGGACAGCCGGACGCTGGCCCCCAAACTGGGACTGGTCCAGGCGGCCGGCCTCAGTCAGATCGCGCTGTGGCGTCCGGGACTGGAGGACCCGGCGGTGTGGCCGCTCCTCCGCCGGGAGCGCCGGCGGGCCCGGCTGGCCGCTGCCGCAGCATCGTGACGAACCGCTGAAGGGCCGTCGCCCAGTCCAGCGGCTCGCCGGTCCGGGCCAGCTCGGCCGCTCGAAACTCGGCCAGCCGGGCCACGATATCCGCCGACCGCTCGCCGGGGAAGTAGCGTCCCAGTCCCAGCTGGCGGATCCGGCGCACCAGCGGCCGGTACCAGGTCTCGTACCACTGCCGGGCGGCCAGCAGTCGGTCGGCGATCTGGCGCTCGGCCTGGTACTCGGCGATCAGGGCCGCCAGCCGCTCATAGGTCTCGGCGTGACGGGCCTCGACCCGGGTCAGCCCGGTCGAGCGTTCGAAAGCCCGCCGCTGCGCGAAGGCCCGCTGGGCCTCGACGTCGCCCAACGGGACGAACTCGGTGACATTGGCCTCGATCTCGGTCTGCCCAAGGGCCTTGGCCGCAGCCACCCGATGGTGGCCGTCGAGCACATAGTAGCCGAAGCCCAGACGGTAGAGCTCGACGGGCGGCAGGGCGACGCCCTTCTCCATCGCCTCCAGCACCCGCCGGTAACGCTGCTCGTCGGCCAGTCGACGCTGGAGCGGCCGGAAATCCGGTCCGAGTTCGTGAGCCCGGCCGACGCTGCCCACGATCTGGGCCACCGGGACGGTCCGCACGCCCAGCGCGCGCTGCATCAGCGGTCCGGCCCGGGCGGCGTCGTCCAGGAAACTGCGGAGCGGCGGGGCCGCTCCGGCGGCCGGCTCGGGCCGGACCAGCAGCACCGGGCAGGGTGCCTGCCGGACCACCTGGTCGGCCACGCTGCCCAGGACCACACTCGGCAGGACGCCCCGGACGTTGGTGCCCAGGATAATGAGGTCCACCTGCTGATCGCGGGCCTCCTGGAGGATGGTGGCCGCGGTCGGGCCACTCCGCACCAGCGGCAGGGCCGTCACCCCCTGGCGGCGCAGCCGGGCGGCCACCGTGTCGAGATAGGTCCGGGCCACCGCCTCGGCCGGCGAGACCTCGCCGCTGGGGTCCAGCGCCCCCGGCGGGAGAACATGGAGCAGGATCACCTCGGCACCGAAGCAGCGGGCCTGCTCTTCGGCCACCGCGATCTTGACCTCGCCGATGGGCGAGAGATCCAGCGGCACCAGGATCCGGCGGATCGGCATTCCCCCTCCTCACCCAGCGATCGCCTCCATGCCAAGTATACGCGCTGGTCGTCAGCCGGCCGAGAGACCGTTCGCCCAAAACCGCGGTCGAATTCTGTCAGCCACCCCGATCACGAGGCCCAAAGTAAAAAGCCGGACCGGTGAAGAGACCGGTCCGGCTGCCCCGACGCCCGGCGCCGTGTCAGGGCTTCTCGATGGGCGTCCCCACCATCGAGCCCCACTCGGTCCAGGAGCCGTCGTAGTTCTTGACGTTGGGGTACCCCAGCAGCTCGCGCAGGACGAACCAGGTGTGCGAGGAGCGCTCGCCGATGCGGCAGTAGGCGATGACCTCCTTGTCCGGGGTCACCCCGCGCGACTGATAGAGCTGGGCCAGTTCCTCGGCCGACTTGAAGGTGCCGTCCTCGCGCACCGCCTGCGACCAGGGGATGTTGACCGCGCCGGGGATGTGCCCGCCGCGCTGGGCGGTCTCCGGCAGGCCGGGCGGGGCCAGGATCTCGCCGGTGAACTCCTGCGGCGAGCGCACGTCCACCAGCGCCAGACCGGGGCTCTTCAGCCGACGCAGGATATCCTCACGGAAGGCCCGGATGCTCAGGTCCGGGTCCTGGGCGCGGTAGGTCGAGGGCGTGACCACCGGCCGCTCTTTGGTCAGCGGGCGGTTCTCGGCCAGCCACTTCTTGCGCCCCCCGTTCATCAGCCGCACGTCTTTATGACCGTAGATCTTGCAGACCCAGTAGGCGAAGGCGGCGAACCAGTTGTTGTTGTCCCCGTAGAGGACGATGGTGTCGTCGTTGCTGATGCCCGAGACGTGCATCAGCCGCTCGAAGCCCTCTTTGGAGATGATGTCGCGGGTGACCGGATCGTTCAGATCGGCCTGCCAGCTCCAGTCGATGGCGCCGGGGATGTGACCCGACTCGTAGGCGGTGGTGTCGACGTCGACCTCGACCAGTTTGATCTTGGGGTCGCCCAGGTGCTGCTCGACCCAGTCGGTCTCGACCAGCACCTGCGGCTTGGCGTACTGGGCGGTCATGGTCCCTTCCTCCACCCCGGCAGAGGCGCCCTGCCGGAAAATAAGTTTTCGGACCGACAATGTCTATTATATTCTCCCCCGACCGGCTGTCAACGGTTTGCCGCGTCCGCCCCGCCTGGGGTACCATGGGGCCAGCGCCGGTGCGGCCGAGGCACCGGCCAGGAGGTCAACCGGTGGCCCAGAGACCTTCCTCCGCCCACCAGGGCGAGGCCCAGCGCGAACTCCGCCGCGCCCAGACCGCCCGCTTCGAGGCCGTGCTGAGCGAACTGGTCCAGGCCGGCCAGGCCTGGGCGGTCCTGCACGTCCGGCTGACCCCTCAGCCCCGCTCGCGCACCCACCGGTTCCGTGAGAGCGACGCCCTGGCCTGGCTGGGTTTCCAGCCCTGGTCCCAGTGCCCGTTCTTTCCGGTCGGCTGCTTCTTCGGCGGCTGCTACTACCGGGTGATCGGTCCCCTGGCCACGGCCGACGATCGGGCCCGGGCCGAGGCCCTCTTCGCGCAGGTGGTCGCCCGCCTCGACCAGATCCTCGACCACCTGGTCCAGGGCGCCCGGCTGGCCGAGGAGATCGGTCTGGGGGTGGTGTAAAACAGAAGGGGCGGCCTCTCGGCCGCCCCGAGGAGTGGCCGCCGCCGGCCCGTCAGGCCCGGACGCGCGGCAGGATCGCCTCTTCGTAGTTGGGCAGCGTCCGCCAGTCGGCCAGGAAGCGCTCCAGCCCCCGGTCGGTCAGCGGGTGCTTGAGCAGCGCCTGGAAGACGCTGAAGGGCATGGTGACGATGTCGGCCCCGGCCCGGGCCGCTTCGACCACGTGCATCGGGTGGCGGACACTGGCCGCCAGGATCTGGGTGGTGAAGCCGTAGGTCCGGAAGATCGGCCGGAGGTCGCGGATGAGCTGCAGCCCGTCGTGGCCGATGTCGTCCAGCCGGCCGATGAAGGGACTGACGAAGTAGGCGCCCACCTTGGCCGCCAGGATCGCCTGGGGCACGGAGAAAACGAGCGTCATGTTGACCCGGATGCCCTCCTGGGCCAGCGCACGCGTCGCCTTCAGCCCCTCAGCCGTCATGGGAACTTTGACCACGATGTTGGGCGCCCAGGAGGCCAGTTCCCGCCCCTCGCGGACCATCCCCTCGGCGTCCAGGCTGACCGTCTCCGCGCTGACCGGTCCTTTGACGATCTCACAGATCTCCTGGATCACCCGGCGGAACTCGCGCTTCTCGCGGGCCACCAGCGACGGATTGGTCGTGACCCCGTCCAGGACGCCCAGCGCGGCCGCCTGACGGATCTCCTCAACATTGGCCGTGTCCAGAAAGATCTTCATCCCGTCTGCTCCTCATCGCCGATCCTGGTGAGACACACCGCTGGGGTCTCTCATCGCTGAGATTCTAGGTCAGGTTCCTGCCCCCGTCAAGCAGCCGGGCTCCGGGGGCAGGGCTTTCCCGCTTCAGAACGGCTGACTAGCAAGCAGGCGCTAGCTCTCTGATCTCTCATCGCCCAGGTCCCCTGGCCGACCGGCCGAGACCCGCCCAGCGAGGAGAACGGCTCCCCTGGCCGGTCTGGGCTGGGATACCCGGACCCGTTTCCTCCGCTTTCGGGCTTTAAGCGCCAGCGCTGACCGGGCCTGGAGCCTGACCGCCGGACCTGAAGACCAAAAAGTCCGTCTCCGCGGGAGACCGCCAGCGCCTTCCGACGCCCCGAGACGGTTCGCAGGCCAGCCTGACGGCTGGCCCTCGGGCCACAGCGGCCAGGTGTTCCACCCTCGTCAGCCGCCCCTGTTCCAGGTATGATTTCCCACGGCAGTCCAGCGCCATCAGCACTTGAAAGGAGAACCATGCCGCTCATCGATCTGCCCCTGGCTGACCTTCAGGCCTACCGTCCGCCGCTCACCCGGCCTGCCGACTTCGACCAGTTCTGGCAGCGCACGCTGCGCGAGGCGGCGACCCAGCCCCTGAACGTCGTGTTCACGCCTCTCGACTACCCGGCCCGCGGTTTGCGCGTCGAACGGGTGACCTATGACGGCTGGCGCGGCGCTCGTATCGCCGGGCTCTTCCTGGCGCCCGAGGGCCCCGGCCCCTACCCGGCCCTGGTCTTTTTCCACGGCTACAGCGGCAGCAAAGGCACTCCCTACGACTACCTGGGCTGGGCCTATCAGGGCTACGCCATCCTGGCGGTCGACGTCCGCGGTCAGAACGGCGAGAGCGAGGACAACGCCGTCTACCCTGGTGGCCACGTGACCGGCTGGCTGACCCAGGGGATCCTCGACCCGGAGCGCTACTACTACCGGGGCGTTTATGTCGACTGCCTCCGGGCCCTCGAGGTCGTCGCCGGCCGCCCCGAAGTCGACGCCGGCCGGATCGGCGTCACCGGCATCAGCCAGGGCGGGGGGCTGACCCTGGCCGTGGCCGCCCTCGATCCCCGACCCAAGGTCGCCATGGCCGACATCCCCTTCCTCTGCCATTTCCGCCGGGCGGTTGAGGTGACCGACCAGCGGCCCTACAGCGAGATCATCGAGTACCTGCGCACCCACCCCGGCCAGGAGGAAGCCGTCTTCCACACCCTGAGCTACTTCGACGTCCTGAACCTGGCCGACCGCATCACCTGCCCGACGCTCATCAGCGTCGGGCTGCTTGACCTCATCTGCCCGCCCTCCACCATCTTCGCCGTCTACAACCATCTGCGCTGCCCGAAGGACCTGGTGATCTACCCCTACGGCGTCCACGCCGTGCCGGCCAGCCACTGGGAGCGCAAACTGCGCTGGGCCCAGCGCTATCTCCAGGGAGGCTAGGTGGGCCGGCGCCGCGTTCTCGGGGTGACCGGGCTCATCGCCTGCGGCAAGAGCACGGTCGCCCGGCTGCTGGCCGCCAGAGGGGCTGAGGTCATCGACGCCGACGCGGTGGCCCACGCCGTCATGGCGCCTGGCACCCCGGTCCACCAGGCCATCGTCCAGACCTTCGGCCCCGGCATCCTCCGGTCCGACGGCCAGATCGACCGCCGGAAGCTGGGGGCCATCGTCTTCCGCGACCCGGCGCTTCTCCGCCGGCTGGAGCAGATCGTCTGGCCGGAGGTCGTGGCCCGGATCCACGCCCAGGTCGCGCGCAGCCAGGCCCCGCTCGTGGTCATCGAGGCCATCGGCCTCTTCGAGGCCGGGCTGGACCGGCTCTGTGACGCCATCTGGGTCGTCACCTGCCGGCCCGATCAGCAGCTCGCCCGGCTGATGCAGCACCGCGGCCTGAGTCGCGAAGAGGCCGAGATCCGTCTCCAGGCCCAGGGCGACATCGCCCCGAAGCTCGCCCGGGCCACCGTGGTCATCGACAACACCGGGCCCCTCGCGGAGACCGAACGCCAGGTCGAGCGGGCGCTCCAGCGGCTCCTGGCCGCCGACCCGTGAGGCTGGCACGGGCCGTGCAGCCGCGTGGGGCGGAGACCGCCCGGGGCGCGGGCGGGAAGGAGGGGCGCATGCAGTTCTTCGTCAAGACCGAGGTCGTCGACGGCAAGGTGGACGAACTGGCCCAGCGCATGGTGCGTCGCGAGTTCAAGCCGATCCGTGGGAACCTGGTCTTCTGCTCCGAGGACGGGCGCTTCGGCTACAACCTGATCGAGGCCGACTCCATCGACGAGGTCCGGCAGCAGTTTCAGAACTACCACGGCTATATCACTGTCCTCGAGATCACGCCGGTGATGTCGGTGGGCCAGTTTATCGAGCGCTGGAAGTGTGCCCACGGCATCCACGCCGCGCCGGTGATGATGCCGGGAGCCGGCCGGCCGCCTCTGGGAACATGACGCGGCTCTAGAGAGCCTCTTTCAGCCGCTGAGCGGTCCGCCGGTCCATCCCGGGCACCGCCGCCAGTTCCTCGACCGAGGCCGCCCGGATCGCCTCCAGACTGCCGAAGTGGCGCAGGAGCGCCGCCTTGCGCTTGGGACCGATGCCGGGCACCTCGTCCAGCAGCGAACGCAGACCAGCGCGGGTGCGAACCTGGCGGTGGTAGGTCACCGCCAGACGGTGGGTCTCATCACGGATCTGCTGGACCAGCCGCAGAGCCGCCGAGGAGCGGGGGAGGAGAATCGGCTCGGGAAACTTGGGAGAGTAGATCTCCTCGTGGCGCTTGGCCAGGGCCACACAGTCGAGCCGTTCCAGGCCCAGCTCCTGCAGGACGGCCAGGGCTGCGTTCAGCTGCCCCCGCCCCCCGTCGATAATGACGAGGTCAGGCAGACGCTGCCAGGGGTACTCGGCGGTCTCCCCCGCCGGTGTCAGCGGCAACTGGGTGGCCCGGCGGAAGCGCCGACGCAGAACCTCCTGGAGCATGGCGTAATCGTCGGCCTGGGGAACGGTCTTGATCCGGAAGCGCCGGTAATGCTGGGGGCGCGGCTGACCGTTCTCAAAGACCACCATCGCCCCGACCGCCGCCGTCCCGTGGATGGTCGAAATATCGTAGCACTCGATCCGACGCGGCGGGCCCTCCAGGTCGAGGTGTTCGGCCAGTTCGACCAGGGCCTCGTGCAGGTTGCGCTCGTCGCCCAGCCAGCGCAGGCGCATCTGGGCCAGAGCCTCCATAGCGTTGGCGGTGGCCAGAGCGATGAGGTCAGCCTGGTCGCCCTGACGGGGCACAGTGACCGTCACCTTCGTGCCCCGCCGGTCGCGCAGATACTGCTCAATGATCTCCACCTGCTCCAGTTCGGTCGGCACCAGGATCTCATCGGGCACCTCGGGGGCGTTGGCGTAGAACTGGGCCACAAACTGCGCCAGGATCGTCTGCGCCTCCTCGTCCTGGGTTCCCTCCAGGGCGAAGTGCTCGGCGCCGATGAGCTTCCCCCCGCGAATGAAAAAGACCTCGACACAGGCCTGGCCGTCGGCCCGGGCCAGGGCGATCACGTCCTGGTTCTTAAAGGTCGTCGATATGACCCGCTGGCGCTCGCTGACCTTCTCCACCGCCCGGATCTGGTCGCGCAGGAAGGCCGCCCGCTCGAACTCCAGCCGCTCGGCCGCCTCCTCCATTCTGGCTCGCAACTGGGCCAGCACCTGCTCGTGTTTGCCCTCCAGAAAGAGGCAGACCTGGTCGATCACCGCCCGGTACTCCTCGGGGCTGACCGCCCCGATGCATGGCCCCAGGCAGCGTTTGATGTGATACTGCAGGCAGGGGCGCGGCTCCTGCCCGGTGATGGCGATATGGCAGGTCCGGTAGGGGAAGAGCTTGTTCAGGAGATCGAGCGTCCGGTAGACCGAGCGTGAGTCGGTATAGGGGCCGAAGTAGCGGGCGCCGTCGTCGAGCACCTTACGGGTCAGGTAGACGCGGGGCCAGGGCTCCTGGAGGCTGACCTTGATGTATGGGTACTGCTTGTCGTCGCGCAGCCGGACATTGTACTTGGGCCGGTGCTTCTTGATAAGATTGCACTCCAGAAGCAGGGCCTCGAGCTCGCTTCCGGTCACGTGGTACTCGATATCGGCCACCTGGCTCACCAGCTGGCGGACCTTGGGCGAGGGGGGCGTACCACGGAAATAGGAGCGCACGCGCTGGCGCAGCGAGACCGCCTTGCCGACGTAGAGGATCTCGCCGGCCGCGTTCTTGAAGAGATAGACTCCAGGGCTGGCCGGCAGGGTGGCCAGGATCTGCTCGAGGTGAGGTGTCGCCATCGCCGACCCTCAACATAACGGCATAACAGATTATACCGCCCTGGGAGATGGGGAGACAGCCGTGCGGATCGTTTTTATGGGAACCTCAGAGTTCGCCGTGCCGATCCTGGAGGCCCTGGTCCGGGCTGGTTACCAGGTCGTCGCCGTGTTCACCCAGCCAGACCGCCCGGCCGGACGAGGGCTGAAACCCCAGCCGCCCCCGGTCAAGCAGCGCGCCCTCGAACTGGGCCTGCCGGTCTACCAGCCCGAGACCCTGCGCGACGAAAAGGTCCTCGCCCAGATCGCCGCCCTGGCCCCCGACATTATCGTTGTGGCCGCCTACGGCGAGATCCTGCCGCGCCGACTCCTGACCCTGCCCCGCCTGGGCTGCCTGAACGTCCACCCCTCGCTCCTGCCCAAACTGCGGGGGGCCGCGCCTATTCAGGCGGCCATCCGCCAGGGGCTGACGGAGACCGGCGTGACCATCGCCCTGATGACCCCGAAACTCGACGCCGGGCCCATCCTGGCTCAGCGGACGGTGCCGATCGCTCCCGAGGACACGGCCCGCACCCTTGGCGAACGCCTGGCCCGGGTCGGCGCCGAACTGCTGCTGGAGACCCTCCCCCGCTGGGCGGCCGGCGTCATCACCCCGCAACCCCAGGACGAGAGCCAGGCCACCTACGCTCCGCCCGTCCGCAAGGAGGACGGACTGATCGACTGGCAGCAGAGCGCCGAGGAGATCTGGCGTCAATGCCGGGCCTACGACCCCTGGCCCGGCTGTTTCACCTTCTGGAAGGGGCAGTTACTCAAACTGGGCCGCGTCTGGTCCGATCCCTCCTGGCACGGTCCCGAGCCGCCGGGGACGGTCCTGCTGCTCCCCGGACCCGACGGACGACCGCGTCTGGCGGTGGCCACCGGCCACGGCGCCCTCATCGTCGAGAGCCTGCAACTGGCCGGCCGGCGGCTGCTCTCCGCCGAGGAGTTCCTGCGCGGGCAGCGCGACTTCGTCGGCAGTCGGCTGGGTCAGGCGGCCGCCTAGACCCGGCCCCAGGCCCGCAGGTGCTCCAGGCTGAGGCGGATGCTCTCCAACGGCGGTCGGGCGCAGCGGTCCTGTTCGACAACGTACCACTCGGTTCCCCCCGCCTCGGCCGCCGTGAAGATGGCCGGGAAGTCGAGCGTGCCCTCCCCCACCTCGGCGAAGGAGCCATCCGGCGCCATGTCCTTGAGATGGACCAGCGGGCAGCGGCCGGCGTAACGTCGAAGGTAGGCGACCGGGTCCTCGCCCGCCCGCGCAATCCAGTACACATCGGGCTCGAAGAAGACCAGCGCCGGATCCGTCCACTCCAGCAGGAGATCCAGCGCCGGCCGGCCGTCGAAGCGCTGGAACTCGAAGGCGTGATTGTGGTAGGAGAGGCGGGCACCGCGCGCCTGGCAGCGGGCGCCAAGGCGATTGAGGAGATCGGCCACCCGGCGGTAGTCCTCGAGGGTCTGACGGCGCGATTCGGGCAGAGAAGGAACAATAAGGTCGCGGTTCTCGATCTCGAGGTTGTAGGCGATCTCGTCGTCCAGGTGCTCCTCGAGCCGCTCCAGACCGACGTGGCTTCCGGCCACCGCCAGACCGGTCGCGCGGAGCAGGCGCTTGAGGTCCCCGGCGCTCAGTCCCCCGTACCCAGCCAGCTGGACCGCCGGGTAGCCGATGGCGGCGACGGCTCGCAGCGTCCCGGCGAAGTCGCGGTGGAGGTCCTCACGAACGGTATAGAGCTGGAGAGCAACGCGCGGCACGATCCCTCCTTAACCCGGAAGAAATAGAAGGCAACCGGGAGACCTCAGCGAACGGCCTGGATCTCCCGGAGGCGCAGCTGGCCGCAGGCGGCCTCGATCCGCTGTCCACGCTCGACCCGCACCGTCACCGGCAGGCCGCGGGCGCGCAGGGCCTGCTCCAGCCGCCGGACGTGCTCCGGCGAAGGCGGCTGGTAGCGGCCACCGGGCGTGGGGTTCACCGGGATGAGGTTCACATGGCAGAGCAGGCCGCGGAGCAGGTCAGCCAGCTCGGCCATGTGGTCCAGGCTGTCGTTGACCCCGGCCATCAGTGTGTACTCGAAGGTGATGCGTCGGCGGGTCAGGGCGATGTACTCGCGACAGGCGGCCATCAGATCGGCCAGCGGGTATTTGCGATTCAAGGGCACCAGGACATTGCGCAGGTCGTCGTTGGGTGCGTGGAGCGAGACCGCCAGGTTCACCGGGAGCGGACGGCGGGCCAGTTCGAGGATATGGGGGACCACCCCCACGGTCGAGACCGTGATATGGCGGGCGCCCAGGCCGAAACGGGCCGGGTCGGTCAGAGCCTCCAGGGCCGCCCAGGTGTTCTCAAAATTGGCCAGTGGCTCGCCCTGGCCCATAAAGACCACGTTGGTGATCCGGGCCGACGGCCCCTCGGTCTCGCGCAGGCGACGGGCAAAGTAGAGGACCTGAGCCACGATCTCGCCGGCCGTCAGATCACGGACGAAGCCGCTCTGGCCGGTGGCGCAGAAGGGGCAGTTCATCGCACAGCCGACCTGGGTTGAGACACAGACCGAGCGGATCTGGCGGCCGGAGCCGCGGGGCCGGTAGACCATCAACACGCTCTCCACGGCGTTGAAGCGGCGCCAGCGTTCGGCGCGCTGAGGCGAGCGCACCCCGGCCATGGCCGGGTCCATCGTCAGCCCGAGCAGGACCTTGCGGGTGCCGTCGGGATCAGTCAGTTCGGCCAGTGGCTCGACGAGCCGCAGGCGGAAGCGGGCGGCCAGTTCGCGGCGGAGAGCCTGTGGCAGGTCGGTCATCGCCGCGAAGTCGTCGACCAGGCGCTGATAGACCCAGTGCAGGACCTGCCGAGCCCGGTAGGCTGGCTGGCCGAGCGCGGTCAGCTCCCGGACGAGATCGGCCGGGGTCAGGTCGAGCAGGTTGGGAAGCGGGGTCGAAACGGCGGCTGGAGCGATCATCACCGTGATTGTAGCAGAGGCCAGAACGGCCCGTCAAAGGCCAAAAAAGAGACCACCCGGAATGGGTGGTCTCAGAGGTACACGTGCGGGAGGGTGGTGGGCGATTGCCGGGAGGGGAGGGCGGACGGCCTCGGCCATTAGGACGGCTCGGCTGCGCGGGTTACCCCGTGTCGACCGGCCGCCTATCGAGCAGGTCATCT
>Ga0101941_1001254_pt1 | contig 20038 bp, 16 predicted proteins | sample DewCreD2012metaG_3_FD_75242 | JGI IMG/M metagenome (GOLD analysis project Ga0101941, IMG submission 75242) | Hot spring sediment bacterial and archeal communities from British Columbia, Canada, to study Microbial Dark Matter (Phase II) - Dewar... ...
GCTGGATCGGCCGCCGGTCTGGATCCAACCCGGGCGGCTGGTCGAACAGATCGCCTGTGGGCAACGGATCGGCGTGCGCCGGGGCGCCGATCGGCTCTGGCGCTTCGGGGTGGATGGCCACCCGGCCCTCTCGCACCCCTTTCCCGTCGTCACGCCGCCGTACCCGGCACCTGCGACGCGGTGACTGTCCTGCATGGCTGCCGGCGGAAGACCTAGACCGGCTCGCCGGTCAGCCCTCGACAATCTCTGCGGAAGCCGGGCGGGATGCGACACGGTGGTCCAGCATCCGTAGCACAGCGAAACCGACAGCTCCGGCGACAGCCGAGGCAGCGATGATTCCCACTTTGGCGATATTGAGGCGCTCGGCGTCGGGAAACGCCAGACCGGCGATGAAGATCGACATCGTGAAGCCGATGCCCGCCAACCAGCTCACGCCGTAGACGTGGAGGAGCCCGAGCCCGGTGGGCAGGTCACCGAGTCCTAAGCGGGTGACCAGCCAGGCCGCTAGGGTGATCCCGATCTGCTTGCCTACGATGAGGCCGGCGACGATGCCGAGCGCGATGCGGTCTCCCAGCGTGGAGAGCAGGCCAGCTTCGATCGTGACGCCCGCGTTCGCCAGGGCGAAGATCGGCATGATCCCGAATGCGACCCAGGGATTCAGCGCATGCTCGATCCGCTCCAGCAGCGATCCTCCACCGTGGCCGTCGACGGTTACCTCCTGGGGTTGCTCCTGAGGGACCTCCGGGCCGCCGCGGGCGGGAATCGTCATCGCGAGAAGGACGCCGGCTACGGTAGGGTGGACACCCGATTCGAGGAAACTCGCCCACAGGGCCAGCCCGAGCGCGAGGTACACGCTGACCCGGCGAACGCCCAACAGGTTGGCCACAACCAGGGCCGCGAAGACGAGCGCTCCTGCAGCCAGGCTGGCCCACGACAGCGCTCCACTGTAGAAGAGCGCGATCACCAGCACGGCGATCAGGTCGTCGACGATGGCCAGAGCAGCCAGGAAGATCCGAAGTAGCAGGGCGGCCGGGCCGCCCACGAGAGAGAGAACCCCGAGAGCGAAGGCGATATCGGTCGCCATCGGTATGCCCCAGCCGGAGGATCCGGGAGTGCCGGCGTTGAGCAGGGTGTAGATGACGGCTGGTGCGAGCGCGCCACCGACCGCGGCAGCCGCGGGTAATGCGGCACGGCGAGGAGAGGCGAGCTCGCCGAGCAGCAGCTCGCGCTTGATCTCCAGGCCGACCAGGAAGAAGAAGCCGACCATCAGCGCGTCCTTCACCCAGCTCTGCAGCGATTTGGCCAGCTCGAGGTCGCCGAGCCGGATACCCAGCGTGGTCGCCCACAGGCGATGGTAGCTCTCGCTCCAAGGCGAGTTGGCCCAGATGAGCGCGAGCGCGGCACATCCCAGGAGCACGACCCCACCGGCCGCCTCGGTCCTGAAGAACTCCAGGAACGGCAAGGAAAAGGAACGGGTGGCGTTGCCACGCTGGCGCTGCGAGAAGCGCCTGTTGCTTGCTGGCTGAGGCATCGTCAGTCCCTTCCTGTCCTGGGACGGCAACCGGCTCGCTCAGGTCTTGCCCGTTAGGAGCAACACGGCCCGTCACGGAGCTGAACCCGGTCGCTCACCTTCGCACACGACCAGCCCGTCCTGGCTCAGCAGGGCGGGCTGTGACCCGGCGGATCTGTATGCTCTCCCGAGCCTACCAAGCGGGTACGCCAGCGGCAAGCGCTCTCGCCAGCGCTAAAGCGCAGACCCGCACGCTGGTCTTCGTCGGGCGCTGCTATACTCGCGCCCAGGAGGCGCAGCGGCGATGGCGATTCAGGTACTCGACGAGGCGACGATCGGCAAGATCGCGGCCGGCGAGGTCATCGAGCGGCCAGCCTCGGTCGTCAAAGAGCTGGTGGAGAATGCGCTCGATGCCAGTGCCCGCTCAATCGTGGTAGAGATTGCGGCTGGTGGGCGCGAGTGCATCCGGGTGCGCGATGACGGTGCCGGCATCTCCGCCGCGGATCTGCCGCTCGCGATCGAGCGGCATGCCACATCGAAGCTTCGCCGGTTCGAGGATCTGGCCAACCTGCGCACGTTCGGCTTCCGCGGCGAGGCGCTGGCCAGCATCGCCGCCGTGAGTGACCTCGAGATCATCAGCCGCCCACCTGACGCCGCGCATGGCGTGCGGCTGTGCTCCGTCTTCGGGCGGCGCACCGCCCTCGAGCCGGTCGCCGCGGCGCCGGGAACGGTCGTCACCGTGCGCGACCTGTTCGCCAACGTGCCTGCCAGGCGGAGCTTCCTGCGGCAGGAGAGTACCGAGACGGCGTACATCCAGCGGGTGGTCGGTGCCTGCGCGCTGGCTCACCCGGAAGTGCGCTTCGTGCTCGTGGTCGACGGGCGCACCGTTCTCGCCACCGATGGGAGCGGCAGTCTGGAGAACGTGCTCGTCGGGGTCTTCGGCGCGGAGGCGGCCGCACAGATGGTACCGATCCAGCCGGCCGATGACCTCGGGGATCAGGCCGGGCCTCTTCGGCTAGAGGTGCACGGCTGCGTCGGCCTGCCGACTCTCACGCGCAGCAACCGCCTGGGGATGCTCTTCTTCGTCAACCGCCGCTGGATCGAAAGCCGGCCGCTGGGGGTGGCCGTGGAGCAGGCGTACCACACGTTGATCATGGTCGGGCGTTACCCAGTCGCAGTCATCCACCTTGAGCTCCCGCCGGGTTCCGTGGACATCAATGTCCATCCCACGAAGCGAGAGGTTCGCTTCTCCGACGAGCGCGCGGTGTTCAACGCGGTTCAAGCGGCTGTCCGCCGCACGCTCGCGCAGCATGTCCCCGCTCAGAGCGTGCCTTCGGTCAGCTTCAGCCCGCTTTCCCCGCCGGCAGTACAGCGCCGGCTCGTGCTGGCAGACCCCACCCGCGTCTCGCGGCCGGTCATCAGGGTCGAAGCCGAAGAGAGGCTACATACTGACGCTTCGCCAACCCCATCTTCCAGCGCGAGCGGTGAGCGGCTGCTGCCTGTGCTGCGGGTACTGGGCCAGTTGCACGGCACGTACATCATCGCCGAGGGGCCGGACGGCATGTATCTGATCGACCAGCATGCTGCCCACGAGCGCGTGCTGCTCGAACAGCTCATGGTGCAGTACGAGCGAGCGGCGGTGGACGCCCAGGTGCTCCTAGAGCCGCTGGTTGTCGAGCTCACTCCGGCCCAGCTCGCCGTGCTCGAGGACTACCAGGAGGAGTTGCGGCAGCTCGGCTTCCAGCTCGAGCCGTTCGGGGGGAGCGCGGTCGCCATCCGAGCTGTTCCGGCAGTGATGCATCGCCGGTCGCCGAACACGACGCTGCTCGCCATTCTGGATGAGCTGGCCAGCGGTGGTCGCGGCACGAGCCGGCTGGAGGCGCTGGCGATCAGCACGGCGTGTCACTCGGCCGTCCGGGCGGGCCAGGAGCTAACGTTAGCCGAGATGCGGGAGCTGGTCAGACAGCTCGAGGAGTGCACCGCGCCGCGGGCCTGTGGCCATGGCCGTCCCACGATGCTGCACCTCAGCCAGCAGGAGCTGGAACGGCAGTTCGCCCGGCGCTAGCGCCGGGCGATGCTATCAGAGTACCTCGCCTCGTGGAGGAACTAGCTCCGCCCGTTACGCTCTCGCGAGAGCGTGCCGAGCGTGGAGGTGTCGGAGCCGGACTCGGTCTCCTCGTCCAGGCGGATCCAGCCGTGGCGCAAGGCATAGATGACTGCCTGCGTACGATCGTTGACTGCCAGCTTGCGCAGGATCGAGGTGATGTGATTTTTCACCGTCTGATCGCTGATGTTCAGGAGTTGGGCAATCTCCTTGTTGCTGTGCCCGCGAGCCACGCAGTCCAGGATCTCGATCTCCCGTGGGGTCAGCGGGGAGAAGAAGCCGGTCGAGGAGCGATCCATCCGTGAGAGCTCGCGGAACTGATCGAGCACGCGCGAGGCGACGAACGGCCTGGAGAGGACCATCTCGTTGATCAGGTACTCGCCGCGGGCGACCCGGGTGATGACCTCGATCAGGTCCGATGGCTCGATATCCTTAGTACAGTAGGCCGAAGCTCCCGCCCGGATCGCGTTGAAGAGTTGCTCGTCGTCCTGGTGCATCGTCAGGATGATGACACCGGCCTGGGGCTGGCGCCGCTTCAGCGCCCGGGCCACCTCCAGCCCGTTCATGCCTGGCAGGCTGAGGTCCACGAGAATCACATCGGGCGATCGCTCGTCGGCTAGCCGAATCGCCTCGCCCCCGTCACCTGCCTCGCCCACGATCCGGAAATTAGGCACCTGCTCGAGGCTCCAGCGAATGCCGCTGCGAAACAGCGGGTGATCGTCGACGATGAGGATGTCGATTCGGTTCATCCAACCCGCTCCTTCTCCGCGTGCTCCGCGTGCGGGAGTTCCCGCGCCGCTGCCTGCGACTTTTCCCTTGCCGATCCGAGCGGAACCACCAGCGTTATGGTCGTTCCCTGACCCGGCTCGCTCCGTATCGTCAACTGGGCCCCGATAACCTCTGCGCGCTCCCGCATGCCATGCAGGCCAAAGCCTCCGGCGGAGGTCGAGGCGACAGCGGACGGGCGGAATCCCTGACCATCGTCCTCCACCATGATAACCATTTCGGCAGGACCGACGGAAATCCTTAGCCTGATCCTCCTAGCCCGCGCGTGACGCTGCACGTTGTGCAGCGCTTCCTGGATAATCCGAAAGATCGCCAATTCCTGCTCTGGGGTCAGTGTCGGGAGCGAGTCCGGCAGATCGAGTTCGATTTGCCCTGGGAAGAGCCGCCGGTACGACTCGATATAGCTGCGCAACGTGACCAGCAGGCCTTGCTCTTTCAGCATGGTGGGTTGGAGGTCGACGATGAAGCGGCGGGTCTCGCTGAGGCCATCACGCAGCACCTGCTCGATCCGTTCCAGCTCCTCGCGCAGCGAGTCTGGGATTCCCTGGGGGGTTCGGGCCAGGACGCGTGCCGCGAACTGAACGCTGAGGATGGCGTTGGCGAGTACCTGAGCGGGGCCATCGTGGATCTCGCGGGCGAGCCTTCGACGCTCATCTTCTTGAGCGCGAATCATCGCCTGGCGGACAGTGAGCCGCTGCGCGGCCTCCAGCCCCGGTAGCGACCCAGCCTCGCCCCATTGCTGCCGGGTAATGCTGAGGAGCTGGAGAAAGTCACTCAATTGCCGGCTCACCGTCGAAGCGCGGGTCAGGTTCTCTGTAAGCCGGTCCTCCGTTATGCGCAGGCGCTGCAGCTCGTCCTCTCCGCCCTCTGGCTGGTCGATCAAAAGCTCCTCGATACGCGTCTGGACGCGCGTTCGTTCGCGCTCGATCTCTTCGAGCAGGGCAGCGGCATGCTGGCGCAGCTCCCCGATCTGAGTCTCGAACGACGAGATCGCATCCTTTATCTTTCGATCGATCTCGTCGAGTCGCTTGGCAGCGTGCTCGCTCACCCGTCACCCCGTTTGCTGCCCGTCAAGGTACTACGGCTAGGAGTCGGTATCCGACTCTACCATGACCTTTCTCCCGCACTGGCAGTCTCATGATACCATGCATTTGTATGCGAGTTGGCAAGCGTAAGGCGAACCTGAGAATGCCAGGCTGGGAGAGTTGCACATGACTACGATCGGCTTCCTCACGATTGGACAGTCTCCGCGCCCCGACATTCTCGACTCGATGTTCGGGGCGAGCCCAGCGTGGGCGCGGCAATACGGCGCTGTCGATGAGCTCAACCGTGCCGAGATCGCTGCGCTCGAGCCGGCTGCTGGTGAGCATCCCCTGGTGACCAGGTTGAGATCCGGTGAGGAAGTCACCGTTGCAAAGGAACGGCTTTTACCGTATTTGCAGCGTGCGGCCGATGACGCCGTGCGCGCGGGTGCGGCGTTCCTTGTCGTCCTCTGTACCGGGACATTCTCCAACTTGCATGCTCCGGTGCCGATCCTCTACCCGGATCGTATTCTCGTGAACACCGTGAACGCGCTCCTGCCCGAGGGGACGCTCGGTGTCGTGATGCCCCATCCGGGCCAGTACGAGGCTATGCAGCGCAAATGGGCGCTTCCGGGTCGGCGTTTCGTGGGCGCGTCCACGTCGCCCTATACCGGGAAAGCTGAGCTAGCCCGTATTGCCGGGACGCTTGCCGAAGAGGGGGTCGACCTGATCGTCCTCGATTGCATGGGCTTTAGTCGAGCCATGAAGCGAAGGATGGCCGAGACTAGCGGGCGACCAGTGGTGCTGGCGAACCGGCTCGTGGGGCGCCTGATCGAGGAACTCATCGATGCCGAGATCTCGTCCCCGGTGACGGCCTGAATTCGGCCAACGCCACCGCGACGGCGTCTTCGACGCTCTTCGGCGGCTCTCCCATATAGTTGTTGATCAGTAGTGTAAAGACCAGACGCTGGCCACCTTCACTCGTCACGTAGCCACTGAGCGTCGAAACTCCGGGCGCAGTCCCGCTCATCGCGCGTAGGTTGCCCTGCGCGGCGGTGAACCGCAAGCGCGTGCTCAGCGTTCCCCCCTCCATGCGGTCGGGTGGTCCGGCTACCGGCAACGCTTCATAGAATGCGGGAAACCAATCCTCGCGCTGAACGGCGAACAGCAACCACGTGAGCTCGCCAGCGGTCTGCAGGTTGAGCCGCGAGACTCCCGAACCGTCGCGCAGGCGGAGCGTGGCCACGTTGACGCCGACTGAGGCGAGGTACTGCTCAACAATCTCGAGCCCGGCTTCCCAGCTCCCCTCGCCGCGTCGCTCGCGCCCCATCGTCTTCACCAGGATCTCGGCGATCCCGTTGTTTCCGAGCTTCAAAAAGGGAATGACGATATCGGCGAGCCGCGGTGATTCGAGCTGCGCCAGCACACGAGCACCGGCGGGCGTCGTACCGAAGCTCGTTTCTCCCTGGACAGCGATACCCTGGCGAGCCAGCGCATCGCGGAAGATGGCGGCCGCGTAGCCGGTGGGCTCGCGAACTGCGACCCACTCTGCGGTACCGTCGCTATCCTGGGGAAGGCGGCCGCTGACCACGATGACATTCGTCCCCCGGCGTCGCTCGACAGCAATGCTCTCCTCGGTTCCGCCTGGCGTAGTGATGGCTCGGTTCTCGACGGTGACGTAGTCCGTCTGCGGCACGAGAGCGACATCGACCGGAGCCCCGGGCTCGGCGCCAGGCCGTACTTCCACGATCACCGTGCCGATGTCGAGGTCCTGGCCGGGGGCGACCGTCAGCGCGGAGATCTCGACAGCGTTCGATGAGCTAACGTCAGTCCAGGACCAATCGGGATGCAGGCGTTCGTCGTCGAACCAGGTGTCGTCAGCGATCAACTTTCCCTCGACCGAACGGATGCCGTGACCGGCCAGCACCGCGGCGAGCTCCTCGTAGCGTCGCGGAAGCATCGTAGGGTCACCGGTACCCTTCAAGTAGAGGTCGCCGGCCAAAATTTCGCCCCGCTGCTCTCCGTCGGTCAGCACGGTCGTCTGGAAGCGGTAGTCCGGACCGAGGGTCTCCAGCGCCGCGGCGGCGACCAGGAGCTTCTGAGTCGAGCCCGGAACCAGACGAGCTTCGTCTCCCCTCGCGTAGAGCACCTCCCCGGTCTCGGCGTCGCGCACCGTGACCCCGATCTGCGCTCCGGCCAACCGCGAACTACGGAAAATGCGGTCCAGGCGCTCCGAAAGCGCGTCGCCTTCTTGCGCGGGGTCGACCCGCGTCGACTGCCACGCGCCTCGTTCCAGATCGAACTCGCCGGGCGCTGCCATGGCGGTACCCGGCATAACCAGGAGCATGATCGCGAGCAAGAGCGGTAGGACCAGCCGGTCGCGTTCGCTGATCGCCATGCCGTCCTCCTCCACTGACCCCCAACATGCCTCCGGGACGGCTCTCACCATTCGGGTGAACCGGTTTTCATCGCTGGAAAAGCTGCTGGGAACGAAGCGCTCGCCGAGCTCGGGCAGCCTGTGTCCGTTCTATCGATCGTAGCGGCCACGCAGGCTGTTCAGTCGCACCATGACGACGTCGCGCAGCATGATGAGCGCGTCGATGCCCGGGCGCACTTTGCTGCCCTCGACGTGGCGCCAGACGACCGGGAGCACGGCCAGGCGATATCCGCGACGGCGCGCCAGGTAGAGGATCTCGACGTCGAAGCCGGTCACCAGCGGCCCGCGCACCGGTCGAGCTCCATTGTGGTAGAGCCGCGAGCGACCGAAGAGATCACGCGCCACGTCGGCCCGGAAACCTTTGAAACCGCACTGCGTATCCTGAACACCGGGCAGCGCCAGGAGCTGGACGATCCGGTTGAAGACGCGCCCCATCAAGTGACGATGCAGTGGTTCTCCGATCCGGCGTGCCTCGGCTCCCTCGCGCGACCCGATCACGATATCCCATCCGTCATGGAGCAGCGCGCTGGCAGGCTCGAGGTACTCGATCGGAGTGGAGAGGTCGGCGTCAGTGAAGATGACGATGCGGCCTCGAGATGCGAGGATCCCTTCCCGAACAGCCACGGCTTTACCCTGATGTGGCAGGCGGAGATGGCGTACGCGCCCCTCGCGACGGCTCCAGTCGGCCGCGATGAGCGGTGTCCGATCTTCGCTGCCATCGTCGGCGATAATCACTTCCCACGAGTACGGCTGTGACGAGAGATAGGTAACGACGGTCTCCAGAGTGGCAGGTAGTCGAGCCTCCTCGTTGTACGCCGGGATGACCAGGCTGAGTTCGACTGCCGCCGCTCGCTGCGGGTCCAGGCCCGACTGTGGAGACCGGGAGAACACCGTGCCCTCCGCCGTGCCGCTCGGCTGTCCTGCCGTACGATTGTAGCAGCGGCTACGACTCTCGTATCCCGCCGAACTGCCTCTCAGTCCCACACGCTCGCCAGGGACATCGTAACCGGTTACGAATCGAGGGCTGAGTCGCGCCGGGGCGAGGCTGTTCGCCCCGGCGCTTGCTCGGTCGCGCGCGTGCAAGACGGCGTGCTGGTTCGAGCCGTCCGGCTTCAGCGAGCAGGTATTTCCCACGAGAGGGCGCGCTCAGCAGGGAGATCGGAGACCAACTTCAGCGGCCACAAAAGCGGAACGCCGAACTCGATCCTGGACGACCTCCACCGGACTCAGCCCCCTCCCCTGCTGACTGGGCAGCTACGATCGGCTCCCGGCGGGGCTCGGGATAGCACCGATTTGCTGGAGCAGACCGAGCTGATCCCATTCGCTCCATCGCTCCACGATCTTTCCGCCCTCGACACGGGCTGTGTGTATCTCGGTGAAGCGGACGCGCCGGCCGCTAGCTGGTATGCCCATCATCTCGCCCTGGTGAGTGGCGTGCACGGTTATGCGATCTGTAACCACATCGCCCTCGGCGATCATCTCCTCGAACGTGACGCGCATGTCGGGAAAGGCGGCGCGAAACATCGGAAGCACCTGCTTGAGGCCGGCCATGTCCGACGGCAACCCGGGACCGTGGTGGACGACTGACGGCGAAACGACCTCGTCGAAGAGATCGACGTTTCCTGTGCGCCAGTACTCTTCCGGACGCTCGTAGAAGCGACGAATGACCGCCTTGCTCTCCTCCGCTGGCATGGTCTACTCCTTTCTGTGCCTGGCGATTCGATCAACGCGCGGTCGGGCTGCCGGATGACCGTTGCCCGCGGTGACGGAATGGCCACATGCCTCGTGGCCAGGTCGGAGACGCGTGCCCACCGCCATCTGGCTTGTCACTCTCGATCGCCGGCTTGCGCCTAACCTCCGCGAGTGCCCAGCCTGTACAGCAGACCGCGGGAATCGGGTTCGGCCCCAGCGTCGACCACCGTCTTCAGGCGAGCGAGTCATCGTCAAAACAACGTGAAAGCGGGCATGTGCCGCCAGATTGCGAGCGGCGTGCCTGCCACTCGCCGCAAGCGGCTACGTGGCCTGCTGGGCACCACTCACCCAGATGGCGTCCGACTTCTGCTTTTCGAGCACGGGCCGAGACTGGGGAATCCCTGTCTTCCCGTCGACGGGCTAGGCTGTGATCGCGGGGTATCCGGGCCGGCTGCTCAGAGCAGGTCGCAGGTCGTCTTGCGCCTGCCGGGAGCCGATTTATACTCAGGCAGTGTGACCATCGAGCGTGGAGCATCAGGTTCGGTGCCGTACCGCTGCGGCACCGATCGTGGAGGGTGGATCCCATGCGGCTCGAGATTCGCCTTGAGCCGGTCGAAGTCGGGACGCTGCCGCCGAACTATCGAGAGGCGCTGCAAGCAGTGATCTACCGCAACCTGCCGTCGCCCCTGGCGGACGCGCTGCACGATGGCCACTACTGGGAAGGGCGACGGCCCGTGAAGCCGTTCGTCTTCTCCCAGCTCAGCGGCGCGATCACCTATCAGCGAGCTGACGGCTTCAGCGTCGGTGGGCCAGTCTGGTTTCGCTTCGCGTCACCTGCGGCGGATCTCGTGCAGGCGCTGGCCGAAGGCCTGCTGCGTAACGGAGCGATCCAGATCGCGACGCTGCGGTTTGCCGTGCGAGAGGTTGCTGCGCTGTCTGCCCCTCCACTTGAACCGCCGCTCGTAGTACGCACGCTCTCTCCCATCACCGTCTACCGCACCGTCGAGCAGGACGGGCGTCGGCGGACGCAGTACTACAACCCGCTCGCCCGCGAGTTCGCGGAGCTCATCGCCGCGAACCTGTCGCGCAAAGCAGAGATGCTCCGACTGCCTTGCGGTGAGCCGGTACGGATTGCTCCGCTGGGAGTGGGGCCGCGCAATCGCCGCCTCGAAAAGTACAAGGGAACATGGATCGAAGCCTGGGCAGGACATTTCCGGCTGGAGGGGCCCGAGCCGATGCTCTGGCTCGCGCTCCATGCTGGGCTAGGGGCGAAGAACAGCCAGGGCTTCGGCTTCGTCGACGTCGAACCTCAGCGCGAGTCACGACACGTGCACGAGGAGAAGCAGCGATGATCCAGAGCATCCGCGCGCTCGGCCAGTCTGTACGACAGGCACTGCCGGACGACCCAGCGGAGGTCGTCGGGCAGCTCGCCCTGGTCTCCGACGACGAGGAGCCCGGCGACGGTGTGGAGCAGCAGCGCTACCTGGCCGTCCTCGACGTGTACCCCGCTCAGCGCCTGCTCCGCCACGTGCTCGTCGAGGCGTCGAGCGCCGCGTTGCGACGGTTCCTCTACCTCAACCTGATGAAGTCAGAACCGGGTGGGGACGTGCGGGACGTCACCGTGCGCGACTTGCGGCACCTGCTCGGGCCGGTCTTCGTCGGCCTCGCTCCCGGCCTTCTCCTGGGCGAGCGCGCCGACATTCCGGCTCGACTAGCCGAGCTCGAACCCGTCCTCACTCCCATGAAGCCAGCACTCCGTGACTTCGGGCAGGGGACTGACCGGCGAGCGCGCTTCCTGCTCGATCTAGACGGGTTCCGACTGGAGCCGCCGCCGGCAGTCGCGACCACCGAGTACCTCGCGTCCGACGCGGCCGGCAGGCTCAGCGTCTCCTGGCAGGCACTCGAGCGCCTCGAGCCGAAGAAGCGCTCGGACGCGCTCGCGCGGTCACTGCGCTCGCTCCTCTCCTGGGGCCGCGACGTCGCCTACTTCACGCTGGCGCTCGAAGGTCGCCCGCTGGCAGAAGAACCGGCGTATCGCCGCTACGTGTTCTGGTACCTCGTGGAGCGTCCCTTCGCTGAGGCAGTGGTGGGTCACTGCCACCTCTGCGCTCGAGAGCGCCCGGTGACCAGCGACTTCCGCCGCTTCCGCATCAAGACCTATATCATCGACAAGACCAGTTTCGCCTCCGGGCTCGTCCAGTCCGGCTTCACCCGCTGCTACGTGGTCTGTCAGGACTGCTACCTCGGCCTGCTGCTCGGCGACCGGCTGCTGGAGCAGCAACTCGAGACGAGGTTGCTCCAGACGCCGGTGTTCGTCATCCCTGAGTTCGCGGTCGAAGCCCCGCTGAACTACGAGGCGGTCGTCCGACGGCTTGCCCTCGTGCGACAGGAAGCCACGGAGCTCGACAGGTTACGGGAGCTGCGCCGCGCGCCCGAAGACCTGACGCGCGCCGGCCGCGAGCGCTCCCAGCTCTACGCCTATATCACACTGCTGTTCCACGAGAAGCGAAATATGGCGGTCAAAGTCCGCGAGGTGGTGGCAGAGGTGCCGCCCTCGCGCGTCCAGGCGGTGATCGCCGCCATGAACCGGCTCAACGATATCGCGCAGCGTGATGAGTGGGCGAGGCCCTTTGCACATGAGCGAGATGGCTGGATCGGTGGATTGCGCGACCTGCTGTACGTCCTGCCGCTGCGTCGACAGCAGGGGGCTCCGGAAGTGCGCCCGGCCCTCACGCTCATGCGCCAGCTCCTCCAGCAGGAGCCGGTCGACGAGCACAGCCTCGTGGCGAGCTTCGTGGAAGCGGCGCGCGCGATCGCGAGCCGGCACGTCGGCTACTGGCTCGTGCCCGAGCGCTGGGGAAGACAGACGGCGTCCCAGCGAGAGGTGGACGCGGCCTTGAGACAGTTCCTGAACCGGACGCTCGCCCTTCGAGTGTTGTTGTCGGATCTCGGCTGTGTCGAGCGAGGAGGTGTGGCCGTGGATCATCCGATACCCGAACCATATCGCAGTGCCGTGGAAGGACTCCACCTCAACGCCCAAGAGCGGGCCCTCTTCCTGCTGGGCGTCCTGCTGGGCCGGGTGGCCCATCGCCAGTTCGTGGACTCGGACAGCGGCACTAAACCGGTGCTGGAGAAGCTCAACTACAGTGGCATGTCGCTACCGCGAGTCCTCACCTTCTCCACCGAGCTCTTCGACAAGATGCGCCAGTACCGGCTGCTGACGGAGCACAACCCGGCCGAGAACGAGCTCCTGTACTCGATCGCCAGCCTCCTGCTGGCCGCCGAGCGAACGAAGTGGAGGCTGACCGATCAGGAGAACGTTTACTATCTGCTCTCCGGATACGCATACGAGACCGGGCGGATCATCCAGCACGGCGGGCAAAGGGATGCCACGGCGGCCGACTCGAGACCTCAGCCGGCTGCCTAGTGAGATGTGCGAGTGAACGAGCACGGATCGGCTGGAGAGACGGGAGGTAGTGTCATGGACGACGGCGTCATCCGAAACGCAGACATCGTGTTCCTGTACGATGCCAAGCTCACCAACCCGAACGGCGACCCGGACGACGAGAACCGGCCGCGGATGGATCCGTTCACGCGACGCGCTCTGGTGAGCGATGTGCGGCTGAAGCGTTACCTGCGCGACTACTGGATCGAGCAAGGGCTCGACGTGTGGGTGCGCACGCGCGAGGACGGGACTCGGCTGGACGCCTCCACCCGGTTGGACGACCTGCGCCAGGCGTATGCGCAGGAAACCGGGCAACAGGCCGGGCGCCGTACCCGCGACGAGGCCGGGTTCCGCGACTGGTTCCTCGATCGCCTGATCGACGTGCGGCTGTTCGGCGCGACGCTCCCGATCAAGGCCGAGGACGGCGGCCGTGGTCTCTCCGAGCAGTACACGGGGCCGGTGCAGTTCGCCTGGGGCTACTCGCTCCACGAAGTCGAGCTCAACCCGTCGAACAGCATCACCTCGACCTTCGCTGGCCGCGGTGGCGAGAAGGGCGAGTACGGCACGATCGGCAAGGACTGGCGGCTCTTGTACGCGCTGATCGGCTTCTGGGGGCACGTGGCTTCCCAGCGTGCCCGCCACACGCGGATGACCCCGGCAGACCTAGCTACCCTCGAACAGGGTCTACTGCGCTGCCTGACCAGCGAGGCGACGACGCGCAGCAAGGTGGGGCAGACGCCCCGGCTGTACGTCAGGGTCGACTGGCGCGACCACTCGCCGCCCTTCGGCGACCCCCGGGACGGGTTGAAGCTGCTCCCAGTCAGCGAGGACCTCCCGGTCGAGCGGTGGCGCAGCATCGAAGAGTACGTGCTCGACCTCCAGCCGCTGGTCGACCGTCTGACGCGCTATCGCGACCAGATCGCCGGTATCCGGTACTGGCGGCACGACGAGCTGAACGTCCGTGGCGTGGAACTGCTGCGCTCGCTCACTGGCTTCTCGATGGTAAGCCCGTGAGGTCGGCCATGGAGCAGGTCGTCCGGTTCACCCTGCGGGGGAAGTTCGCGCACTTCCGCCGCTTCTACACGAACTCATCGTCGCTCACCTATCCGATCCCGCCGCCGACCGTGATCCGGGGGATCGTCGGGGCTGCCTTGGGCCTCTCCCGTGCCGAATACCCGGCTGTGCTGGCTGACCTCCTCGTCGCCGTGCGGCCGAGGGGGCAGGCGCGCACGGTCTTTCAGGGCATCAACGCGCTGAAAGTGGTCAACAGTACTGACCGCGAGCTGCGTGGCCTAGAACCGCGGACACAGATCCCGACCCAGTTCCTGCTGCCTCGCACCCTAGATGACGCCTTGGGGTTCGAGGTCGTGCTCCTGCCGGGTCGGCAGGCAAGTGCCGAAGAGCTGGCTGCCGGCCTCGGCGCGCCGGTCTATCCTCCGACGCTCGGAACCGCGTACTGTCTCGGCTGGATCGAGGACGTCCAGGTGGTCGACGCTCGCTACCACGAGCAGGGTACCGAGGAGACCGCGCTGTACTGCGGCGCGCTCTACGCGGACGAAGTCGCGGGGCTGAGCGTGGTGGACGGGCAACGGCTCTCCCGCGACCGTTACCCGATCAGGCTGAGCGCGGAGCGCCGGCTCGAAGCCGCGCGCGACTTGCTCGTCGAGCTGAGCGGGACGCCGATCGCTTGTCAGTATCGCGGCGCCTGGCTGGAACTGGGAGAGGAGCGTTGGGGGCTGATCGGCTAACGATGGCGGTCGAAGGCTGGTTGGCGCACGACGGTGAGCCGCTGGTGGACCACCTCCGGGGGGTCGGGGCGCTCGCGCGTCGGTTCGCTCCTTTAGCCCTAGCGGACGCGGCGGAGCTGTCGGGGCACGTCCACGACCTCGGTAAGGCGACCCCCTTCTTTCAGGCGCGACTTCTCGGCCAGGACGGGGGTGGAGCCGAGGCGAACCATGCCTACCTCGGGGCCCTCTACGGGGCGTGGGTGGCCGAGGCGCGCGGCTGGGACGCGCTGGCCGTCTTCCTCGCGGTCGCGCGCCACCACGGCCCCCTCCGCACGCCACGCGAGCTCTTGCCCCACCCGAGCGACGTCGACCCGCCGGACTTCCCGTCAGTCGAGCGGCTCGGGCTGCGCCGCACCTTGCGTGCCTTGCCGGCCCAGTTGTCGGCCGCGCGGGAGAGCTGGCCGGCGCTGTGCCGGGCACTCGCGCTGCCGGATCCGGCCTCGTTCCTCGACGGGGAGGTGTGGGACACGCTGCGGCACCTGGCTCAGGAGGCGCTCGACCTGAGCTTCCTGGGGGAATACGATAGCCTCGACCGGGCCGCGCGCCGCCGGTATTGGGAGACCAACATCCTCTTCTCGGTTCTCATCGACGCGGACAAGAAGCTGGCTGCGTGCTACCACGAGCCGCCCCGCCGTGCGCTCGCTTCCGACCTCGTGGATCGGTACCTCGCGATCCTGCCCAGCGCTGGCCCGCTGGCTCGCTTTCGCCGCGAGCTCTACCGCGCAGTCGACGAGCGGATCCGGAGCGAGCCGCTCGACCGGCTCTACCCTGGGCTGCTCACCCTTACCGCGCCGACAGGCGCTGGGAAGACGCTCGCCGTCCTCAACGCCGCGCTCAAGCTGCGCTGGCGGGTCGAGCGAGAGCTCGGCGTGAGCCCGCGCATCGTCTACGCGCTGCCGTTCATCAACCTGATCGAGCAGACGGCGGAGATCGTCCGTCACGTCTTGACGGACGCGGGGATCGACCCGGCGGACGTGATGGTGGCCCACCACCACCTCGCTCCGCTCGCATCACCCTCGCGCGCGGCGCCGCCGTCGAGCGCGTCGTCCAGCCTCCCAGTGGCCCGAGGCGAGGAAGACCTGGACGTCGACGAGGCGCTGCTCCTGGTCGAGTCGTGGGACGCCGAGATCGTGCTCACGACGTTCGTCCAGGTCTTCCACACGCTCATCGGTTACCAGAACCGGATGCTCAAGAAGCTCCACACCCTCGCACAGGGAGCCATCCTCGTCCTGGACGAGGTGCAGGCCCTCGACGCTCGCTACTGGCCGCTCGTCCGCGCTGTCCTCGACGACCTGCCGCAGTGGGGCATAACGGTCGTCCTGATGACGGCCACCCAGCCGGCGCTCGTCGACCGCGAGCGCGTGCTAGAGCTGGCGCCGGAGCTGCACGGCTACCCGCCCCGCGTCGTCCTGACACTCGCCGAGCCCAGGACGGTGGCTGAGCTGAGCGAAGCCGTGGCGGCGGAGGCCGGGCAGAGCCAGCTCGTCGTGGTCAACAGCGTGCGGCTGTCGCTCGAGCTCTTCGATGCGCTGCGACGCCTGGGGTTGCCGCACCTGTTCTACCTCTCGAGCAACGTCACGCCGCGAGACCGGAAGGCTCGGCTCGAACAGATCCGGGAGCTCCTAGAGCGCGGCGCGCCGGTCGTGCTCGTGGCCACCCAGGTGGTCGAAGCTGGGGTCGACGTGGACTTTGACTCCGGCTGGCGGGAGTGGGGCCCGTTGGAAGCCCTAGTGCAAGTCGCCGGGCGGATCAACCGCAACGCGCTCGAGGCCACGGGCCCGCGTCCTCTCCGTATCGTCGGACTCGACGAGGGACAGGGGCACCTGGTCTACGGCCGCGTCTTGCTAGACGCGGCTCGAGAAGTCCTCCGCCAGCCGCTCGTCGACCGGGAGGTCGAGCGGATCCTGGAGGCGTACTTCGGTACGATCGAGCAGCGCGTCGCCCAGGAGCGGGCCCAGCGTCTCCTGGGGGCTTTCCCGCGGCTCGACTACGACCGTGACGGCGTCGACTGCCGACGTGGCAGCAGCCTGCCCATCCGGTGCTTCCAGTTAATCGAGGAGGCACCGACGCTGAGCATCTTCGTCGAGCAGGACGAGCAGGCGACCGCGGTGCTCGAAGCCTTCCGCGCGGCGTACCGCTTACCTCACCCGAACGAGCGGCGTCTGGCGCTGCGTCGCCTGCGGCCGTCCGTCGAGCTATACACGGTCACGCCGCTCTTGCGTCGTGCCCTAGGCAACTTGCCACGACCGCTCTTCCACGACCGCGAAGACCCGCGGCTCGTCCGAAGGGAGGAACTGGAATCGTTCTACGACGTGCAGACGGGGTTCAAATGGGAGATCAGCCAGTTCCTTTAAGTGGCACGCTGATCTGGTACGTCGCGATCTGCCGGCGGCAGGCCTGGCTCATGGGCCACGCGATCGAGCCGTACCGCGGGCACGAGCTGCTGGCGCTCGGGCGCCTGCTCCAAGAGACGGCGTACCAGCGGCAGCGCAAGGAGCTCAGCCTGCCGGGGATGAAGGTCGACCTGATCACTCCGCGTGACGGCGACGCCCTGCTCGTCGGTGAGGTCAAGCGGTCGCCGCGGATGCAACACGCCCAGCGGCTCCAGCTCGGCTACTACCTGCTGCGCCTCCGCGAGGCAGGCGTGGCGGCGCGGGGCGAGCTCCGCTATCCCGAGCAGCGGATCGTCGAGCCCGTCGAGCTGACCGCAGAGCTCGAGTCGGCGGTGCAAGCCGCGGTCAGCGAGGTGGAGTCACTGCTGACGTTGCCGGTTCCCCCGCCGGCAGTGCGCATTCCGGCCTGTGCCAACTGCGCGTACCACGAGTTCTGCTGGGTAGACGAGCCAGCGGGCGGAGAAGCGGGGTCGGGTCAGCAACGACGGTCTCGGCGGCGAGACAGGCGAGCGGGCGGATCGGAGGGCGCGTGAAACCCGTGTATCTGTTCTCCTCGGGCACGCTCGGACGGAGCCAGAACACGATCGTGCTCGAGACCGAGTCCGGCAAACGCTACGTGCCGGTCGAACAAGTCTCCGAGCTGTACTGCTTCGGCGAGGTCGACCTGAACAAGCGGTTTCTGGAGTTCCTCACCGCGCACGGCATCCTGCTGCACGTCTTCAATCGGTACGGCTTCTACGCGGGCACCTATTACCCGCGCGAGCACCTCATGAGCGGGTACCTCGTCCTGCGCCAGGCCGAGCACTACCTCGACGCAGGACGCCGGCTTGCGCTGGCGCGTGCCTTCGTCCACGGGTCGCTGCGCAACCTGCGGAGCGTCTTGAGCTACTACCGGCGGCGCGGTGTTCCAGTGGAGGGGCCGCTCGCCGACGTCGAGCGCCTGGCGGCCGGCATCGATCTGTCCACCAGCCCGGCCGGGCTGATGGCGGTCGAGGGCAACGCGCGCGAGGCGTACTACGCGGCATGGCCGGCGATCATCGAGGCGGAATTCCCGTTCGGCCCGCGCAGCCGGCGTCCGCCGCGCGACGAGACCAACGCGCTGATCAGCTTCGGCAACTCGCTGCTCTACACGGCGGTTCTCGGCCAGATCTACCGGACTCACCTCGACCCTCGCATCGGCTACCTGCACGAGACGAACTTTCGCCGGCACACGCTGAACCTCGACGTCGCCGAGGTGTTCAAGCCGGTGCTGGTCGATCGGCTGATCTTCCGGCTGGTCAACCGGGGACAACTGCAGCGCCGCCACTTCGTCACCGGAGCGGAGGGCGTCTTCCTCGACGAGGAGGGCCGGCGGCTGTTCGTGGAGGAGTGGGAGAAGACGCTGCAGGAGACCTACCGGCACCCGACGCTGAAGCGCTCCGTTTCCTACCGCACCACGCTGCGGCTGGAGCTGTACAAGCTGGAGAAGCACCTGCTGGGGGAGCGGCCGTATGCACCGTTCCAGCTTCGGAGTTGAGGAAAGCGGCTACCTACCGCGGCGTGGCGTGGGACACAGGAGGCAGCAGTTCATGCGCGGCTTAGGCTGAGTCCCCAGCGAGGAGACATCTGACCGGGCCGTCGGATCGCCGCACCCTGTTCGGTTACGTGCAACGTCAATCCTCATTCGCGCTCGCCGAGTGCTCTGGTCGAGCGGGCAGCGAGGTGAGCGAGAACAATAGTGCCGAGGTTATGCTCGAGGGATGGTGGATGTACGTCATCCTGGCATACGACGTGGCCGTCGAGCGGAACGCCAAGGTGCTGAGGACGGCTCGGCGGTTCTTGACCTGGGTGCAGAACTCGTTGCTCGAGGGGGAGCTGACGCCAGCACAGCTCAAGCGGCTGCAGCATGAGCTTGAGCGAGTGATCGATGCCCGGAGCGACAGCGTGCAGATCTACGTGCTGCCGCAGGCATCTGCGGCGCGGAGGGTCTGTCTGGGCGTCGTGAAGAACGAGCCGACCCAGTTCGTCTGACCCCTTTGGTGATTGAATGGGCCTTTACGGGTTGCTCTGCTTGCGTCGACCTCCAATCGTGCATAAACCCCGGGGGGTCGACGCATGGGGTCCGAGGGGCGAGATCCGCTTGCCGGCGGGGAGAGCGGTGCCGAAGGCGCTTGCGCGCCCTGGGATTTCCCGCTATACTGGTCGTGACGAGATCGCGATCCCCGCGCGGCTCTGGTTGGGGTTCCGACAGTACCTATGAGGGCTTGAAACCGGGTATAGCGCACGATGATCGTCTCGACCGTCGAGGGTTCCGACAGTACCTATGAGGGCTTGAAACAGCTGGCTGATCCGCTCCTCGATCGCCGCGCGGTCTCCAACCTCGGACATCGCCACGAGATCATCGACCAGCCTGACCATCTCTCCGATCACCCTAAGTGCGTCTCCTGCCGCTCCGGCGAACCGCCGGAGTTGCTCCGCCGCCTCCTCAGCCATACCCGGGTCAGCCGACTGCACGGCCTCCAGCGCCTGCCGCGCCAGGCCCGCGAGCCCGGAAAGCATTCCCTCGGGTACAGTAATCGTGCCCTGAGGCAAGGCGCGGGCCAGCTCCATCGCGTCGGTCAGCGTACGGATGGCGCTGGCGTAGGCGTTAGAAGCTCGCCTGACCTGCTCAGCCTGCTCCTCCGAGAGTGCCGGGATCGCTGCCGCGATCGAGGCAAGCGTTACCTGGATCTCGATGCCGGGGAAACCGGCTCCCACGATGCCGCCCTCCTGGAAGGTGCCGGCGAAGGGCAAGCTGGAGAGGAGCGCGCGCGTGCGATGGGCCGGGATCACGTGGGCACCGGCCGGGAGCACGACCAGCTCCGGACCGGCCTCGCCCACCAG
>Ga0101941_1001260_pt1 | contig 19964 bp, 16 predicted proteins | sample DewCreD2012metaG_3_FD_75242 | JGI IMG/M metagenome (GOLD analysis project Ga0101941, IMG submission 75242) | Hot spring sediment bacterial and archeal communities from British Columbia, Canada, to study Microbial Dark Matter (Phase II) - Dewar... ...
CGTCCGCTCGCCACGCCTGTCGCCGTCGCCGACGAGCAGTGCGACGGCCGCGGCGGAGACCATCGCCGCCGCGGCCGCGAACACCACCGCCCGGACCGAGGGGCGCGGAAGTGGCAGCGCCTGCGTGCGCATCGCGCCGCGTCAGGACGTCGGTGCGAGGCGTCGCAGGCCGAGCCCGCCCGCCAGCGTCACCGCCCCGGTGAGCGCGATCAACGCGACCTCGACACCGGTGAACGGCAGCTCCTTGCCGGCGATGCGAACGGGAGCGGTGGCTCCCCGCTCGACCGGCTGCTCGCTGGCGGTGCGACGCGTCGGCACTGGCTCCTCACCGATCTCGGGAACCTCTTCGGAAACTGGTGTCGGCCCGACGGGGGTCGATCCCGCTTCGGACGGGTTGGCCCCCGGCTGCTGCTGGGATTGGCCGGCGGCAGACACGGGTGCCGCCTTCGACTCTGCCTGAGCCAACGCGAGGCGCATCACACCCTGCTGCGGTACGGCGGCGATGAGCTGGGTCACGAGCTGGCCCAGGACCGGCACGTCCGCGAGCGGGTTCTGGGCCTGCCCGCCGAGGAGTGTGACGGCGAGCGCCTCGCGCACGCCGTAGGGGCGCTCCGCCTGGCTGCCGTTGGTGTCGTCGCCGTGGCAGACGAGGGTCAGTAGCGGGGGCACACCAGCCTGGGCGTTGGCGGTGCCCTGCAGGCAGCCGCGCAGATCGCCGATCACCGTTGCGAGCAGATCGGCCAGCGGGTTCTGGGGCGTGCTACCACCACCGCCACCGGTGATCGTCGACACGAGCTGCTCGCACCCCTGGCCCAGCGTGGGGCCAAGAACCGGGATCTGGTTTGCCTGGTCGCAGAGCTGGCCTAGCTGCTGTCCGAGCTGCCCTGGGTCGATCGGCAGCTGCTGACCACCGCCTCCGCCGGTGATCGCCCCGAGCAGCTGCCCGAGCACGCCGTCGATCTGCTGCACGAGGTCGCCAGCGGGCGTGCGCAGAGCCGCGACCGTCGACTGGTTCGACTGCTCTTGCGTCCCGTCGGTGCACGAGCGCGAGCGGCTCGAAGCCGAGAGACCTTCGACACCGAGTTGACCGCCGATGCCGATGCTGGCCACGCGCGACGAGCTCTCCGCGGTCTCGCAGCCCGTCGTGCGATCGGCGGCGAGGGTCGCACGCGACTCGGCCGCGCCTACATCGAGCACGGGCGTGCCTTGTACGCCGACCTTCGCCCGCGCCAGGGCGAACTCGTTGCGCGAACCGTTCGCGTCGGTGCTCGACTCGACCTTCGCGACCTCGAGGCAGACGAGCCCCATGCTCTGTTGACAGACCTGGTCGAGCAGGCCGCGCTGCACGGGATCGAGCGGACCCGACCGCGACTCGCCCTGGTTCGTGGTCACTCCCACGATCTCGTTACCGAAGAGGGCGAGCACGGTGACGTGACCGCGGTAGGTCCCGTCGGGAGCTCGATCTGCGCGCGAGCGCCCGACCACCACCTCCTCGCCGTTCGCCTGTCCGGTGGGGTCGCCCGCGAACGGACGGTCGCCCTTCGGCTGAAGGTCGAGCGACAGAACAGTCCCCTGTGCGTGCGGGTTGTTGCCGTGCAGCGGTGGCGTCGCAGCTCCTGCTGTCGGCGCTTGTGCCGGACGCGCCGGTGTCACCAGGCGCTGCTGCGACGTGCGCGGGAGCTCGCTCGCAGATGGTGCCGGCTGTTGCGCCTGAGGCGACGAGCGCCCCGGCAGTCCGAGGTTCAACCCGTCCAAACTGCTGGCGCTGGCACTGGCTGCAGCTGCCAGAGCGGCCAGCGCGCACGTCGCGCCGGCGTAGGCAAGGACAGCTCGGCGCCTCGCCACGGAAAGACGCTTCTTCGACATGACCAGATAGACCCCCCTCGCCGGCCACCATCCTGGCGACCGGCCGTCACGCTTCACACGTTTACCCCTGCCGTGATAGGCGTTCGCCGCCATGCTAACCCGCGCGCCGGTCACGCGCCAGCCCCTACCATCGACCCCGTGGCGGGCAGGTGCCGACGCGAGGGACGGCGTCCGGTCGGCGTAACCGGATCGGCGTGCGTGGCCATCCTCGTGCTCGTAGCGGCTCTTGCCGCGGCGCTACTGCAAACGGGGCGAGCGGCGCCCGCCGCGGCTGCCGAGCTACCGGCGGGCGCGCGCCTCGTGCGCGTCGCGCCGCCCGCCGCCGACCCGAACGGGGCGAGCGGCGAGCCGGCGCTCTCGGCCGACGGTCTCGTCGTTGCCTTTGCGACCGACGCCTCGAACTTCGGCCCCGCCGACGGGAACGGTTTGCGCGACGTCTACACGTTCGACCTCGCAACCGGTCGCGCCGAGCTCGTCTCGTCGCGCGCCGACGGCCAGGCGGCGAACGGCGTCTCGGGGACGCCGACGCTGAGTGGCGACGGACGGGTCGTCGCGTTCGTGACTGCCGCCGACAACCTCGTCCCAGTACCACCCACGCAGAAGACGCTCGTAGTGGTGCGCGAGCGCGGCGGCGCTCCGCAGCTCGCCAGCCGGGCGATCGGCGGTGCCGCGCCCGACGGCGACTCCTTCCAGCCCGACATCTCGGCCGACGGCCGCTACGTCGTCTTCGCCTCCGCGGCCAGCAACCTCGTGCCGGGCGACACCAACGGCAAGACCGACGTTTTTCTCTACGACCGGCTGCGCGCGAAGGTCGCGCGCGTCAGCGTCTCGACGAGCGGCCGCCAGGCGAATGGCAACTCGTCCAACCCGCGCATCTCCGCCGATGGTCGCTATGTCTGTTTCAGCTCGGCCGCGACGAACCTTGTGCGCGGCGACCGCAACCGCGTCCAGGACGTTTTCGTCCGCGACCTGCTTCGGGGGCGCACGGAGCGCGTCACGCTGTCGAGCACCGGCAAGGAGCAGAACGCCGCTCTCGCCCCGCCCTTCGCCCAGGTTTGCGATCTCTCGGCAGACGGACGCTACGTGGTGTTCGACAGCGACGCCACGAACCTCGTCCGCGGCGACGTCAACGGGCGCACCGACGTTTTCCTACGCGATCGCGCGCGCCGCCGGACGATCCTCGTCTCGCGCACCGTGAGCGACGGACTCGGCTTGAGCGACAGCTTCAACCCGGCGATCTCGGGCGACGGGCGGACGGTGGTGTTTCAGTCGTTCGCCGAGAACCTCGCACCGCCCTTCGCGAGCCGCGAGCACGTCTACGTCCGCGGCGTCGGTAGCGGGGGCACGGCGACGCTCGACGAACCTGCCGCGGGACCGTTCGAGGAGTTCTGGCGCACGCCGTTGTACGTTCAACCGGCGATCGCGCAGGACGGCACGGTCGCCGCATTCGAATCGCGCCACAGCACGATCGTCGCCGGTGACGCCAACGGGGTCGCCGACGTTTTCGTGCGCTCGGTCGCGCCGCCCGACACGCGCGCCGCCCGCCGGCTGCCTGGCGTCGTGCGGGGTCGCCGTGTGCGGCTCGTCGCGACGTCGCCCGATCCGACGGCCGATCGCGCACTGTGCCGGATCGACCGTCGCCGCCCCTTCCGTTGCCGGTTGCGCCGGACGATCGAGCTGCGCGGCTTGCGCCGCGGTCGCCACCGGCTGGTGGTGGCGGCGGGCGGCCCCGGCCGCTTGTACGACCGTGCGCCGCTCGTGTGGCGTTTCCGGGTGCGCTAGACCGATCGTGCGGGACAGCTCGGGCGCGTGCCAGCGGCCGGACGAGATGCGGGTGCCGGTCGCGGCGCTAGGCGGTAGCCGTGCGCTCGCGCACGAGCCGCTCGATCACCTCGGGTGGCGACGGCTTGCCGAGCAGGTATCCCTGCGCGATGTCGCAGCCGAGCTGGGCGAGCGTGTTCCACGCCGCCTCGTCCTCGACGCCCTCGGCCACCACGCGCAGCCCGAGGTTGTGCCCGAGGTCGATCGTCGAGCGCACGATCACGCCGTTGTCGGGATCGCTGTTCATGCCGAGCACGAACGACTTGTCGATCTTGAGGATCTCGACCGGCAGGCGCTTGAGGTAGCCGAGCGACGAGTTGCCGGAACCGAAGTCGTCGATCGCGACGCGGACCCCGAACTCGGTCAAGCGGTCGAGGACGGCGCGCGCCCGCGCCGGGTCGTCGAGGACCGTGTTCTCGGTGATCTCGAGCTCGAGCCGTGCCGGCTCGATGCCTGCCTCGTCGAGCAGCGCGCGCACCCGGTCCGGGAACTCAATGTCGAGCACGTCCAGCCCCGAGATGTTCACGGCTACACCGAGATCGACACCGCGCTCCTGCCACTCCCGGCACTGCGCGAGCGAGCGCTTGATCACGTAGGTGGTGAGCTCGCGGATGATGCCGGTGCGCTCGGCGAGGGGAATGAACTTGTCGGGAGTGAGCAGCCCGAGCTCCGGATGCTCCCAGCGCACGAGCGCCTCGCAGCTGCGGATCCGCCCGCTCTCGATGTCGGCTTGCGGCTGGTAAAGAACCGTGAGCGCGTCCTCGGCGATCGCGCGCCGCAGCTCGGCCGCCAGCGTCAGCCGCGCAGGGGAGTAGTCGTCGAGCGTGTCGTGGTAGACGACGAGGTCGCCGGCACTGGTGCTCGCTTGGACGGCGATGTCGGCGCAGCGTACGAGTGTCTCGGGATCGCGCGCGTGGTCTGGGTAGAGAGCGATGCCGATGCTGCACTGCATCTCGAGGTCAAGATCGCCGACGCGCTGCGGCTCCGCCACGATCTCGCGTAGACGTGCCGCGAGTCGCGCCGCGCCGTCGGTTCCGGCGACGCCGTGAGCGAGCACTCCGAACTCGTCCTCACCAAGCCGCGCGACAGTGTCGCGCGCCGGTATCTCCATCCGTAGCGTTCGGGCGATGCCGTTCAGCAGGCGGTCCCCGGCGCGGTGGCCGAGAGTGTCGTTGACCTCCCGGAAGCGCGCGAGGTCGACGATCGCGACAGCGAAGCGCGCCGCCGGCTCGGCCATCGCCGTGGCCACACGGTCGCGGAACAGCGCGCGGTTCGGCAGACCGGTCAGCGGGTCGTAGTAGGCGTGCCGTTGGATGGCCTGCACCTGCTCGCGCATCCGCCGTCCCGCGCGCACGAGGATCGGCAGTGTCGCCACGTACAGCGCAACGAGAACGAGCCCGAACATGGCCGCGTAAGCGGCGAGCTTGCGGCGCTCGGCACGCACGGCGGGCGCGAAGTCCTTGTACAGCTCGACGACCACCGGCACGCCACCGGCGGTGCGAGTGCGAACGTAGGCCTCGATCGCCTTTTGGGTGTTGTCGCCGACCGCGATCGTCGCGATCCGCGTCGTGCTGCCGCGGCGCATCGCTTGGCGCACGGCGTCCGGCCGCTCGGAGGGGCCGCCCACCTCGGCACGGCGCGTCGAGTACCAGATCCGTCCTTCAGCCGAGTGGACCTTGAGTCGCAGAGCGCCATCGGACAGCGCGCTGTGGCGCACGGTTCGGTCGAACGTGGCGCTGGTCGCCTGCCGCGCAGCGCCCTCCTCGGTCTTGCTGCGCAGTGCCGGCGCGACGATCGCGTTCGCGACCAGCCGCGCCTGATCGACCGCCTCCTCGCGGGCACGAGAAACCGCCCAGCTGCCGGCGAGCACGACAGCGAGAGCCGCGATTCCCAAGAAGGCGAGCGACACGTACAGCGTGAAGCGGGCCGTGAGCCGGGGGGTGCGCTCGGTAGCGCGGCGCCGGGCGTTCCTTGGCTGCGCCGGTCCGGACGGATCGCTTACGGCGGCGGCTGCCGCGGGCTGCTGCGGTGCTTCCTTGCCCACCTGATCTCTTTCCCTTGAGAGCTACGCGTTACCTATCGGCGCTTGTTCGAGTCGCTTGAGCGAGGTGTAAACCGCACCGTGACGCGCACCGTGCGGCCGGGCGCGAAGCGCGTTTTTACGGCGATGCCGACGGAAGCGGTCGCAGCCCGCCGCGCACTGCGGCGAAAGATGAAGCGCAGCCGGTTCGTGCCGGCCCGCCTCGCTTCGGCGCGGCTGTGTTCTGGCAGCCGCCGCCAGACGCTCACCTCGACCGTGACGACCCCTGGGCTGGGCGCGTGCCATCGGGCTGCGACCGTGTGCGGCAAGCGACCGCTGCGGCGCAGGTGGCGGGCGATCGCGTGCGCCAGCGTTCTGGCGAGAGTTCTCGTGGCACGCGCGGTGGGGGAACGCTGGGTCGTGCCGACCGCCGCCCGCGCCGCCCGTGCGAGTGCAGCTGTCGGGCACTCCGGCTCGGAGCACAGGAACGGCGAGCGTGCGACGTTCCAATGGGTGGCGAGGTAGCTGCCGCTGGCCGGCGCGGGCGCGAAGTAGTCGTCGCGCCCGCAGTCGAGGCGGGGTAGTGGCGCTGCTTCGCAGCGAGGCGGTGGTAGCGGGTGCGGGACCCGTGGCCCGCCATCGTCGTAACACATCACATCGTGTTCGTCGAAGCAGTGTCCGGCGCCCGTCGCGTGCGGCGCCGAGTCCTGCACGGCGCCGAGGGTGTGCGTCAGTTCGTGCAGGGCGGTTAGCGTCCGGGCGCGCGTGAACTCGTCAGAGCCGTCGCCGAGCACGAAGCCGTAGAAGCCGCCGCGCTCGGCCTCGTTGTTCGCCGGCGAGTCGTCGCTCGGCATCGTCGCGACGCCGGTCGCGTTCCCGTTTGTGTCGAGACCGTCGACGTACACCAGGTAGTTGCGCCGGCTGCCGAGCGCCGGGGCGAGATCGCGAGCGAGGCGCAGAGCAGCGTGGCCCGGATCGCGCGGGTAGGCGCTCGCGGGGTGCGGCAGCTGGACCTTGCGGACGTCGACGAAGTTGCCGCCGCAGTCGGTGCCGAGGTCGAAGCGTGGCACGACGCGGCCGCCGCTCTCGAGCGCGTAGAAGCTGCGAATCACGGCCACGTCGCGTTGAATCAGGTCGGAGTAGACGCCGAAGCGGTCCTCGCCGTCGGCAGGGAAGGCGTAGACGACCTTCACCGTCGTTGCGCGTGCCGGCCCGTACTCGCCGAACGTCGGCGTGCCACACCAGTCGTCGGCCGCAGCAGCGCGAGCAGTTGCCGCTCGCGCACGTGCTGGAAGCAGCTGCTGCAAGTGCGCCTCCGTGGTGCCCGACAGATCGTCACTGTGAGCGACGACGCGCGGCGCACGACCTTCCACCGATGCCGCGACGAGGGGAAGAGCGAGGGCGGCGAACGCCATGACGGTGGGCACTAGCGCCCAGGCTCGGCCGTCTAGCAGGGGCGCCAACCACCGTCGGTGCGCGTCCGCGGCCGGTTCGGTGCCTTGCGCGGGTTCGGAGCCGTCGTGCGCGGCCGTCGCGCACGTGACCGGGACGGCGGCTGTACCGGCCGCCTCGGTCGCCGCTCTCTCTTCGCTCCTTGCTCCGCTCTCGCGGCCGTCCTTGGCCCTTGACACGGCGCCTCCCGCGCCCTCGCCGCGTGTGTGTCGCTCTGACCCCTGCTCGGCGATCAGTTCCAGGGCATCGGCCCTGCCGGCGCTCCGGCCTCCCGCTCGCCGGTGGCGCCAGCTTCGAGCCCTGATCGCGCCCCGGTAGACGTCGGGCGTCGCGCGCTCTTTAGCGGCGGTGGACCGATGGCCGAGACCGGGGCGCGGCTCTTAAAGAGACCGGGGCGCGGCTCTTAAAGCTCCCAAAGGCATCGGCCCCACCCGCCCGGTCGGCTTTACCCGCCCGCCGGTAAGCGCCCGCCACCGCCGCCCGTAGCTGTCACAATGCTTGCCGCGATGGATGTCCGCCGCAGGCGCTCGCTACGGCTGGTGGTGGCGCTCACCTGCGCCGTGTTGCTAGCCGGTGCGCTGCTCTACACGAGCTTCGGGTCGGCGACCGAGGCGACTTCGCCGTCGGACGTGCTCGACGGGCGCGCACGCGGCGACGTACAGCTCACCGGCGTCGTGGTGCGCGATTCGGTCGAGCGCCGCGGTGACACGTTGCGTTTCCGCATCCGCGACCGCGGCGGCCGTCGGTCGCTTGCGGTCGTCTACCGCGGCCTAGTGCCCGACCCTTTCCGGGAGGGGCGCGAGGTGATCGTCTCGGGGCGGATGCGCGGGGGTGTCTTCGTGGCCGAGCGCGACTCGCTGATCACGAAGTGTCCGTCGAAGTACACCAAGGAGCGCAAGCCCGCCCCCGCTCGGGAGTCGTCCTAGCGTGGCTGCTCTGGGCGCCGGGATCCTCCTAGCGGCGCTCGCGGTTGCGGTAACCGGCGTCGCTCTGGCAGTTGCGGCGCGTCGCAGCGGCCGCCACGAGTACGTAGCCGCGGCACGCCGTGCCGTCTACGCGCTTGCCGCGCTCCTCGCTACGGCGTTCGTCCTCGCCGAGATCGCCTACCTGCGCTCCGACCTGTCGCTGGCGATGGTCGCCGAGTCGTCGTCGACCGACACGCCGACCTTCTACAAGCTGACGGCGATCTGGTCGACCCAGGAGGGCTCGCTGCTGTTCTGGGTGCTGCTGCTCGCTCTCTACTCCGCCGTCGCCTTGCGTCTCGCACGCGGCCGCCTGCGCGACGCCACGCCGGTGGCGATCGCCCTGCTCTCTTCGCTCGCCACCTTCTTCCTCGCACTGCTCGTTGTCTGGGAGAGCCCGTTCGCCGAGTTGCGACCGGCGGCCGCCGAAGGCAACGGCCTAAACCCGTTGCTGCGCCACCCGGCGATGATGTTCCACCCGCCGATGCTCTACCTCGGCTACGTCGGGTTCGCGATTCCGTTCGCGTTCTGCGTCGGTTCGCTGTGGGTGGGGCGCACCGGCGCCGAGTGGATCGCGCTGACGCGCCGCTTCGCGCTCGCTGCCTGGACGTTTCTGAGCGCGGGGATCCTGCTCGGCGCGCTGTGGTCGTACGGCGAGCTTGGCTGGGGCGGCTACTGGGCGTGGGATCCGGTCGAGAACGCTTCGCTGATGCCCTGGCTCACCGGCACCGCGCTGATCCACTCGGTGATGGTGCAGGAGCGGCGGCGGATGCTGGCGGTCTGGAACGCGGCGCTCGTGTGCGCCACTTTTGTGCTTGCGATCACCGGCACGTTCCTGGTCCGCTCGGGCGTGCTGAGCTCGATCCACGCGTTCGGCGACTCCACCGTCGGTCCCCAGTTCCTCGCCTTGATCGCAGTGACCACGGCGCTGTCGGCGTGGCTTGTGGCACGCCGCGCGCCGGCGCTGCGCGCGGCGGGGCGCATCGAGTCGTGGCTGTCGCGCGAGGCGCTGTTCCTGGTCAACAACCTGCTGCTCGTAGGCCTCGCGCTGGTGGTGCTGTGGGGGACCTTCTTTCCCCTGGTCTCCGAGGCGGTGAGCGGGCGCCGCGCCACCCTCGGTCCGCCCTGGTTCGCCGCAGCGACACGTCCGCTGGCGGTCGCGCTGGTACTTGTGACGGCGCTGGGTACGGCGGCGGCGTGGCGGCGTGTCCGTACGCGCGCGCTCCTGCTGGCGCTGGCTCCGGGACTCGTGGCTGCCGTGGCAGCGGTCGCAGCGGGTGCGCCGCTCGGTCTTCTCGACCGTCCGGCGGCGGCGACGATGGTGGCGGCGTGCGCGCTGCTTGGCGGCGTCGTCGCCGGCGAGCTGGTGCGCGGGGCGCGCGCTCGCCGGCGCGCGCTCGGCGAACCGCTGCCGCTCGCGGCGCTGCGCCTCGTCTCTCGCAACCGCCGCCGCTACGGCGGTTTTCTGGTGCACGCGGGCATCGCTCTGTTGCTGGTCGGGGTAGCGGTGTCGTCGTCGTTCCCCGAGCGCCGCGACGTGCGCTTGCGCCCGGGCGAGGCGGTGACGGTTGGTGGCTACACGGTCCGGTACCTGGCGCCCACGGCGCGTGTGCTGGACGACCCTTCGGGCACGGGAGCGCCGGTGGTGCTCGGCGCTCGACTCGAGGCGCAGCGCGGCAGCGAGCGAGTGCGGCTCGAGCCGGCACGCAACTTCTACCCCTCGCGCGCCGGTAACGGCATCATCGCTAGCTACTTCGAAGGCGAGGCGACGAGCGAGGTAGCGCTGCGCAGCTCGCTCGTGCGCGACCTGTGGGTCGCGGTGCGCCCCGACGTGTCCGGGCTCGTCGCGGTCGCGCGCGGACTCGACCGGCGGCTGCGTACCCCAACGCCGATGCAGCAACTGAGGGCCCTGGCCGCCCTCGCAGAGATCTATCGGCGCGACCCGCCGCCGGCGGCGTTCCGCGTGCTCGTCTCGCCGCTCGTCGCTTGGATCTGGGTCGGTGCCGGGATCGCGCTGTGCGGGGCGCTGCTTGCCCTCTGGCCACGTTCGCGGCGTTGGGTTCGCCGCCCGCTGGCCGATGCCCGGGCTAGCGAGCCATCGCGCAACGGCAGCGCCCGCAGCGGGCGCCCGGCGGCGGACGCACGTCCGCTGGTCGGAGCCCGCCTTGGCGGCAACGGCAACGGCGATGGCGGCACGGGGGGGCCCGGCTGCGGCGATGGCGGCGTAGGGAGCGGCCGCGAAGCGCAAGTGGCTGGCGAGCCTCCGACGGTCGTGGAGCGGCGCTGACGGCAAGGTGGAGGTGCTCGTCGCACTCATCCTGCTGGCGCTCGTGGCTCCCTTCGTAGTGTGGCCGCTCGGCCGGCGCGACCGCACCGGGACCTTGCGGGCGGGAGCGACGAGCGAAGCGAGCGACGCCGCCGCCAGCGTTCAGGCTGCCGCTGCCCGGGCCCCGGGCGCGACCGCTCGCGCGCAGGGCACCGCCGCCGCGCTCGCCGACCTCGTCGCCGAGCGCGACCAGAAGCTCGCGCAGCTCGCCGAGCTCCGGCTCGACGGCGCTCTGGGAAAGCTCGATCCACAGCTGCTACGCGACCAGGAGCGGCAACTGCGCGCCGAGATCAGCGCGCTGATCGAACAAATCGAGGCCGAGCGGCGGCTAAGCTGAGCGGCGTGGAAGCCGTCCTCAGCGCCGCCCTCGTTCTCGTCTCCGCGCTCCTCATCGCGCTCGTCCTGATGCACTCGGGTCGCGACTCCGGCTTGTCGGGCGCGTTCGGGGTCGGCACCGGGCAAGGGCCGCTGGGCGGGGGCTCGCTCGTCGAGCGCAACCTCAACCGCTGGACGATCGCGATCGCGATCGTCTACGTCGGCCTCGTCGTCGCGCTGCTCAAGATCTAGAGCCTTCCCGACCGCCATCGCGGTCGTGACGGTCCGAGACGCCGGCGCCCGGCCCCGCATCCGGCTTGTGACGCCGCCGGCCGTTCCCGCCACACTCCTCGTTGTGCCCGACATAGGCGCGCCCGCGCGGCCGAGCGGGCGCGAGTCGATCGCAGCGAAGGAGGTCGCGACGATGGCCGGTCGTTTGGCAACAGTGCATGCGCTCGCGAACGTGAGGGGCGACGTCGAGCGTCTGACCGAGGCGCTCGCCGCGATCCCGGCCGACGACGCGTCAGCGGTCGTGCTCGTCGGCGACATCTCGTCCGATGGATCGGCCGAGAGCTTCCGCGCCGTCCTGCGGACGCTCGGAGAGGCTGACCAGCGCGTGTACTGGGTACCAGGCGCCAGCGATGCCCCGGTCACCCACTTCCTGCGCGAGAGCTACAACGTGGAAGTCGTCTTTCCGAAACTGCGCAACGTGCACGGAACGTTCGCGTTCGCACCGGGTCACGTGCTTCTGGCCGGGATGGGCGGCGAGATCACCGACGATCCCGAAGCCGCACGCGAGGAGCGCGAGCGGCTCCGCTACCCGGGGTGGGAGGCGGAGTTGCGGTTCAAACCGCTGGCCGAGCTTGACGATCACCCGCGCCTGTTCCTGTTTTCGACGCGCCCGCGCCACAAGGGGCAGCAAGAGCAGGGAAGTCAGACCGTGGCCGAACTCATCAACACCTTTCGGCCGCGCACGGTGATCGTTCCGGCTGGCGGTGGCGACACGTGCAGCGAGCTGTTGGGAAGCTCGCGCGTCGTCTCCGTGGCTGACTTCGCGACGGCAGGCCCGGTCGCAGTCGACGTCACAACTGGCGAGGTCGTGTCTTCGGCCGTCTCGCCGAGCTGACCGGTCGATCGCGAGCAGCGGTCGCCCCCGCCGATCGCTTCGTCGCGACTGGCCGGCTTCTAGTGGCGCCGCCCGTCCACAACGAAAACGGCGGCGGCCACGATGGTGGCCGCCGCCCTATGCGCCCGGGGAGATTCGAACTCCCACGGGGCTCTCGCCCCACGAGGCCCTCAACCTCGCGCGTCTACCAGTTCCGCCACAGGCGCTCGACGGCCCCATTGTAGTTGCGGGTCCGCGAAACCAGCGGCCGCTCGCATCGCACGGCGGTCATCCGTCCGCGGCGGTAGCTTGCGGGGGTGATGAGCGGCGTCGATGGCGAGCAGCGCGGTGAGCGCGTGGCGGCACTCCCACGGCGGCGCGCTGCCGTGCTCGCGTTCATCGCCCGCTACCAGCGCGAGCGTGGCTTTCCGCCCACCGTGCGCGAGATCGCGAAAGGCGCAGGGCTGTCTTCGCCGGCCACGGTGCACGCCCATCTTGCGGCGCTCGAGCGCGAAGGCTGGCTACGGCGCGACCCTTCGAAACCGCGCGCGATCGAGCTCCTGCCACGCGCCCGTGAGGCGACAGCCGCCGCTGTCGCGGACGCTCCACGTCAGACCGCACCCACCACGGGCGCGACGGCACCCGCCACGGTCGCGCCTGGCGATTCGAACGCGCGCCGGTTGCCGCTCGTCGGCCGCGTTGCGGCCGGTACGCCGCTCCTCGCCGAGGAACACTGGGAAGGACTTGTGTCCGTGCCCGCGCAGGCCGGCGGCGACCGTGGCGACTTCGTGCTCGCGGTGCGCGGCGATTCGATGCGCGACGCCGGAATCCTCGATGGCGACTGGGTTGTGGTGCGCAGGCAGGAAACCGCCGACAACGGCGACGTGGTGGTGGCGCTCGTCGGGGGCGAAGAGGCGACCGTCAAGCGCTTCTTCCACGATGGCGACGCCGTCCGTCTGGAACCGGCGAACCCGCGCCACGAGCCGATCCGCACGCGCGACGCACGCATCGTCGGGCGCGTTGTCGGTGTGCTCAGGCGGCTCCCGTAGCGCCCCGAGCGCACCCCTGCTGTGCTCCCTCGCTGGCCCGGCCGGGGCGGGACTAGACTTGGTGTTGCTGGCCGAGCAGCCGCGGGGGAGGCCGGAGAGACAACCGGTCCCCTCGAGGAAAGTCCGGACACCGCAGGGCAGGGTGGTCGGGAAACCGACCCGGGGAAACCCGCGGGAAAGTGCCACAGAAACCAAACCGCCTAAGCGGCGGGGCCGCACGTGAGTCCCGCCGCCGGCAAGGGTGAAATGGTGCGGTAAGAGCGCACCAGCTGCGTGGTGACACGCAGGCTGGGCAAACCCCACCCGGTGCAAGGCCAAGCAGGGGCGATGACGCTGCCCGCCGAGCCCCAGGTAGGCCGCAGGGTCCCGAGGGGCCCCGTCCGCACCGGCCGTTCGGCCAGGGCGGGCGAGATAGATGGCTGCTCTCGACAGAATCCGGCTTACAGGCCAGCTACGGGGAGCCCCCGCTTCGGCGGGGGCTCCCTATTTCGCACGCTCGCACCGGCTGGGTCGAGTGCTCGGCGCGATTAGCTTGTGCGCAGCCACTTGTGCGCCGCCCGGGGTCGGACTCCGTGCGGCGGCGCCAGCGGTTAGAGTGCAGCCGCGATGGGCGTAATCGTCGTTCTGCTTCCGTTCCTCGTCGCCGGCTTGATCGTCGCCTTCGCCGCTTTCTTCGGGGGTCCGTCCGGTGCGCGGCAGGCTTATCTGACGGGCGGGCCGCGCCTCTTCCGGGTGACCGTCGGCCTCATCGTTGCGGTGTGCGGGATCGTCGTGCCGGCGCTCGCGATCGCGGCGAAACAGGACGCGCTCGGTGGTGTCGGGTCGCTGCGCAACGAAGCTGCCGAAGGCCAGCTCGCGCGCGGCAAGCAGCTCTTCAAGGAAGTGTGCGCCACCTGCCACACGCTCGATGCCGTGCAGGCCAAGGGTGTGGTAGGTCCGAACCTCGACCAGCTCGCGCCCCTCGACCGCGAGCGGGTTCTGCGCGCGATCCGCATCGGCGGCACCGGCCAGCAACGGATGCCGGCGGGTCTCTTGAGCGGCGAGGACGCCCAGGCTGTGGCTACGTACGTAGCGCGGGTGGCCGGCCGCGCCCCCTGAGCGGTCGGCCGAGCGTCGCGCGCGGGGCTAGCCGCGCAGCGGATCGCCAAGCGTCCCGCCGCGCCATGGTGAGCGGGGTGGTGACGGCGGCGGTCGGTCGGCCGCTCGGTGCCGCTTGCGCACCGTTTCCGTCCGAGCGTGGTGCTCTTATCACTGCTACGATGCCCGCTCCGAACGAGGGCCGAGGCTCCGGTGCCGTCACCGGGGCGCGGGGGACCCAAAGGGACCGAGCGTTGTCCCAGGGGCGAATCGCGGTCCGAGCACCGCGTAGCGCCACAGGTGCGAGCCCGTCAGCTAACTCCGCAGGCCTACAGCGAGCAGCGATGGAAACGCTGACTACCAAGCCAGGTCGAAAGCCTCCGCGCCGGACGGTGCGCATCGGCGGCGTGAACGGCGCCGGCGGCAGCGGCGCGCGATCGGCGGAGCGCGCGCTCCAGCCTTTTCCACGCGCCGCGCGCAGTGCAGCGCTGCTGCGCGAGGCGGGCACGGCAGGCCTCGCGCCTAATCGCGCTCTCGATGGGCGTGTGAAAGAGTCCGCTCCCACCGTGCGCGACGCGGTTCGCGGGCGCAGCCTCGACCGTGGGCCGCGCCGGCCGCGCACCGCTGCGGTCCAGTCTCCCGGCGTGCGGCGGCGTGTCGCGAGCGTGCCGCCGCTAGCCGCGGGCTCGCCCGACCGCTTCGCCGCTTGGGCGTTCGCGCTCGGGGTGCTGCTGGTCATTGCGGCTGCGACGAGCGCCCACTTCGCCCCGGGCGGCTAGCGACCGCTCTCACCGGCGCCAGGACGTCGGCGCGAGTAAGGGCGCGCCTATACTCGCAGGCAGCCCGAATCACGCGCGAGCGGGCCAATGCAACTCGGGCGGCGAGGAGCTGGCGCATGGCTAAAAGCCGAGAGAGCAGGTTCCAGGTACACGACGAGCTGACGGCGCCCGAGCAAAGCCTCGCTGTGCTGCGCGCCGCGCTGGCGCGTGGTGCGCGCATCAGCAACTTTGTCGGGGTGCTTGCCGGCGCGCCAGCTGTGCTGCGCGGCTACGCGCGTTTCCTCGCCGAGCTTCGAGCAGGGAAGCTGCCGCGTGACACGCAGGCGCGCATCGCTGTCGCCGTCGCTGCCCACGAGCACAGCGACTACCAAGCGGTCCACGCCCAACGGCTGGCGCGCAACGCCGGCCTCGGGCTCGACGAGATCGCGGTGGCGCGCGAGTTCGACTCCTTCGACGAGCGCCACGCGGTTCTTCTGCGCTACCTGAAAGCGGTGCTCGAGAGCGACGACGCTCCGCCCGAGCACCTCCAGGAGGAGGCGCGCGAAGCGGGCTGGAGCGACGAGCAGCTACTCGAAGCGATCGCCCACCTCGGTCTGTGGCGCTGGGCGTGCCTGATGGCGCGCGCCGCGAACGTACCGGTCGAGGCGGCGTCGGGTTTGCGCGGCGATCTCGTCGAGGCGGCCTGACGACAGGGAGCGAGCAGGGTGGGAGGGGAAGGGTCGAAGACGGCTGAGCCGATAGCGACAGCGAGCCGCTCGCAGACGGCCGCCGACCGCACCGCTACCGCCGCCGACTTCGGGCCCTCGAACGCCGAAAGTGGGCCTGCCTCCCCGACCGCCGCTGGCGCTCGGTGCGAGCGCGAGCCTTGCTGCTCTCTCTACCACCAGGCGGTCGAACTGATCGGCAAGCGCTGGACGGGCGCGATCATCCTTGTGCTGATGCCCGGCCCGCTGCGCTTCTGCGAGATCAAGCGGCTTGTGCCGCAGCTCTCCGACCGGCTGCTGTCGGAGCGCCTCAAAGAGCTCGAGGCCGAGGGCATCGTCGAGCGGCGCGAGTTGCGTGACTCGCCGCCACGCGTCGAGTACACCCTCACCGACAAGGGCCGGGCCCTCGAGCCGGTGGTGCGCGCGCTCAAGCGCTGGGCCCACGCCTGGCTTTGAGCGGTGCCGGTGAGCACCGGCCGTGCCGGCCGCACCGTTGCCCCTCGCGGCGGTCGTTGGCGCTGCGCCGGTCACTCCGACGCGACTAAGATCCGCCGCCGCGCCCGGTCTCGACAACGACGGGTGCTCGCACGACCCGAGGACCCAAGCAGGAGGAAAGCGTGAGCGAAAGACCGCAGACCGCTGACGACGTAAAGGCGATCGTCGAAGAGCGCAACATCCGCTTCGTTCGCCTCTGGTTCACCGACATCCTCGGGCAGCTCAAGAGCTTCTCGATCAACGCCGCCGAGCTCGACGATGCGTTCGAGGGCGGCATGGGTTTCGATGGCTCTTCGATCACCGGCTTCAACGCGATCGAGGAGTCGGACATGATCGCGATGCCCGACCCGAAGACGTTCGCGATCCTCCCTTGGCGTCCGGAGGAGCAGGGCGTGGGGCGGATGTTCTGTGACATCCTCACGCCCGAGCGCGAGCCTTACGAGGGCGACCCGCGCTACGTGTTGCGGCGCACGCTCGAGCGCGCCAAGCAGATGGGCTTCGACCACTTCTACGTCGGGCCCGAGCTCGAGTTCTTCTACTTCAAGAACGCCAAAGCCGAGAACGGCAAGCCTGAGATCCTCGACGAGGGCGGCTACTTCGATCTCACGACGCTCGACGCCGGCACCGACGTGCGCCGCGAGACGGTGCTCGCGCTCGAGCGTCTCGGCATCCACGTCGAGTACTCGCACCATGAGGTCGGCCCCTCGCAGCACGAGGTCGACATGCGCTACGCCGACGCGCTCGAGATGGCCGACAACACGATGACCTACCGCATCACGGTCAAAGAGATCGCGATGAAGTACGGGTGGCACGCGACCTTCATGCCGAAACCACTGTTCGGCGTGAACGGGTCAGGCATGCACACCCACCAGTCGCTCTTCCGCGGCGACAAGAACGCCTTCTTCGATCCCGACGACCAGTACTTCCTCTCCGACACCGCCAAGCGCTTCATCGCCGGTCAGCTGCGGCACGCACGCGAGATCTCGTCGATCTTCGCCCAGTGGGTCAACTCCTACAAGCGGCTCGTGCCCGGGTACGAGGCGCCCGTGTACTGCGCGTGGTCGCGGCGCAACCGTTCGGCGCTTATCCGCGTGCCTCTCTACCACCCGGGCAAGGAGCAGGCCACGCGCGCCGAGATCCGCTGTCCCGACCCGGCGTGCAACCCCTACCTCACCTTCGCGGTGCTGCTCGCCGCCGGGCTCGAGGGGATCGAGAAGGGCTACGAGCTGCCCGAGCCGATGGAGAAGAACCTCTATCACCTCAGCCCCGAAGAGCGGAAGCGGCTCGGGATCGAGCAGTTGCCGGAGACGCTCGGCGAGGCGATCGAGCTGACCGCCGAGTCGGAGCTCGTGCTGCGCACGCTCGGCGAGCACATCTTCAACCGCTACGTCGAGATCAAGCGCCAGGAGTGGGAGGAGTACCGGGTGCAGGTGACCCAGTGGGAGCTCGATCGCTATCTCCCGATCCTCTGACATCGGCACGGATCTGCGCGAGCCGCGCCGGCGGCGTGCCTTCGCGCTAGCGTGCGGGCCGCGCTCGCGCATCGTCTTCGCCGTCGCCTGGCTAGTTGTGGTGGTCGCGGCGGCCGGCCCGCTGCGGCTGCCCGAGCGCTTCGCTGACGCCGAGAACAACGAGTCGACGTCGTTCCTGCCGGGCGACGCCGAGGCCACCAAGGCGCTAGCCGCCGTCGAGCGCCTGCAGCGCGGCGAGCTCGCGCCGGCGGTGATCGTCTACCGCCGCGAGAGCGGTCTGCGGCCGAGCGATCTGCGCAAGATCCGCAGCGACGTCGCGCGCATGGCGGCGCGACGCTTCCCCACGGTGGTCGCCGACGGCGCCGCGGCGAGCGGTGCGGCTGCCGCTAACGGCCGCGCACCTGCCCGCCGTGCCCCACCACCCGAGCCGTCGCGTACGCAGTGCGGCGCGCCGGGCGTACCCGTACCCGGTCAGCCCCGCGACTACCGGCCGTTCGTCGGTCCGGTGTGCTCGGCCGACGGGAAGGCCGCTGTGGTGACGGCCTACTTGCGCGGGAACGGCGAAACCTCGGGGCTGCTCGACCCGGTGCGCTACTGGCGCTCGGTGCTCGACCGCCAGCCCCCAGGGCTCGTCGCGAAGGTGACCGGCGGCGCCGGTTTCGCTGCCGACGCCGTCGAGGTGTTCGAGGGGATCAACACGCGCCTGCTTACGGCCGCGCTCGCGCTCGTGATCGCTTTGCTCGTGTTGATCTACCGCTCGCCGATCTTCCTCTTCCTGCCGCTCGCCGCGGTGCTTGCCGCCGAGGTGCTGTCGCGCTCGCTCGGCTGGCTCGTCGCCGAGCTGGGTGTGACGGTGAACGGCCAGTCGAGCTCGATCATGTCGGTGCTGGTGCTCGGTGCGGGCACCGACTACGCCCTGTTGATCGTCGCCCGCTACCGCGAGGAGCTCCATTACCTCGACGACCGATTCGAGGCGGCGCGTCGGGCGCTGGCGTCGGCCGGGCCGGCGGTCCTGGCGTCGGCGGCAACGGTAATCGCCGGTCTGCTCTGCTTGCGGTTGGCGAAGGTCAACGGAACCTCGGGGTTGGGGCCGTTCGGTGCGCTCGGGGTCTTCAGCGCGGCGCTGGCGATGCTGACGCTGCTGCCGGCGCTGCTTGTGCTCGCCGGGCGGCGGACGCTGTGGCCGTTCGTTCCGCACACCGCCACCACCGCTCCCGACCCGGCGCGAATCCCGGCCTGGTCGCGCCGCATGATCGTTGAAGGTTCGTCGATCGTCGCTCTCGGCCTCGCGCTCGCTGCTGTGCTCGCAGTGGCCGTGCTCTGGCCGCTCGCGCTCGTGACGGCGCTCGTGCGGCGCGCGAGCGGCCGGCGCCTGCCGTCGCTCGTGTCGCTGCTCGACCACTCGGTTTTCACTCCCTACGAGCTCCGTCGCTATCGACGCGAACGCCGCAGCGACCCCACCCACGGCTGGTGGCGGCGCGTCGGCGAGTTCGTGCGCCGCCGGCCGCGCGCAGTGCTCGTCGCGAGCCTCGCAGCGCTGGCGGTGATGGCGACGGGGCTTGTCAACCTCTCGACCGACCTCACCACCCGCGACAGCTACCGCGACGAGGTCGACTCGGTGGTCGGGCAGCAGCTGCTCGAACGCAGTTTCCCGGGTGGGGCATCGGCCCCCGTCGATGTCGTCGTGACCCGCCCCGAGCGCGTCGCCGCGGTGCGTGCCGCGCTAGAGCGGGTCCCGGGGGTCGCGACCGTGAGCGGGCCGGTGGCGAGCGGTCGCGACGGGGTGCTCCTGCAGGCGACGCTCGACCGCGACCCCTACTCGACCGCCGCCTACGACCTCGTTGACGACATCCGACGAGCCGTGCGCCGCGCCGACGCGGGGGCGCTCGTGGGGGGCGCGAGCGCTGTCGAGCGCGACGTGCGAGCGGCTGCCTCGCGTGACACCGTGGTGATACCGCCCGTCGTCCTGGCGGTGGTGTTCCTGATTCTCGTCGCTCTGTTGCGTTCGCTAGTCGCGCCGCTGCTTTTGATCGCGACGGTGATGGTCAGCTTCGCGGCGGCGTTGGGCGTCTCGTACGTTGTGTTCGACGTGGTCTTCGGCTTCCCGGGGTCCGACCCGTCGCTGCCGCTTTACGCCTTCGTCTTCCTCGTCGCTCTAGGTGTCGACTACAACATCTTCCTGGCAGCGCGCGCCCGTGAAGAGAGCGAGCGCTACGGAACCCGCGAAGGGATGCTGCGCGCGCTCGCTGTCACCGGCGGCGTCATCACCAGCGCCGGGATCGTGCTGGCAGGGACGTTCACGGTGCTGGGCGTCCTGCCGCTCGTGTTTCTCACCGAGATCGGTTTCACTGTCGCCTTCGGCGTGCTGCTCGACACCTTCTTGGTGCGCAGCGTGGTGGTGCCGGCGCTCGCGTTCCTGCTCGGCGAGCGGTTCTGGTGGCCGGCGCGGATGCGCGCCGACAAGACCCGCCGCGAGGCGGCAGCTGCCTAGCGCAACAGCTCGGCTAGTTCGCCGGGCGTC
>Ga0101941_1001263_pt1 | contig 19880 bp, 17 predicted proteins | sample DewCreD2012metaG_3_FD_75242 | JGI IMG/M metagenome (GOLD analysis project Ga0101941, IMG submission 75242) | Hot spring sediment bacterial and archeal communities from British Columbia, Canada, to study Microbial Dark Matter (Phase II) - Dewar... ...
GGCAGTCGTAGAGCTGGACTTCTCGCAGCGAGAGGCTGGTCGAAAGCAGGTGCGTGTGCGCGTCGATCAGGCCGGGGAGCACGACCGCGCCGGCCAGGTCCTCGATCTGGGTGCCGGCCTCGGCCAGCGCCCGTATCTCGCCGGTGCTCCCCACCGCGACGACGCGGCCGTTGCGGATCGCCACCGCCTCGGCGACCTGAAAGCGGGCGTCGAACGTGTAGATCCGAGCGTTCAGCAGAACCCGGTCGACCCGCGGCACCCACGCCATCGCCTCGCCCCTTTCCCGTCCGGCTCGCCGGGCGCTATCGTACCGGCTCAGGCGATCGAAGGGGAGTCTGGAGCATCGCCCTCCTTGCCGTCTCCCGGGCTGTCCTCCCCTTCGACCAGCGGGACGAAGCGCACCGGGCCCAGGTCGACCTGGTGCAGGGTCCCACCGCGCCGCTCGAACAGGTAGAGCTGCTGGTGCTCGCTGTCGCCGATCGGGATGACGAGCCGGGCTCCGTCGGCGGGGCTGAGCTGCTCCAGCAGGGCCGGCGGAACCCGGGTCGCCGCGGCCGTCACGATGATCCGATCGTACGGCGCTCCGGCCGGCCAGCCCTTCGACCCATCGCCGACGTGGACCTCAGCGTGCTGGTAGCCCAACTGCCGGAGTCGCTCGGCTGCGCTCTGCGCCAGAAGTGGATCGCGCTCGATACTGATCACTGACCCGGCCAGTTCGGCCAGGATGGCTGCCTGGTAGCCTGAGCCGGTGCCGATCTCCAGCACCCGCTCGTCACCGTCGAGCTGGAGCGCCTGGGTCATCAGCCCCACGATCAACGGCTGCGAGATGGTCTGCCCGGCTCCGATCGGCAGTGGACGGTTCTCCCAGGCCCGCTCGCGTAGCTCCAGTGGGACGAACCGTTCACGGGGCACTTTAGCGATCGCCAGGAGGACGCGCTGGTCGCGCACGCCGTTCCGGTGCAGCTCGCGCAGCAAGTCCTTGATCTGGCGAGTTCGAGGTGATTCACGAGCATTCATCGGGGAGGACCTTTCACGCAGGCTGCCTCTCGAGGTCGCTGCTGGCGAGCCGGTAGAGGGCGCGAGGGAGCGACGTCGCAGCGCAGCCAAGCAGCGATCGGGCACTCGCCTGCCGGCTCGCGCCGCTGCCTGGACTGAACCAGCAGGGTTGAGGGTACTACGGGATCAGGCCCAGCGGCCACGGCGACGCGGGTCGAGCGCGTCGCGCAGCCCGTCGCCGAGGAAGTTGAGCGCCATGACCACGCTGAAGATCGCTAACCCGGGGAAGGTGGCCATCCACCACTGGCTGAAGCGCCGCTGCCCTTCGCGGATCATCGCTCCCCACTCGGGATCTGGGGGAACCGCCCCTAACCCGATGAACGAGAGCCCGGCGGTGAGCACGATCGCGGCGCCGACGTCGAGCGTCGCCTTGACGACGATAGGCGCTTGGGTATTGGGCAGGATATGCCGGATCAGGAGCCTGCTGCGCCTGGCTCCTAGGGCCTCGGCTGCGGTCACGTACTCGTGCGCCTTCACCGCCAGCACCTGCCCGCGCATCAGCCGGGCGTACTCCGGCCAGAGTACCACCACGATCGCGATCAACGCGTTCTTGAGCCCTGGCCCCAGCGCTGCGGCGATGGCCATCGCCAGCACGATCGAGGGGAACGCCAGCACCATATCGGCGACCCGCATCAGCGCGTTGTCGATCCAGCCACCAGCATAGCCGGCCACCGCACCGACGATGCAGCCGATCAGCAGGGCTGCCAGCACGGTCAGAAATCCCGCCGGGATCGAGTAGCGCGAGCCGAAGAGCACGCGCTTGAACACGTCGCGCCCCAGATCGTCGGTACCGAACCAGTGGCTCGCGCTCGGGGGCGACAGCCGGTTGCTCACGTCGGTCTTCAACGGGTCGAAGGGCACGATGAACGAGACGGTAAAAGCGACGAGGATCCAGAACACGAGGATTCCGAGGCCGGCCATCGCCGCGCGGTTACGCGCTAGCTCCCGCGCGGCTTGCCCGAGCGGCGACTCCCAGAAGGGGCGGCGCGCTGCCAGTGGCGTGGTCGATACCCTGGTCGTCGTCGCGGTCATCCGGTGTCCGTCCCTAATCGCCTGCCCCTGCCTGTCAGCCGACCCGGATCCGGGGGTCGAGAATCCCGTAGAGGATATCGGTGATCAGGTTGACGATGACGTAGACGACAGCGATCAGCAGTGTCACGCCCAGGATCGCTGGCAGGTCGAGCTTGGTCGCGGCGTCTACCGCGTAGCGGCCGATGCCGGGCCAGGAGAAGATCGTCTCGGTCAGCACGGCACCGGCTAGCAGGCTGCCGAAGGTGAGCCCGACGACGGTCACGGTGGGGATCAGCGCGTTGCGCAGCGCGTGGCCGATCACGACGCGCTGCTCGGCGAGCCCCTTGGCCCTGGCGGTGCGGATGTAGTCGAGGCTGAGCACCTCCAGCAGCGAGGAGCGCGTCATCCGGGCGATGATCCCCATGGCGTAGCTGCCGAGGACGATGCCGGGCAGGATCAGGTGGTGGAGGGTGTTGAGGAAGACGTCGAACTGGCCGGCCAAGAGGCTGTCGATGGTGTAGAAGCCGGTCCGCGTCGGCGGGGCGACGAGCCGGGTGTCGATCCGCCCGGGTCCGGGCAGGAGTCCGAGCTTGGCGTAGAACACCTGCAGCGCCAGCAGCCCGAGCCAGAAGACCGGCAGCGAGACGCCGACCAGCGCGATCAGCCGCGCGAGGTGATCAGCCAGCCGGTTGCTCCAGACAGCCGAGACCACGCCCAGCGCTATGCCGACAGTCACCGCGTAGAGCATTGCCGCGGCCGCGAGCTCGATCGTGGCTGGGAAGAACAGCCGGAGATCCGTCCCGACCGGCCGGCGCGTGGTGTACGACTCGCCGAGGTCACCGTGGAGCAGGTTGCGCAGGTAGATCAGGTACTGCTCGTGCAGTGGCCGGTCGAGCCCCCAGCGCTCCCGGTACATCTGCACCGTCTCGGGGTTGTTCCAGGCCCGCTCGGGAAGGACTGCGGTCAGGGGATCCGCCGGGACGAGGTGCGACACGACGAACGTGACCAGCGTAATCCCGATCAGCAGCGGGATCGAGAGCAGGATGCGCTTGGCGACGAACTGCAGGAGCACCGCAGTTCTCCCTGGCACGCGAGCAGGAGGCTGGAGCGAGTCCTACCAAGCTCGCCCCAGCCCTCACCCGTTCACGATGTCTTTCGGAGCTGCGCAACGTCGACCTGGGTTACCGGGTTGAAGACATACCCCTCGACCGACTTCGCCACAGCCACCTGAGCCTTCGGCTGGTACAGGCAGATGAACGGTGCGTCCTCGTTGAGCAGGCGCTGGCCCTCGGCGTACAGCCGGGCGCGCTCCGCCGGGTCGGCCACGCGGACGGCCTGCTGGAACAGCTCCGCGACTTCCTGGTTCTCGTAAGCGACGCGGCGGGCCGCTGCCTCACCAGGCACGCCGAAGGGGATGGCCCACCCGTGGGCGTCGAGGAAGTCGGGTGTCCAGCCGGAGATCGTGCACTGGAGCTTGCCGGCCCGGTAGTCGGCCAGCCGAACATCGGGTGCCCGCGGATCGAGCGTGACGCGTACCCCGATCTGGCTGAGGTCATCTGCGATCTTGCTCGCCAGCACTTCGGAGGAGACGCCGCCGACTTCGGTTCCGCCACTGTTATACGTCAGGGTGAGGTCGAAGCCGTCGGCTAGCCCCGCCTCGGCGAGCAGGGCCTTCGCTTTCTCGACGTCCTGCACGTACTTGTACTGCTCAGCCTCGGCCACGCCGACGAGCCCGGCAGGGATCACCGAGGGCGGGCGCACCGCGGCACCGCGCAGGATCTGCTCGATGATGCCGTCGTAGTCGATCGCGTAGGCCAGCGCCTGCCGCACGCGCCGGTCAGCCAGCTCCTTGCCCACGTCCTGGCCGGTATGCATGGCGAAGTACTCGGTGTCGAGCGTGTCGCCACGGACGATGTTGACGGTTCCCGCCTGTTCCAGCTCAGCGATGATATCGGCATCGAGGTTGTGGGCGGCATCGATGTCGCCGCTCTCCAGAAGTTGCCGCTGGGTCGTCGGATCGGCGACATGGCGGATGATCACGCGCTCGAGTGCCGGAGGGTCACCCCAGTAATCGGGGTTGCGCTCCATCACGATCTCGGTCTCCGGCACCCAGCTCCTGAGGATGAAGGGGCCGCTGCCCGCTGAGTTCTGGTTCAGCCATTCAGTGGCCGTATCGGACTGATCGGCGCCTGGCTGGTCGGTTCCACCGTGCTCTTTGACGACCTGGCTGTCGAGCACGGAGAAGTTGGGGGAGACCAGCATCGCCAGGAACGCGGCGTTGGGCTCGCTCAGCGTAATCGTGAGCGTATGGTCGTCGGCAGCATCCATCGAGCTGATGACTTCGGCCATCCAGGACGGGTTGTCCTTCAGCTCGCGCAGCCGGTTGAAGCTGAAAATCACGTCGGATGCGGTCAACCGGTTCCCGGAGGCGAACGTCACGTCGTCGCGGAGCATGAAGGTATACGTGGTGACGTCCTCGCTGATCTGCCACTCCCGGGCAAGCTGGGGGACGACGGTCTTGATGTCCGGCGGCTCGATGGTTACTAGCCGCTCGTAGCAGGCGCCGACGACGATCGGCGAGGTCAGCTCGTATTGCCGCGACGGATCCAGGGTGACCGTGTCGGTCAGGCGAGCGATCACGAAGGTGCCGCCGGTGGCCGGCGCGCCGGTTGCGGTCGCCTGAGCCGCTGGGGCGGTCGTCGGAGTCGGTTGCTCGCCGGCCGGGGCGGCCGTGGGCGACGTCTCGGCACCGCCGCAGGCGGCCAGCAGGCTGCCCGTCGCCAGCAACCCTCCGCCCATCGCTGCCAGGCGCAGGAGCTGGCGGCGGTGCATCCTCGTCTTCAGTGTCGATGCTGTCGTGAGAGACGATTCCGCTCGGGGAAACATGGTCGCCTGCCTCCTCCTCGAACCCGGCCTGGTGCCCAGTGCCGGGCGATACTGTCATCAGATCATATAGCACAAATCGTCCTCGCGCTCGACTCCCCGAGAGGCGATCAGTGCCCGTGCAACCCCGCGAGGACGGCATGAGGCAAGTCTATTTGCATGAGGTAAATATTCGCGTTGACCGTGAAGAAGCGCAGTCGGTATGCTTAGAGGGGCAAACGCTCCTACCCATCGCCATTGGGTCGCTACAGTCCAGGCGGTGGCGACCTGCATGGACCTTACCAACCGACATGTCTAGGGAGTGACAACGCTATGGAGATCCTGGTGCCTATCATCCTGACCGCGGTGGCGACTGCCATCGTGGCAGGCGCGGCGACCTACCTGTACTTGCGCCATTCGGCTCGCTCGCGGCTGCGAGCGACCGCCGACGAGGTGAAGCGGCTCATCGAAGATGCCGAGGCGCGCCAGCGCGAGATCCTGCTGGAGGCGAAGGATGCGGCGATCAAGCTCCGCGATGAGCTCGAGCAGGAGTACCAGCAGCGCCGGCGAGAGGTCGAGCGTATCGAACGACGGCTCCAGAACAAAGAGGAGCAGCTCGACCGGCGTATCGAGGCGCTGGAGCGACGCGAGCGCAAGCTCCAGGCGCGCGAGAAGGAGATCGAAGACCAGATCGAGCAACTCAACAAGCTCGCGGAGGAGCGCCAGCTCGAGCTCCAGCGCGTCGCTGCGCTGTCGGTGGAGGAAGCCCGCAACCTGGTGATCCAGCAGGTCATGGAGGAGGCGCGCGAGTTCATCAACCGCCAGGTGCGTGAACTGGAGCAGCAGGCTCGCGAGGAGGCCCGCCAGCGCGCGCAGCTGATCCTGGCCACGACGATCCAGCGCATCGCCTCCGAGTACGTCGCCGAGAACACGGTCTCGGTCGTCCCGCTGCCGAGCGACGACATGAAGGGGCGGATCATCGGCCGCGAGGGGCGCAACATCCGTGCCCTGGAGCAAGCTACCGGCGTCGACCTGATCGTCGACGATACGCCGGAGGCGGTGACCGTCTCGTCGTTCGACCCGGTGCGCCGGGAGATCGCTCGGCGAGCGCTGCTCCGCTTGATCCAGGATGGCCGGATCCATCCGGCCCGGATCGAAGAGGTCGTCGAGAAGACACGGCTGGAGGTCGAACAGATCATTATCGAGGAGGGGGAGCGGGCCGCGCTGGAGGCGAACGTCCAGGGACTACACCCCGACCTGATCAAGCTCCTGGGCCGGCTGCGCTTCCGCACGAGTTACGGCCAGAACGTGCTCCAGCACTCCATCGAAGTGTCGATGATCGCTGGGGCGCTGGCTGCTGAGCTCGGTGCCGACGTCAACGTCGCGAAGACGGCTGGCTTGCTGCACGACATCGGGAAGGCTGTCGACCACGAGGTCGAAGGTCCCCATGCCTTGATCGGCGCCGATATTGCCCGCCGTCTCGGGCGATCCGCCAAGATCGTGCACGCGATCGCCGCGCATCACGGCGAGGAGGAGCCCAAGACGGTCGAGGCCTTCATCGTCGCGGCGGCTGATGCAATCAGCGGTGCCCGGCCTGGGGCGCGCCGCGAGATGCTGGAGGCGTACATCAAGCGCCTCGAAGCGCTGGAGAGCGTCGCCACCTCGTTCAAGGGGGTGCAGAAGGCCTACGCGATTCAGGCGGGCCGTGAGGTGCGAATTCTGGTCAAGCCCGAGGCGATCGATGACCTCGGTGCGATGCGGCTGGCGCGGGATGTGGTGAAGAAGATCCAGGAGACGCTCGACTATCCTGGTCAGATCAAGGTGACAGTCATTCGCGAGACCAGGGCGGTCGAGTATGCCCGATGAGCGCGCAAGACAGGTGACGAGCGGCCGGGGTACAACCCGGCCGCTCGCGCTTTTTCAGTGGTCTTGAGCCGCCCTGGAGCTGTCCGCTGGCCTGGGGTAGCCGATCCCGTGTTCCCGCTATTGACAGCGGTAGGGCGGCTGGGTGCTCCTCTCTGCCAGCCGGCCGGGATCCTCTCGCCACTCAGGGGGCGGCCGGTGCGTGTGCCGGCCTGTTGCCATCTCCGGACGCAGCTAGGCGCGGCCCCGGTGCCCCGAGGTCACCTGCCCAGGCCAGCCCCGAACGCGCAAGGTTGCTCAAGCCTCAGCATCGCCCCGTGTTGACGTGCTTGTACGTTCTGTGGTACCAGTTCTGGCCAGGCGGCGCCAGGCACGAGCCGTGCCTGGCGATCCCATAGGCGACGGGGCGTCGCTTGTGAGGGTAAGGCGCCGCCGTGGGCGTGGTCAGTCGACGGTACTGGAGAGGAGTGGGCCCCCGGAGAGACTGACGGAGTCGCACTGCTCGCGCTGAGAGACAGGCTTGTGCGTTTTGCGTGGCAGGACCGAACGTAAGTGGAGGGGTAGGATGGATCGCTTCTTCAGCAAGCTCGACCTGCGGGACATCAAGATCGACCCCGAGGCAAGCTTCCCGCCGGACGAGGAAGGCTATGCCCAAACGGCTCAGGCGCCGGCTCAGGAACGCCAGGCACCTGCCCGTCGCAGTGAGGTCCTGAAGGTCTCCGCTCGCTCGCGCCCGAGCGCCGTGGCCGGCGCGATCGCCGGTGTGGTCCGCGAGTGTGGGCGAGCCGAGGTACAGGCCATCGGCGCCGGCGCTGCGAACCAGGCGGTCAAGGCAGTCGCCATTGCCCGCGACTACCTGGCTGAGACCGGGATCGACGCGGTCTGCCTGCCCTCCTTCATCAACGTCACGATCGGCGACGAGGATCGCACCGCGCTCCGGCTGATCGTCGAACCGCGGTAACTACCTGAGCGGGCAGTACTCTCTGCACAGGGTACTGTCCCGCGCAACTTGGACGCCGTATGGACGAAGCCGCGCATCGACGCCAGCGCGTCGACCTGCATACCCATACGACAGCGTCTGATGGCCGGTTACGCCCCGCTGAGCTGATCGCTCTGGCCGCGCAGCGGGGCGTCGCTGTGCTCAGCGTAACCGACCACGATACCACCGCGGGGATCGATGAGGCGGTCGCCGCTGGTCAGGCCGCCGGCGTCGAGATCGTCCCGGGAATCGAGCTGAGCACGGCCGTCGAAGCCGGCGAGGTCCATATCCTCGGCTACTTCATCGACTCCCACGACCAGGGGCTCCAGGAGGCGCTGCGCTCCTTCCAGGAGCGGCGGCTGGAGCGGGCGCGGGCCATGGTCTCGCGCTTGCAGGCGCTCGGGCTCCAGATCGACTTCGACGAGGTGCGCGCCCTGGCGGGTGAGGGAACGATCAGCCGGGCGCATCTCGCCCGGCTGCTCACCGAACGGGGCTACACCTCCTCCATCGACGAGGCGTTCGCCCGCTACCTCGCGCGTGGCAGGCCAGCCTACGTCCCACATGAGCGCCCCTCGCCAGCGGAAGCGGTCCAGGTGGTGCGAGCCGCCGGTGGGGCTGCGGTGCTGGCGCATCCCTACACGGCGAGCGATCTTGCGCGTCTCTTGCCGGAGCTGATCGCAGCCGGGTTGGCCGGCCTGGAGGCCTGGTACGGAGAGTATTCAGAGGACCAGCGGCGGTCGCTGGCGGAGCTCGCGGAGGCGCACGGTCTGATCGCAACGGGGGGAAGCGACTACCACGGCGAGGGCTTCCGTAAGGGACGCGAGCTCGGCGGGGTCGACGTGCCGCTGGAGGCGGTTGAGCGGCTACGCCGCGCCGCGGGTCGAACGGGCCGTTGAATGGCCTCATCTGCCGTGCTACACTGCCCGTTGCCGCTACGGCGCTGCAGCGGGCCTCCCATGTGCACGAGACCAGAGTACGCGCTGGCCTGAAGAGGTATGAAGTGACACGGTTTCCCGAGATCTCGGGGCAGCAGCCCACGCTCGAGCAGCGAACCAACCAGGACGCGCGGAGTCGAGGACTCGATCGACGGGCGCGGATGGAGCGGGCGAACTCACCGATCGGCCGATTGCTGCGCTACACCGGCTTGCTGATCGGAGTCCTGCTCGGCTGGCAGGTTGGGTTGTACTTCGCCATGACGACCGAGGCGGGGCAGATCTACCCCGTCTTCGTCGCGGCCCTGCTCGGCGCGCTCGGCTTCCTCGTCACCCCGTACGCTGTCTTCGGCCTAATCGACATGCTCCATGTCCAGATTCGCCGCCTGACTCTGGAAGATCTGACGGCAGTGACGGTCGGTCTGCTCATCGGCGGCGTGCTCTCGGCCCTGCTGGCCTGGCCGCTCTCCTTCCTGCCACGGCCGGCAGGCCAGATCATCCCCGCTGTCGTCGCGGTCCTTCTCACGCTGGGATCGGCGACGGCGATGCTGGCGAAGCGAGACGAGCTCTTCGCCGCGCTGCGGCGGGGGCAGGACTCAGCACCGGTCGCGCCGGTGGTTCTCGATACCAGCGCGATCATCGATGGCCGGGTACGGGAGATCGCTCGCTCGGGCTTCCTCGAGGGCCAGCTCGTGGTGCCGCAGTTCGCCCTGCACGAGCTCCAGCAGCTCGCCGAGGGGACCGATCCCGGCAAGCAGGCGCGCGGGCGGCGTGGGCTGGAGCTGCTGCGCCAGCTTCGCCAGGATCCGCATATCGATCTCGTGGTGTGTGATCTCGACCCACCGGGGACGGATGACGTCGATCAGAAGCTGCTGCGGACGACCCAGGAGCTAGGGGGACGGCTGCTGACTTGCGACCAGAACCTGGCGCAGATCGCGATGCTCTCCGGCATCACGGTCCTGAACCCGAACACGCTGGAGCGGGCGTTGCGCCCCCCGATTCACCCTGGAGACGAGTTCCAGATCCGGGTCGTTGGGGAGGGGCGCGAGCCCGGGCAGGGCGTCGGCTACCTCGAGGACGGCACGATGGTCGTCATCGAGGCCGGCCAGCCGTACGTGGGGCAGGAGATCAACGTCACCGTCACGCGTACCCTGCAGACTGCGGCTGGGCGGATGGTCTTCGCCCAGGCCAGACGATCCGGACAGGCGGCATGAGGTGCGGCGCGGTCATCGCGGCGGCAGGCAGCAGTCGCCGGATGCAAGGGCTCGACAAGACGCTGGCCCAGCTTGCGGGGAGGCCGGCGCTCGCCTGGGTGCTCGATGCCGTCGCCGCAGTCCCTGAGATCACCGAGCTCGTGGTGGTCGCAAGCCCGGCGAATCACGATGCTGCCAGTGCGCTCCTCCGGGCCACCCCGCTGTCTGCCCGATCCATCGTCTGCCTCGGCGGCGCGCATCGGCAGGACTCGGTGCGTGCTGGGGTCGAGCGGTTGAGCGCGGAGGTCGAGCTCGTCTTGATCCACGACGCCGCGCGGCCGCTCGTCACGCCGGAGCTGCTGCGGCGCGGGATCGAGGCCGGTGCCGCCTGGGGAGCTGCCGTCGCGGCGGTTCCGGTATCCGACACGATCAAGCAGGTCGACGCGAGCGGCCAGGTGGCCTGTACTCTCGATCGGAGCAGCCTGGTCGCTGCGCAGACGCCGCAGGTCTTCCGGCGTGACTGGCTCGAGGTAGCCTACCGGCGCTGGCCACCCGATGCGCCACCGGCGACCGACGAGGCCACGCTGGTCGAGCGCGCTGGCTTTCCGGTGCGCGTCTTCCCCGGCAGCGCTGACAACCTCAAGCTGACGACCGAGACCGATCTCGTCGTCGCAGCCGCGCTCCTGGCCCGGCGACAGCAGGGAGCCCGGGCGTGATCCGTGTTGGCATCGGCTACGACGTCCACCGCCTCGTCCAGGGGCGACGGCTCGTGCTCGGTGGCGTCGAGATCCCCGGCGAGCTAGGGCTGGAAGGGCACTCCGACGCCGACGTGCTCCTGCACGCGATCGGCGATGCGCTGCTGGGCGCGGCCGGTCTCGGTGACCTGGGCCGGCATTTCCCCCCTGGGGACGATCGCTGGCGAGATGCTCCGAGCACGCTCCTGCTGCGCGAGATCGTGCGGCTACTGGGCGAGGCTGGCTGGCAGGTGGTCAACGTCGATGCCACGCTGATCGCCGAGTGGCCTCGCCTCGGTCCGTTCCGCGAGGAGATGCGGGCACGGGTTGCCGCCGCGCTCGGGATCGAGGTCGAGCGGGTAAGCCTGAAAGCGACGACCAACGAGGGGCTAGGCTTCGTCGGACGGGGCGAGGGTATCGCCGCGCTGGCCGTCGCGCTCATCACCGACCGGCGAGGAGGGTAGGCGGACCAGCAGCAGGTAGCCCCGTCTGGCCCGGGATTCACGGGAGAGAGGAGCGCGCATGCGGGCGCTGATCCAGCGCGTCAGCCAGGCGTCGGTGACGGTCGAGGGTCGGGTGGTAGGGCAGATCGGCCCTGGGCTGCTGGTGCTCGTCGGCGTCCGGCACGGGGACGACGCCGGGGCGGCGGCGTTGCTGGCCCGGAAGGTGGCGCATCTCCGCATCTTCGAGGATGAGGCGGGCAAGATGAACCGGTCGGCGGTGGAGCTCGGGCTGGCAGCGCTCGTGGTCTCGCAGTTCACGCTCTACGCCGATGTCCGCAAGGGTCGGCGGCCCAGCTTCATCGACGCTGCCCCGCCCGAGGTGGCCAGCCCGCTCGTCGACCGCTTCGCTGAGGAGCTGCGAGCTGCGGGGCTACGCGTCGAAACCGGCTGCTTCGGCGCCCATATGCAGGTGGCGCTCGTCAACGACGGCCCGGTCACGATCTGGATCGACACTGACGACCTGCGCGGGTAGCCCCAGCACCCGAGGAAGTCCGAGGGGGCCCAGCTTTGGGCGCCAGGGCCAGCTTTCGGGCGGCACACGCAAGCGCTGTTGTCAGCTAGCCCTTCCGAGAGCATCGCTTCTCCTGCTCACTGTTCCTCTGCCGGCGGGGAGGTGCAGTCTAGGACTTCCGGGCCGGTGCGCTCGGCTCGATGCGATGCTACACTGTCGTCCGAGGTCGACCACACGACGTTCCACAGTGCCGGCTCACCCAGCGGCAGCGAGCTGGCCGGATCGGGAGGAGTCTCGTGTACTGTTCGCAGTGCGGTTCCCGTAAGGAGCCCGACGAGCTCGCCTGTGGTATCTGCGGCTATGCGGCGCTGAGCAGTCCGGGGGACCAGCGGTGCCCGGCTTGTCAGGAGCCGGTCGGCAATGACGACCGCTACTGCCAGGCATGCGGCGCCAGGCTTCCGGAGCGACCGGCTGAGGCAATGGAGCCCGCGAGCTTCACCGTCGAGGACGAGCTCGCAGTCGACCCGGGTGAGTTGCCTGACTGGCTGCGCGAGTTCGCGCACGAGCAGGAAGCCGGACGACCGGAACGGGCTTCGGAGGAGCCGTCCCCGGCCTGGCTCTCGGCGACGCGCGGCGAACTCGCCGGTGACAGACAAGATGAGCCGGCGCGTTCACCCGAGGGCACTGGCCCCCGGCCGGACGATGCCGACGTCCTGCAATTCATCGACGAGCGAGATCTGCCCGAGTGGCTGCGTGAGCTGGAGGTCGAGACGCCAGTCACGGCGGAGGTGCCCTCGGAGACTCAGCAGGAACAGCGGACGACGCTGCCGCCGCCGGCTGTCTCCCGCGCCTGGCTCGTACTGGAGAGCGGCGACGCGGAGCGCGAGACGGTGCCGGCGTTCCAACCGCTGGCACCGGTGCTGGCCCAGGTGTCGCACGGACCGGCAGTGGCGACAGCGGAGCGTCCATCCCAACCAGCGCCGGTCGAAGAGCCAGCCGAGGCAGCCCCGGCGAACTGGTTGCGTCGAGTCTTGCTCATCCTGGTGCTCATCATGATCGTGCTACTCGTCGTCTACGTCGTGGTCTTGAGCCGATAGGGGGCAACGGGAGTGGTACACAAGGTGTCGGCAGAGACCGGCCAGCCGGCGACGCAGCGCCGGGAGCGCCGCGTGCATGCAGCGGTCGCGATGCACGCCGACCGGGTAAGGTGCCGGGCCACGCTGTTCGACCGCGTCGAGCGGGTCCCGCGCCTCGTTGCTTCCGCGGTAGCACCGCCGGATCCATCCTCCAGCGCTGCCGAACTGGCAGGAGCCAGGGCGGCACTGGCTGCGCTGGCGGAGGAGACCGGTCGCGCCTTCCAGGAGGGCGCGAAGCTGCTCATCCCGCGGCAGGCGCTCGGTGACGGAGCTGATATCTATGTCCTCACCGGGCTTCCGCAACCACCACTTCCGGTTGCCCTGATCTCCATCGGGCCAGACCAAACGCTTTCCAGGCTGCTCGCGAGCGCGCTCAGAAGTACTCCGATCCGGCTGGCCCAGCTCCGCGTCAGCGAGCAGGCGGGCGCGGGCCGCCCTTCGGCTGTTGTCGTGGAGCAGTGGTTGCGACAGGTACGTCCCGGGGTGATCGTGCTGGCCCATAACAGCGGCACGCCCGACGAATGGGCCACGGTGTTCGACGGGATCAGGGGGCTGGCGGATGACGCAGAGGCGCCAGTCCTGGGCCTGGTCGTCGGGCCGGAGGCGCACCAGGAGCAGGCTGCTGAAGCGATCGGAGATCAGCTCGAACTGGTCGGAGTCGATCCTAGCGCGCATGAGACCGCGTCCGTCACGCTGGCGCTGACCACCGAGCTGCGCGACCGGTACAAGGATGCCGTCCGCCAGTCGCTGGCGGCACACCAGCTCGGTTCGATCCCGTTCGTCGATCTGGTCGAGGCGCTCGAGCTGAGCATGGCGTTCACGCACCGTCGCACCGGGCAGAGCGCGCTGCTCGTCCATATCGATCAGGGAATGTTACTGATGTGGACGCACGACGGGCAGGCGGCGACCGCGTTTTATGCTGAGCGAGACCTCGGCCCTGGTGCTGCCGAGCTCTCGCGCATCGCCCCGGAACGCATCGCTCGCTGGCTTCCCACGCAGTATCCCCTGGAGTCGTTGACCGAGTGGCTCCTCAACCGTTCGCTCAGGCCGCTCGCAGCCTTGGAGACCCGCGAGGATGCGTTGATCGCAAGCGCGGTGCTGCGCGAGGCGCTGGCCGACGGCCTGGGTGATCTCGGTCTGCAACCCCCGGCCGACGTGCAGCTCGTGATCGCTAGCTCGTGGTTCGCCGAGTTGCCACCGGCCCTGGTCGCGCTCCTGCTTCTCGACAGCGTGCAACCGCTGCCGAGCAGAGGGCTCGTCACTCTGGCGCTCGACGACGTGGATCTATTCGCCGCGGCCGGCGCGCTGGCGACACTGCATCCGGGATACGCGGGCGTGGTGATGGAGCAGGACGCGCTGATCCCGCTGGCGCACTGTATCGTCGTCAGTGGGGAGGGCGCCGAGGGTGCGCTGGCCGTGCGCGGGGAGTTGCGGGTCGACGGTGTGGGGCAGCGATTCAGCGTGCCGTACGGGAGCCTGCATGTGCTCCGTCTGCCTGAGACCGGGTCGATCGAGCTGAGCCTGGAACTCGAGCCGGGGTTCCGGGTTGGGGCTGGAGAGCCGGGGACGAGGGTCGAGCTCAGCGGGGAGTCAGGGTTGAGCTGGGCGAAGCTAGGTCTGCTCATCGATGCCCGGGGCCGGCCGCTCCGGTTGCCTGATGCGACCGAACTCCGGCTGGCGCGTATCGCCTCGTGGCTCGCTGACCTCGGCTGGCAAGTGCGCTAGTGGATAGTGGAGCGGCGATGGAGAGACCACTGGTTGAGCAGGTGCCAGCGCTGACCCGGGATGTTACGCTGCACATCGAGCGCCGTGCCGCGCTGCCGGGCGAGGTGCGAGTGCCGGTTGGCGCTCGGGTCGAGCCCGCAACGGTGGTGCTGTCAGCGCCGTCGAGCGTTCCCCGCCCGGTTACCGTCCATGTCGCCCGCGAGCTGGGTCTGTCGCCTGGGGTGGTTCGGCGGCATCTCACGCGCCCGCTCGGAAGCCAGGTCACGGCTGGCGAGCCGATCGCCTCCGCTCGCCGGGGATTGCGCACCGCCCAGGTGACCGCTCCGATCACCGGGCAGCTCGCCGAGGTCGACGAGCAGCTCGGCACGGTGACGGTCACGCCCGCTGTTGCCTCGGTCGAGTACGCCGCGCTGGTGCATGGAGACGTCATCGAGGCCGATGAGGCGCAGCGGGTGACTATCAAGGCGAGTGGAGATCGCGTCGCGGGAGCTGTTCTTCTGGGGAAGGAAGTCAACGGCCCGCTGCGTGTCCTCACCGATCGTCCGGATCGCGAGCTGCCGCCGGATGCGATCGACGAGCGCTGCCGCGGTGCGGTGGTCGTCGCAGGCATGACCGTGAGCAGCGCGGCGTTGCGCCGGATGGCCTCGCTCGGTGTGGCTGGCGTCATCGTCGGCAGCCTCAGCGCCACCTCGATCCAGGCCGTGCTCGGGATCAGTGGCTCCGAGGCCCAGGCCGACCTCTGGGCAGCCCGGCTGCTGCACGGCTCCTGGTCGGGCGGCTTCACCGAAGCGCCGGTCAGCGTCCTGGTGACCGAAGGGTTCGGCCGGCGGCCGATGGCCCGGCCACTGTTCGACGCGCTGGCCACGCGCGAGGGACACGACGCTGCGTTACTCTTCGCCAGCAGCATCAGGGGCGAGACGCGACCCGCGTGCCTGATCACCAGGGCGGGCGCGACTGGTGGTCGCGAGCCAGTCGCTGTTCCAGTGCGAGACGGCGTGCGTGTCCGTCTCACCGATCCGGGCAGGCTCGGCCAGGTCGGCGTCTGCCGGGGCGACCCGGTGCTCGATCTGCGGCTCGACGGCGTGGCGCGCTGGGCCGTCGCGGTCGAATTCGACGATGGCGCGCGCCGGCTCGTTCCGCTGGCCAACCTCGAAGTCCTGGTGGCGCCCTAGCGAGGAGAGGCGATCGACGACGCTGGGGCGCCCACCGCGGGCGCCCCAGGTCATCTCGCGCGCTTTGGTCTGCCGGGCGCTACCAGTGCTACTGCACCTCGCGGTACTCGCCCTCGACGGTCTCCTCTTCGCCTGGGCGAGCCCGCTCGCCCTCGGTGCCATCCGGGCCCGACCCGCTGGTGGCGCCGGCCTGCTCGTACATGCGGGTACCCACCTGCGAGAGCGTGCGCGCCAGCTCGTCGTAGGCCGGGCGTAGTCGCTGCATGTTCTCCGGGTCGCGCTCCAGGATCTCCTTGACCGCGGCGATCTTGTTCTCTAGATCGAGCTTCAGGTCCGACGGGATGCGATCGCTGTACTCGTTGAGCGTCTTCTCCGACTGGTAGACCAGCGCCTCCGCCTGGTTGCGGAACTCGATCGCCTCGCGCCGGCGGCGGTCCTCCTCGGCGTGCTCCTCGGCCTCGCGGATCATCCGCTGGATCTCGTCCTCGGTCAGGCCGCTCGACGCGGTGATGGTGATCTTCTGCTCGCGCCCGGTCGCCATATCGCGTGCCGAGACGTTCAGGATGCCGTTGGCATCGATGTCGAACGTGACCTCGATCTTCGGCACGCCGCGCGGCGCTGGCGGGATCCCATCCAGGATGAACCGGCCCAGGCTCTTGTTGTCGGCCGCCATCGGGCGCTCGCCCTGGACGACGTGGATCTCGACCTGCGTCTGGTTGTCGGACGCGGTGGTGAAGATCTGGCTCTTGCGGGTCGGGATGGTCGTGTTGCGCGGGATGATCGGCGTGGCCACCCCACCCAGCGTCTCGATGGCCAGTGTGAGTGGCGTCACGTCGAGCAGCAGCACCTCGCGAACCTCACCGGCCAGCACGCCAGCCTGAATCGCCGCGCCGATCGCGACCACCTCGTCCGGATTGATCCCCTTGTGCGGCTCCTTGCCGAAGAACTCCGAGACCTTCCGCTGCACCAGCGGCATCCGGGTCTGGCCGCCGACGAGCACGACCTCGTCGACGTCGCTCTTGCTCAGGCCGGCGTCCTTCAGGGCCTGCTCCATCGGCGGAACCGTGCGCTCCACCAGGTCGGCCACGAGCTGCTCCAGTTTGGAGCGCGTCAGCGTCATCACCAGGTGCTTGGGCCCGGTGGCGTCCGCTGTGATGAACGGCAGGTTGATCTCGGTCTGCTGCACGCTCGAGAGCTCGATCTTGGCCTTCTCAGCCGCCTCCTTGAGGCGCTGCAGCGCCATCCGGTCCTGGCGGAGGTCGATCCCCTCCTGCTTCTTGAACTCGTCGGCCAGCCAATCGATGATCCGCTGGTCGAAGTCGTCGCCGCCCAGGTGCGTGTCGCCGTTAGTGGCCAGTACCTGGAACACGCCCTCGGAGATGTCCAGGATCGAGATGTCGTAGGTGCCACCACCCAGGTCGTAGACGGCGATCTGCTCTTCGGACTTCTTGTCCAGACCGTAGGCCAGCGCCGAAGCCGTGGGCTCGTTGATGATGCGGAGCACCTCCAGCCCGGCGATCCGGCCGGCGTCCTTGGTGGCGTTGCGCTGGCTGTCGTCGAAGTAGGCCGGCACCGTGATGACGGCCTTGTCGACTTTCTCGCCCAGGTAGGCCTCCGCGTCAGCCTTGAGCTTCTGCAGGATCATGGCCGAGATCTCGGGCGGGCTGTACCAGCGGTCGCCCATCTTGATCTCGACGCCCCCGTTCTGCGCGCGCCGCACCTTGTACGGAACCAGCTTGATCGTCTTCTGCACTTCCGGGTCATCGAATCGACGGCCCATGAAGCGCTTGACCGAATAGATCGTGTTCTCCGGGTTCGTGATCGCCTGCCGCTTGGCGAAGCGCCCGACGAGCCGCTCACCGGTGGATGTGACCGCGACCACCGATGGGGTCAATCGCTCGCCTTCTGCATTCGGGATCACGACCGGTTCGCCACCCTCGATGACTGCCATCACCGAGTTGGTCGTTCCCAGGTCGATGCCGATGACTCGTCCCATAGCTCTCCCTCACGACCCTCTCACACTACGACGTTGCCTGCTCTGCTTGCCGACCGTCGGTGGGTGACGGTTCGTCCCCCGCTGGGCTCTGCTCGCCCCGCTGCCGGCGCCGGCGCCCGACCCGCACCAGCGAGGGGCGCAGCACCCGCCCGCCGAGCGTGTAGCCGCGCCGCACCTCTTCGATGACCACCTGCTCCTCGCCTTCACCCTCTTCGACGGCGATCGCCTCGTGCTCGGCCGGGCTGAACGGCGTGCCCACTGCCTCGATCGGCTTGACTCCCTCGGACTCCAGCGCGCTCCAAAGCTTTCGCTCGATCAGGAGCAACCCCTGGATCCAGGGATTCTCTCGCTCCGCCTCCGGAATACGGGCGATCGCGAGGTGGAAGTCGTCCAGCACCGGGAGGAGCTTGAGGATGAGCTGGGCGTTGGCCTGCGCGCGCAGCTCGTCCATCTCTTGCTGGATCCGGCGCTTGTAGTTCAGGAACTCGGCGCGTGCCCGCCGTGCCTGGTCGAGGTACTCCTCGGCCAGGCGCTGCTGCTGCTCGAGTTCCCGGCTGAGGCGATCCACCTCGCTCCTGTCCGATGGCTGTCCCGGCGGCGCCTCGAGTTCTTCCGACGTCGCCAGCTCCGCATGAACCTGCACCGGCTCCTGTGCGCGATCCGGCTCCGCCTGCGTCGTGCGCTCGGGTCCCTGTTCCTCTACTCGTCGCTCCTCGTTCATCAGTTCAGCATCCCCTTCACCGCATCGTCGGCTCCGATGTTCTCGTCCTCGCCGTAGAGTTCGCCCATCAAACGAGAGACGACGTGGGCGAGGTAGCGGACCATCGAGATCGAGCGCGCGTACGCCATGCGCTGGGGGCCGAGCACGCCGAGCAACCCGCTGCTCTCGTCGCCGGCGCGGTAGGCCGAGACGACCACGCTGAACGGCCGAAGCTCGCGCAGGTGTAGGTCGGACCCGATCAGGACGCGTACCTCATCCCCCGGCTCGAGCTGGGGGAGGAGCACTGAGAGGATCATCCCGCCCCGGAGTAGCTCCAGCAGCGCGTATGCCATGTCGCCCCGGGCGAACTCCGGCTGGCGAATGACCTGATCCAGCCCCTCCGCGTAGAGCTCGCTGCGCTGCTGCCGCTCGAGGTAGTGCAGCGCCTCGGCGATCCAGCGAAGCACGGAGGCGACCAGCGGGCTCGCCCCGCGCGCTTTGCGCTCGATCTGCTCGCGGTCCAGCCAGCGGATCTCCGGGTTGAGCCGCTGGCTGAGCGCGCTCAGGGTCGTCTGGTCGACCGGCTCGCTGAACTCGAGCAGCGACTGGTGAATGGCGCTCGACTGCGTCACCAGCACCAGCAACGCCAGCCGGCCATGCAGGTTGATCAGCTCGAAGTGCCGCAGCCGCTCGACCCGGGAGCGCGGTGGCGTCACCAGCCCGACGTTGCCGCTGGCATTCGCGAGCACGGCTGCCGCCAGCTTGAGCCAGCTCGCCACCTGCTGCTCCACCTGGCGGAACTGGTGGCTGATCATGATCTGCTCGGCCGGCGAGAGCTCGACCGTCTGCATCAGGTGCTCGACGTAGTAACGCAGCCCGCGCTCGGTCGGCACACGACCGGCCGAGGTGTGCGGCTGCTGCAAGTAGTCGAGGGTCTCCAGCACGCCCATCTCGTTGCGAACCGTCGCCGAGCTCACGCCTAGCGGGAATCGATCGAGCAGCGCTTTCGAGCCGATTGCCCGGCCGGTCCGAATGTACTCCTCGACCACGTATTTGAGGATGGATTGCTGTCGCTCGGTCAGCTCCACGGCGTCTCATCCCGTTAGCACTCAGCATGATCGAGTGCTAGCCATTGCAAGGATAGGACTTGATACGGCCAGTGTCAAGTTTCGGTGTGCCTGATCAGCGCATGGGCTGCTGGGCATCGCTTGACGGCGCTGGGAGCTGCTGCTAGAGTGTGGGCGACAACGCAACAGCCAGTCGTCCCGGGAGCTTGGGGGAACCAGGCTGAGAGGGTGGCTTACGATCCCGCCACCGACCGGTGAACCTGACCTGGGTAATGCCAGCGGAGGGAGCACTCGTGCGGCGTACGGAGCACCATGGGCAATCGATCGCCTCGCCTATGGTGCTTTTCTTTGTCCGAGAACCACGAGGCGAGGAGGCGCGATGAGCGGGAGCAACGCCGTCCTCGCCACGGCCCGCTTCGAATACCTCTTCTGGGACATGGTCTATCGCCGCGAGAGCTGTCCGGTCTCACCGGATCGACAGGGAGGACGCGCGATGAAGC
>Ga0101941_1001268_pt1 | contig 19764 bp, 22 predicted proteins | sample DewCreD2012metaG_3_FD_75242 | JGI IMG/M metagenome (GOLD analysis project Ga0101941, IMG submission 75242) | Hot spring sediment bacterial and archeal communities from British Columbia, Canada, to study Microbial Dark Matter (Phase II) - Dewar... ...
TCTTATTTTCTTCTTCGTTTTTCTCTTTGATTTTTTGTAAAATCCCTTTACTTATCCATATTTCACCCCTCTTTACCAAATTTTCATTGTATTTTTTCCAGTTTCTTTCAATCATTCCGAAGTTTTAAAGCATAAATTTTTATCACCCCTAACCCCCCTTAACACTATTTATTGGACAAAGTAATAACTACCTAGTAAAGAAAACGCCAAGTTGTGAACTTCCATAAGCAATAAAAGAAAATCTATATCCAGGATAAGGTTTAAACTTTTCAAGAATTTTATAATCTACCAAAAAAATCCTTATTTCATATCTACTATTTGGAGTATCAATATAATAGAACGGAATTAATATGCTATCAGTTTCTTTTGATAAAAAATCTGTTTGATAAACAAGTGTTGGATTCTTACTTTTATTTTCAAAGAAAACAACAAAATAATAGTTATGATTTTTAAAATAATTACTATCAACTTTCCACTTAACAATTAAATTCTCATTTAGCTTAATATATTGAGATTCGGGTTTGGTTATTATAAAAGTATCAGGAAGTTCAATTGTTGTAAAAGGAATCTCTTCGTAAATTTCCCGATAATAAACTTTTAAAGTGTAATTAGTATTAGGAACATACTGATAATTCGCAGAATAAAATGGATGATAATAACTTAGATTCTTATCATTTAAATAGATTTGAGCATCTGAAATAACTTGTGAATTTTTAATATCATAAAATGCAACGAAAATTGAGTTATTAGCAAAAATACCGTACAAACTATAATCAAAACTATTTGTTCCCTTCTTACATCCAAAAAAAATTAAAATAATAAATAACTTTCTCATCTTATTTTAATAATTAAATTTGAGCCTCTTCCTACAAAAATTAAGGAACTTGGAAAATTAGGATAAGGCTGGAAATTATCTATTTGACAAAAATTACCACTTATCAAAAGTAAATCATAATCAGTTATTTCTAAATTTGAAGTATTTAATTGATAAGTGGTATCTAATATTGGAATATAACCAGTTGAAGCATTAAATTCTATACTACCCTTTTTCTTTAGTAAAATCATATTTTTGCCACTTGGCATTCCAAAATACCTCCATTTTACATTTATTATATCACCTCTATTAACACTATCTTTATCAACAATAACTCTAATACTATCAAGGTTTCCAGATAAACAATCAATATTTACATTATCGTTGTTAAAAATTATTTCAACTTTATAACTTTGATTATTTTTATAAACAACAATAGTTGAATACCCAAGGGCAGAACTGTTATATGCTATCTGACTACCATTTATTTTAACAATAGCATCTTGAATGTAGATATTATCAGTTAGGTTTTTTATCCTAATTAGACCAAGAGCTAAACTATCAGGATAACCTGAAATTGTATTTATAGTCCCTGCAATTGCATAACTTTTGGTTTGAGAGAAATTTTCATTCTTTGAACAAGAAATTAAAATTAATGTAAAAATGAAAAAAATTATCATTTTCTAAAACCTAATCCAACATTAAAAATTGGAACATTATAATCTGGTCTTAAATACAATGAAAATCCTAATTGAATAAATTTTTTACTATAAATCAAACATAGTGAATTTAATGAAGTTATAAAACTAAAACTCTTGTAATCATAAATCAATTTTAAAATTCCATAAAGATACTTTTGATTATAAGGTTTAAAAGGTTTCATATTTAAGTCAATATCATAAATTAGTTCTGGTTTTATTGAAAAAGAACTAAAAATTTTATTTTTTATTCCAAAATTTATTCTAAGATAATTTAAAGTATCTGAAAAATTCTCAAAATTTTGAAATTGACTTTGACTCGTAAAATTGATATTCACTGAGATATTTTCAAAAACTTTTTTTTCAAATCCAAAATTAAATAAAAACTCCGAAAATTCCTTATTTCCAGATGGTGTTTCAACTTTATTTAAACTTTTTCCGTAAAATCCACTTATAAATAAACTATTTGATAAATTTGCTCTTTCAATAGTTGAATTATAACCCATGCACCCAAAAAGAAAAACTAAAAAGATAATAAAAATTTTCAAGAAATAAATTTTAAAGGATAAAAATCTAATAAAAAACTTTTAATTCATCTATTTTTAATATTCTTTCATTTTGGGCTTTATTTAAGGCATCTTCCATTTCTTCATTTATTTGATTTTTATATTTCTCAATAATTTCATCATTTAGAATTTCCTTTTCTTTTAAATAATTTTCAAATTTTTTTAAAGGATCAAATTGTTCATTCCAAATTTTAACGATTTCGGGATTTAAATATCTAGAATAATCTTCATCAGTTGTATGAGGTGTTAATCTATAAACAATAGCTTCCACAAATGCAGGTTTTCCTTTTGATTTAATTAATTTAATTGTTTTATAAACTTCAATAATATCTGTACCATCAATTCTATAACTATCAATAATACCTGAAAACTTTTGAGCTAAATTTTCATTCAACGTTTGAAAGCCAATGCCTTCTTTCTTTAAGGGAATATCTTTTCTTGAAGGAACACTTATTGCAAGACCATTATTTTCACAAACAAATATAACATTAACATTATAAATTGTTGCTAAATTCAAACCTTCATAAAATTCACCTTCACTCGTTCCACCATCTCCAAAATTTGTTAAAACCCAATAATTTTTATTACTTAATTTTCCTGCAAGTGCCAAACCTACTGCTTGGGGACATTGACTTGAAATCGTGATATAAAAATTTGTCATATTTAAATCATCTGGAATTTTTTCACCAAGTGGATTTCCCCTCCAATATAAAAATGCATTATATAAAGGAAAGCCAAATGTTATTGCAAGAGCAGTTCCTCTATAATATGGCATTATCCAATCATCTTTACTTAGAGCTAATGCACAACCCACTTGAACAGCTTCATGGCCCCTAAATGATGGATAAGTTCCAAGCCTTCCTTGTCTTCTCAAAATGAAGCACTTTTCATCAAACATTCTAACTCTCAAAAGGTGATAATAAAAGCTTAATAGTTGTTCTTTATTGAATTCTAATCCTCCTTCCATAAGATTTTAATATAACCTCAATAGGAAAAGGACCAATTATAGCCTTTGCATAAGTTGAATCAAATCTATAAATTTTAAGAATTGCCATAAATGCTTTCAAGTAAGTCGTATCAATACTTGTAATATAAGCAGTATCGTTTTTTATAGTAGTATCATTACAAATAAACGTTTGAGGCTTTGTCTGATAGCGATACTTAACCTTAAAGAAATTGCGAGAAAGAATTTTAAACGTACTATCATTACTTGCTTCAACTACAACTTTAATTGTACTATCAACCTTAAAACTATCAACATATATTCTCAAAGAACAAGGACTAATTTGTTGATTTGTAAAGAAAATTGTATCATATATAGATTTTGATTGACTTTCAATAGGAACCCAACTTTCATTTAGTACAAGAGGAGCCTTAAAAATTTTATTTGAGATTTTAATTTGAGTATTGTTTAAAAATTGAAACATTAATGTATCAATTACAAAAGGATTATAAACATAAAGTGTATCGTAAGTTTTATTTGATGTAGAAAGCGAAGAATCATAAAATTCAACATTTAAATTTCCAAAAGTGTCCTTCACAATTCTTATAAAGGTATCTTGAGTTATAATTGTAGAATCAACGGCATTTGTAATTTTAAATTTTGTTGTATCAAGAGAATAGTATTTATAAGATTTGCCAACTCCAAAACCCCAATAAAGAAGAATGTCATACTTTGAAAATTGAGGATTTTGAGGAGATGAGCTATCAGATTTCTTTGAGCATCCTAAAAAAATCAAAATTAAACTTAAAAGAAAATAAAACATAATTAAATTTTAAAGGATAAAAAATTTTCTCTAATGCCTTGTCCAATAATTCTGAAATTATTTATTTTATTATATTTTTCCCACCCACCCTATATTTAAGCCTTCGGCTTTAAAATACTCGTTTTCTTAAATTCCCCGCATAAAACCAATAAATTCAAAAAATTTTTTATAACTTATTGACTATCAACGACTTAACACTATTTATTGAACAAAGTATTTCTCTAAATCATTTTATAAAAAATAATCATAAATATAATTCCAAGCATTATACCAACTGATAAGTTTTGTCTGGAAATTGAATTTAAAGAATTTGGAATTATATCCCAAAGAACCAAATAAATCATAGCGCCTGCTGCAAAACCAAAACCAAATGGTAAAAATGGGTTAAAAACTTCTACTAAAATATAAGAAGGAACAGCCATTACCGGCTGAGGAAAACTTGAAAATATACTCCAAAATAAACAAGATAAAGGATTTGCTCCTTGCGATATTAAATAAAGTGATATAGCAAGTCCTTCGGGAATATTATGAACTGCAATTGCTATCGATGTCAAAATTCCAAGATTTTCTTTTCCTCCAAAAGAAACCCCAATTGCAACGCCTTCTGCAAAACTATGGGCAGTCATTATAAATAAAAATACAATAGCTCTTCTTGCTGATAAACCTCTTATATTACCTAAAACCAATTCTTTATTATTTAAATAATTATTTGTGGCAATAACTAACAAAATTCCAGAAATGATACCTAAAACTAAAAGAAATATATTTAAATTAAGAGCAGAAAATAAAAGATTAAAACTTGCTCCAATCATTAAACCACCTGATAGAGCCTCAAAAAATCCCAAAACTTTCTTATTTATATCCTTAATAAAAAAAAATGGCAATGAACCAATACCTGTTGCAAAATCCGTAAAAAGAGCATATAAGAAAACAATAAAAGTTTCCATTTTATTCAAACCTTAAAATTTTTAAAATTTTCCTTTCTTTAATTTGAATATAATTACCATCTATTAGCGTATCAGGTCCCAATTCCGCATAAACAATAAAGCTATCAGGAGCAAACTTATAAATTTTTCTTATTGTTTTTTTACTATTTGGTGTTTGTTCATAATAATAGTAATTTAAATAATAGTTTAAGTCTTCTTTATTAATGCTTATCTTCGTTTTAGTAAAAAAATTATTTCCAGAAATTATATACTCTCTATCAAACCCATTTACAAATGGATATGGAAAATATGGAAGATAACCATCATAAGCAACAACTAATTGGTCATAATTTGAAAATTCAATTTTTCTCTTAATAAAAACCATATCACCTCTGTTTTGAAGAAATTCTAAATTCCCTTCAAAATTCAATACAACAAAAAAACTATCATCCTTAATTACAGACAATCTAAATTCATTATTATTTTGATCTAAATAAATCCAATTTTGAAATTTCTTAAAAGGTAAGTAATCATAAACTTCAATATCTACAATTTTTGAACAGGATAGTAAAAAAAAGAAAATTAAATTTCTTGACATTTAGGATATTTATTTTGAGTTTTATTATAACTTTCAAGCACTTGTTCATAAAATTTTTTAGGATTTAAGGCTTTAAAGTAAGAAAAACCAAGTCTATAACCATTTTTTAAAACATCTAAAATACAATTATTTGGCATCTGATATAGTTTTAATAATTCAAATTTTAAATTTTCTGAAAAACCAAAATAAATAATTTCATCGTTATCATAGTTAAAAATATAAAAAACACCAGGCTCATCTGAAACGAATTTATTTATATAAAAATCATTAAATGGATATTTATTATGCCAGTTTGGCCATTTATTCATAATGAAAATTTTAAAGGAAAATTATCATTTTTTAAATAAGTCCAACAATTTTTGCCATCTTGGATCTGCTTCTTCATCTTGCTTATATGTTGGAACTTTACATGTATCAGAACATAATGGCTTTATTGGAATTGATAAAATAACTTGCTCTCTAACTAAAGGAGAAATATCTATAATATCATCATTAAAAAATATAGTATATGCATCTTCATCTGAAAATGTTGTTTCTTCGCTAACCTTTTCAAAACCTTCTTTTAAATAAAAGTGATCATTTTCAGTAAATTCTTCTTCAAATTCATTTAAACATCTTGAACAAAACAATAGCATTCTAAACATTGATTTAATTTCCATTTCATAGTTATTACGGTTCTTGTATATACTTACTTCTGTCTGAATATTTCCAATTATTTTAAATTCGATATCTGTAAGTTCAAGCTCTTGTGCAGTAGATGAAATTTGAAATGTACTCTTACCAGGTTTTATTTCCTTTAAATTTATTGTAATAGGTTTCATAATGGAAATTTTAAAGCTTCAATACATACCCTTTAAAATTTGAAAAATGCTTTTAATACTAATTAATCAAATTTTTTACGAAGATTTTGAAAATCTTTTATTTCCACCAAATGGATGGACGAATACAGGAACGAGGAATACACTTTGGTTAAGAAGAACAAGTGGAGTAGTTTTTGGAACTGCTTCCGCTGGTATTCAGATTGCTCAAACATCATCAGAAATTGGAACAGCAATTCTTCAAACACCAGCTATAAACCTTCCTTCAATAAATCCAAACGATACAATAATTTTTTCATTTTATTACAAACTCCCATCTGTTGGAGGCTCTTTTGATACAAGATTTAGATCAACAGATACTTTAAAGGTTCAAATATCTAACGATGGAAATAATTGGACAAATTTAATTGTTTGGGATTCAACAAGTTTATATGCAGGAGCAAATAATCAACCAAAAAAAGTCCAATTTAATATATCCTCTTATCAAAATACAAGCATTTATATTAGATGGATTTTTGTAGATAAAACTTATGATACAGTTAATTATAACTCATATTTCAATATAGATTCGGTTTTTGTAGGTGTAAAAACTACTAAATCCTTTGAAAGTAAAAATAATTTTATAAAAATTATGAAAAACACAATAGAAATAAATCAAACTGAAAAACCATTAAAATTAGAAATATATTCATCAGATGGCAAAATCATTTATTCTACCTATACTAATCAAAAAAAATTACTATTTTTAAGAAAAGGATTATATTTCATTATTGTTTATGATGATAAGAAAGTTGTTTTAAGAAAGAAAATTAGTTTATGATAATTGAAGTTTACTTTAGTGGGGGGTTTATCCCTCCCGAAAGTGTAATAATAAATGCTATAAATAATGCTCAAAAAACAATAGATATGAGTATATACAGTTTTTGGGGTAGTCCAACAGCAGATAACATAAAAAACGCTCTAATAAATGCTAAAAACAGAAATGTAAGAATAAGAGTAATAGCAGAAAATAGAACTTCAAATCCAAATTCTCAAAGTTATCCTTACATATTATCTTTAATAAATAATAATATTCCTGTTCTTTTTGATAGTTTATCTTCTATCGGTTATGGATGTCCAAATAATAATGGATATTTAAATCATCAAAAATTTATAATTGTTGATAGCCAAATTGTTTTAGTTGGTTCATTTAACCTAACTTATAATGCATTAAATATAGATGCAAATGACTTATTAAAAATTAATGATAGAAATTTAGCTATCAGATTTATAAAACAATTTGAAATGATGTGGGGAAGTAACGGAAACATCCCAAATTTATCAAATTGTAAATTCCAAAATTATAAATATGATTTAATGGAACACACATTTTACTATAATAACCAAATTTTAGATTCTATAAAAGTTTTCTTTTCACCAAAAGATGGAACATATGATGTTATTTCAAATCTCATTCATAATTCACAAAATTCAATATATTTAGCTATGAATAAATTTACTTTATGCGATTATAGAGATTCATTATTTCCAAAGAAAAACTATACTTTTATTTTAGTTGATAATGGCACATGGAATGATAAACCTGTATTAAATATAAGAGGACAAAACATTACCTCTGATGCTTATTGCCAAAATAAACCTTGGAACCCTCCCGGAAACATTCTAAAAGATAACATCCCAAATAACGGTATTCTTCATTATAAGTTCGCTATTTTTGATAAATATATAGTCCTTACAGGTTCTATGAATTGGACATATAGTGGAGCTAATAATAATGATGAAGTTATCGTTACTATATATTCTAAATTTTTAGCTAATGCTTATTTTCAAGAATTTAATAAAAGATGGATACAAGCGGGAGGCTCTTCAAATAAAAATGAAAATATAGCTTTTCAAGAGGTAGAAGTCTTTAATGTTGATGGTAGATTAATAGGAAAGAATATATCAATTAAGAAGCTTAGAAAAGGCGTTTATGTTTTAAAATCAAAAAATGGAAATTACAAAATTATTATAAATTATCCATAAGGTTTAATGGGAAACAAAGCCCACAATACAATTATCTTAACATTCTTTGAGCTGTATTTTCAATTTCAGTTTTAAAAAAGTTATAAAATTACTAATGGAATTTTTAAAAGCCCGGCAGAAGCCGAGCAAATTATGGCCACCACCTATGTAAATAGGCAGTTATATGGTAAGTTAAGGTATTTTGCGAACTACATTATAAACTCCATTGTATTATTACCATCCGTAACCTCTAAGTAACTTATATCATTACCATTAACCACCCAAGCAGAAAATATAAGCGTATCACCTGTATAGGCGTAAAATGATATGGAATAAGATGAATTAGGACCAATATTTATATCCTGATCAGCTATACTCACTACATGACAAACTGTAATGTTTATATCTTTATATGTTGAATCACCCTTTGAATCTTTAACGATAAGTCTGCTTGTGTAAAAACCTCCACCATTAAATGTAAAACTATAACCATAAGAGGAGCACATCCCATTGTTGAATCAGCAGACCAAGATAGAATTTGAGGAGGATTATTTTGTTGTTGAGAAACATTTAGGAATTGACTTTTCAGGTGTTTCATCATTATTGACATCTTATTATACCTTTCAACTTGTAATAATTATAATGCACTCACAATAAGTAAAGTTTGGTGCCACTATACAATTACATATAGCTATAATCTTATTTAGCTCTTTTGTATATTTCTTTGAAATTTCAGATAATTTTGATATTATGCTTTTAAGTGAAGAACTATCATATATTTTACTTTCAACAACAGCTAATTTTTCATTTACAAAAATATCTTTACTTATTGATTTGAGTTCCTTTTCAAAGCTTTTTACATCCTTTATATTTTCTTTGGGTTTTATAATAATTTCTTCAATTTCAGTAAAATCGTGCTTGAAAAGTTCTTCCAAACCTTTAAAATCATTTATATCATATTCCCTAACTATCTGAACTCTTGAAACATTTGAAGTTTGAGTAATTTTCTTTAAAATTTCTTCTATATTGCCAGTATCACTAAAAATTATTGTAAATTGTGAAGGTTGAGATTGAATTCGAGAGAGGATTTGGGAAAGATTTTGAAAATTACCTTCAATTATAAAAGTTTTCTTTTGAATTTTTAAAGTATCATCTAACAAAAGTAAAATTAAACTTATCATCATTTTAACCTCCTTTTATAAAATTTTCTCATATCCTAACCTCTTTTTATTATTTTAAAGCCCAGGCTACGACCTACTCTCCCACCCCCTTGCGAGGGTAGTACCATCGGCCCTGGTGGGCTTAACGACCGGGTTCGGAATGGAGCCGGGTGTTTCCCCACCGGCATGGTAGCCCGGGTAAATAAAAATTAGTATATTATTAGCTTTTTAAAATTACCATTTTCAGTCTTTATTAAATAAACACCATTTTTAAACTTTAAGCTTTTAAGATTTTCAGCTTTCCCTTTAAATAAAACCTTTCCTGATATATCATATAGTATAACTTCATTATTTGATAGCTTTTCAACTTCTGGTTTTGTAAGAAATGAACGAGAATTTTCTTTTGTCTTTAAAATAGCCCAACATGTTCCATCAGAATTACATTTACAAAATATACCACTACAAGTTGATTTTTCACACTGACAAACTGCCTTATCTTGTTTATTAGGAGATATTACAAAAGCAAAAAAAGGAACACATTTTGAAAGAATTAAGTCTCTTATGTTTTCAAGCTCCTTGCTTAGTTTTTCTAGAATTGCTATGTTAGATTGAATATATAATTTTATATATGAGGTATCTTTAAATGAAACATTGTCATCTATTTCCTTAATCATAAGTTCTAAATAGGAATTTAACTTATCGAGTGTTTCATTAGAAGGACAAGCATTAGAACTTTGAGTTTCATCTTTTAAACTCAAAATTTTATAATACATATCTTCCAAAGAGGCTATCATTATAAGGCTTAACATTGTTTATTTTTTAAAGAGAGGCAACCAAGCCCTCGGGTTATTAGTACCACTCGGCTCAACCCCTTACGGGGCTTACACCTGTGGCCTATCAACCCGCTAGTCTTGCGGGACCCTTACCCCATAACGGGTGGGAGCCCTTATCTTGGGGCGCGCTTCCCGCTTAGATGCTTTCAGCGGTTATCGCTTAGGCACATGGCTACCCGGCTTCTGCCCCTGGCGGGACAGCCGTTACACCAGAGGTGCCCCCATCCCGGTCCTCTCGTACTAGGGACAGCCCCCCTCAAGGCTCCTACGCCCACCGCAGATAGGGACCGACCTGTCTTACGACGGTCTGAACCCAGCTCACGTACCCCTTTGATGGGCGAACAGACCAACCCTTGGGAGCTCCTTCACCCCCAGGATGGGATGAGCCGACATCGAGGTGCCGAACCCCGCCGTCGATGTGGGCTCTCGGGCGGGACTAGCCTGTTATCCCCGGAGTAACCTTTATCCGCTGATCGACGGCCCTTCCACACGGGACCGCCGGGTCACTAGGCCCCGCTTTCGCGTCTGCTCGGCCTGTCAGCCTCACAGTCAGGCCCCCTTATGCCCTTACACTCAACAAGCGGCAGCGTCCGCTCTGAGGGGACCTTTGGGCGCCTCCGTTACTATTTAGGAGGCTGCCACCCCAGCAAGACTGCCCACCAAGCGCTGTCCCTGTCCCCGTTTCAGGGAATCAGGTTAGAACCCCGGTTGCGCAAGGGTGGTATCTCACCGGCGCCTCCCCCCGATCCGGAGACCGGGGTTCCCAGGCTCCCACCTATCCTGCGCATGCGCAACCAAGGTTCAACACCAGGCTGCAGTAAGGCTTCACGGGGTCTTTCGGTCTTGCGGCGGGTACCGAGTGTCTTCGCTCGGCACACAACTTCGCCGGGTGTCTCCCCGAGACAGTGGCCCAGTCGTTACGCCATTCATGCAGGTCGGAACTTACCCGACAAGGAATTTCGCTCACCTTCATCCACGGTTTTCACCGCGGGGTGGGCCATATCTTCAGCCTGGCCCACGGCCCATTTCCGGGAAGCGATCAATTATTTCCTTTTTTACCTCTATTAAGGGTGTTCTTTTTTCAGTATTCATTTGAAGGGCAATATCTATGATTTCAATCAATCCTTCTGGCGTCAAATGCCTACCCTCCTCCATCTTATGAATTATTCTCCTGAACCTTATGAAATCCACATTCTTTTTAGTTTTCAGTGGATGTTTGGTGAAAAAATCACATATCTCTTTTAGACAAGAAATTTTCCTAATCCTTAAAGCCCATCTGTCCTCATGATTTTTTCTAATAACACCGCATTTGAAAAACCTTTTCAGTGCATACAAAATTTGTATATTCCTTTTATGTTGTACAATCACAAACTCTGGTATTACCTGATATCCAAGGGTAGTTTTAGAATTTTTTACAACCGAAACATGGAAATACCCTTCACCATCTGTGAATCCCACAACCCAGTCAGGAGATAAGTCCATATCCAAACCTCCTTTTGAAGCTTCCCGAAGGCCAGGCTGCTCGGCGTACGGCCTCTGAGGAACCCTTCCAGCATTAACACTGGAAGGTTTCCTGCGGGTTGCCCAATCCCAACCATTTTTACGTCAGCCCAAAAGAGCTGAAAGCGTAGGTTGGGCTCTAAGGGCTTTCCCGCATATAGCCGAGTTCAGGCAGCAATCTGCTACCTTAGGACCGTTATAGTTACGGCCGCCGTTTACCGGGGCTTCGGTTCCCCCCTTGCAGGGGTCCCCTTAACCTTCCGGCACCGGGCAGGCGTCAGGCCATATACATCCCCTTACGGGTTATGCATAGCCTTGTGTTTTTGGTAAACAGTCGCCAGGCCCCATTCACTGCGACCCGTTCGGGCTTTCAACCCTACTAGGGCACCCCTTCTCCCGAAGTTACGGGGCTAACTTGCCGAGTTCCTTGGGGAGAGGTCACCCGCGCGCCTTGGCACATTTATGCCCGCCCACCTGTGTCGGTTTGCGGTACGGTCACTACCGGTTCATCCCCTATGTGGTTATTTCTCGTCCCCTCCGCAGAATGGAAAAGCCTAATCCAACAGGCTCACCACCCCTTGGAAGGGCGTCACCACACAGAGTCCCCGGTAGTGGCGGGGGAATATTGACCCCACTTCCCCTTCACCTACGCCCTTCGGCCTCGGCTTAGGGACCGGCTAACCCGACGCGGACGAACCTGCCGTCGGAAACCTTGGGCTTACGGCGAGGAGGATTCTCACCCCCTTTATCGCTACTGATGCCCGGATTCTCACTTCCTAGCCCTCCAGCGGAGCTTACGCTCTCACCTTCACTGGGCTAGGAACGCTCCCCTACCGCCTACCACCTCCGGAGAGGTAGTAGACCCACAGCTTCGGCGGGAGGCTTAGTCCCGTTAAATTTTCGGCGCAGGAGCGCTCGGCTGGTGAGCTATTACGCACTCTTTAAATGATGGCTGCTTCTAAGCCAACATCCCAGCTGTCTTAGCGCTCCCACCTCCTTTCTCACTTAGCCTCCACTTAGGGGCCTTAGCTGGTGGTCTGGGATTCTTTCCCTCTCGCCTGCGGAGTTTATCCCCCGAAGGCTGACTCCCGGGCTTGCCTTGTGGGAATTCGGAGTTTGCATGGGTTACCCACCAGAGGCGGATAACCCAGACAGTGCTCTACCTCCCACAAGGACCACCCGAGGCTATACCTAGATATATTTCGGGGAGAACCAGCTATAACCGGGTTCGGTTAGCTTTTCACTCCTACCCCCAGGTCATCCGAGGATTTTTCACCATCCACCGGTTCGGGCCTCCAGTGGGTTTTACCCCACCTTCACCCTGCCCAGGGGTAGCTCACCCGGATTCGGGTCTGCCGACGCCGACTAAAACGCCCTATTCGGACTCGGTTTCCCTACGGCTACGCCCCAGAAGGGCTTAGCCTCGCCGACACCGGCAAGTCCCGGGCTCATGTTGCAAAAGGCACGCCACCACCCCTACCCGAAGGTAGAGGCTGTGACTGATTGTAAGTGGCAGGTTTCAGGTTCTATTTCACTCCCCTTCCCGGGGTTCTTTTCACCTTTCCCTCACGGTACTTAGTTCACTATCGGTCAGGGGGTAGTATTTAGCCTTAGGCGGTGGTCCGCCCAGATTCCCTCAAGGTTCCACGTGCCCCGAGGTACTCGGGAAGTAAGACCAGGGAGACCATGCCTTTTCGCCTACGGGGCTATCACCCTCTATGGCCCACCTTCCCAGGTGGTTCGGCTAAGGCATGGTTTTGTAACTCCCCGAGAGGTCCGTGGCCCTCTCCGTTTTACCCCCACTACCCTACTGCCGCAACGCCCACGGGCTTTTACGCGGCAGTGGTTTAGGCTGTTCCCTTTTCGCTCGCCGCTACTCAGGGAATCGATGTCTCTTTCTTTTCCTCCGGGTACTGAGATGTTTCACTTCCCCGGGTATCGCCTCACTTGGGTACTCGGGTTTAACCCTTCCCCAAGTGATGACCTGCCTCATCAGCAGGTCAGGTTCCCCCATTCGGGCATCCTGGGATCATAGCCCATATGCGGCTCCCCCAGGCTTATCGCAGCTTATCACGCCCTTCATCGCCTCCCCCTGCCGAGGCATCCACCTGCCACCCTTAGTAGCTTGGTTGCCTCTCTTTTTATAATACTTTGACGAGAATGTATATAACAAGGAGGTTTATTATCAAGCGTTAAAATTTTAAAGCACCTATAAAATATGTTCAAATTGGCAAATTAAAAAAAGAAATTTTTCTCTAATCCGAAATCGTACCTTCCACCATCAATAAATCTAAAATATAATTTTTTATATCTTAAAGAAATTGATAATTTTGTACCACTTCCATAAAGCTGAATTCTTGAATCAATATAAGGGAAAAATCCTTCATAAGAACTCCAATAATATAAATTCAAACGACTATCAGGATCATAAGGTTGATAATATAAATTACTATCATTAACAAAACAATTACTATTCGTCATACATGTATTAAAATAATAAACTCTAAGTTTTATATAAGGATCTTCATATCTTCTTCCAATTTGTAAGTTATAACCAATTGTAAGAATTGCTCCATTCTTAACTTTTTCACCTGATAAAAATATTCCCCTTGTTTGATTAAAGGAAATCTGATAACTATTAAAGAATGGATGTCTATAATGCCTTAATATGACATAAGAATAATTTGCTAATTCATATAAAATATTTATTGAACCTCTATCACCTCTCATATTCATTCTTAAATCAAAAGGAAAGAATGATAAATAAACATATAAAAATGAACTATCAGACCAATAAGTATATTTCCAAAGTTGAGAACCTCTATAAAAATTTTGATTATAAAAAACAAAAACTCCCCTATCTCTATAAATTAAAGAATATCCATAACTATAACCATCTCTACCATAAGAACCTTCAAGAGAAAATGAAAATTTTGGAAATGGTGTTAAAATTAAAAACGACCAAAGACTTTCATAATAACCTTTTATAAACCCAAAATAAAAATCTCTATAATTAGAATAAATAAAGAAATTTCTCGTTGTATCAATAAAAACACCTAAAAATTTATACCGGTATTCAATTGACAAATTTGATGATGGAAAATTAAAACTTGGTAAGTACAAGAAATAGTACCTTGGCCTATAACTTATTGCACCATAACCTATTCTTGGAGCAAAATTACCAATTCTAAAAGCCATATCACTTAAAAAGGCATTAAACACAAACCTAAAACGATTCTCATAATTTATTATTGTATCATTATTTAAGAAGGTAGTATCAGTTAAATTATAATCTCTTAATCTAAAAGCATAATGTTTATAATAAACTTGAACATCAAGACCATAATCAGAAACCCTATTTAAAACACTATCAAAAATCGTATTATTATTTAAGTTTCTATCTACATTTGAAAGAAATTGAACACCACCATAAGCACTAAAATAACCATTAAACCCCTTTGGAAGTATTATTATATAAGGTCTAATTAATAGGAATTCTCTATAACTTAAATTTAAAGTTCTTCTAAATTCCCCATAACCTTTAAAAGGTCTATATTTTAAAATTTTTTCAATGTCATCAAAACTTAAAAATGGAATTTGTTTTAATTCTTCAAGAGTAGCGGTATTAATGTCTATTGGATGTGAAGCAAATTGCTGAATAAAAAACTGTGGTAAATCTTCTGTTTGAAAAATTAAAATTAAAATTAGCAAGAATGAAATTTTAAAGTCTTTATTTGCTTTAAAATTGCCTTGTCCAATAATTCTAAAATTATTTATTTTACTTATGTTTTCCCCACCCACCCTGAAATTAAGCCTTCGGCTTATAAATGCCCATTTTTCGGCATTGGGGGGCTTTGCCCCCCATTAAAACCCCCATAAAATAAATAAATTTAAAAAATTTTTATAACTTATTGAATATCAATGACTTAACACTATTTATTGGACAAAGCAATGAGTTGTCTAGTAATTCTAAAATTATTTATTTTTCTATATTTTCTCCACCCACCCTTAAATTAAGCCTTTGGCTTATAAGCTTCGCCCCATTAAAAATCCTCCCTTGAATCTATAATTTCAAAAAATTTTTCATAAGTTATTGAACATCAAAAACTTAAGATTATCTACTGGACAAGGCTCTAAAACTATTTATTTTACTATATTTTGCCCACCCATCCTGAAATAAAGGCTTCACGTTATAAGCTTCTCCCCCCATAAAACTAACAAATTCAGAAAATTTTTTATAAATCCTTGATAATCAAGAACCTAACACAATTTACTAAACAAAGCAATGTTTTGCTTTTTTAGGAATAAAGGTTTTTGAAACAAAGAAATTAAGACTTTAAAATTTTATAACTTTATGATTAGTGAAATTGGAAAATTATTCATTATTATTGGGATTATATTTCTAATTTTTGGTATTTTTATTTCCATCTTTCCTAAGTTAAGGCTACCCGGTGATATTTTCATTCAGAGGGACAACTTTACATTCTATTTTCCAATTGGAACATCTATTTTAATATCAATAATTTTAAGCTTTATTTTAACGATTATATTTTTATTGTTCCGAAAGCAATAATTCACCAACTTTATAAACATCTCCTGCTCCAAGTGTTATTATAACAACATCGGAGTTTTTATAATTTTTTAGATAATCAAAAGCTTCTTCTTTACTTGAAAATATCCTAACATTATTATTGTAATTCAAAAGTTTATTATAAATAAGCTCTGATGAAACGCCTAAAATTGGTTTTTCTCCTGCAGAATAAATTGGCAATAATATAATTTCATCAGCTTTACTTAAAACACTTGCAAATTCATTATATAAAAATTTTGTTCTTGTGTACCTATGAGGTTGAAATACAACTATAAGCCTTTTATTAAAATATATTCTTGCAGTCTTTATAACATTTTCAATTTCAGTTGGATGATGTCCATAATCATCAATTATCAAAGCCTTACCAAAATAACCTTTAATTTCAAATCTCCTTCTTACACCTGTAAATTCATACAAACTTTCAATAGCATTCTTTAAATTTAAATCAAGCTCATAAGCAACTGCAATAGCTGAAAGTGAATTCTTTACATTATGAATGCCAGGAACTTTTAAATGAACTCTTGAAACAAATTTTCCCTTTATATATAAATCATAAGATGAACCAAGTTCCTTAAATTCTATATTTTTAGCATTTACAAATGCATTTTCATTCATGCCGTAACTAATAACTCTTTTTTCAATAAATGGAAGAATATCCAAATTATCTTTTTCATCAACATTTAAAATAACAGCACCATAAAACGGAACACTATTTGCAAAATCTAAAAATGCCCTTTTAATATCAATTAAATTTTTATAAGTGTCAAGGTGTTCTCTATCTATATTTGTAATAACTGCAATTGATGGGAAAAGTTTTAAAAACGATTTATCAGATTCGTCAGCTTCTACCACTATAAAATCGCTTTTCCCAAGTTTCGCAGTACTCTCAACACCTTTTAGAATTCCACCGACAACAATTGTTGGATCAAGTTCTCTTATTGCATAACCTATCATACTTGTAGTCGTTGTCTTACCATGGGCTCCACTTACTGCAATTGAAAATTTTACCCTCATTATTTCAGATAACATTTCCGCCCTTGGGACTATTGGGATATTCAATTCTTGTGCTTTCAATAGCTCAGGATTGTCAAAACTTATAGCAGATGAATAAACAATTAGATCCTTATCTAAAACATTTTTTTCATTATGTTCATAATAAATTTTTATTCCAAGGTTTTCAAGTCTTATTGTTGTTTCCTTCCTTGAAATATCAGAACCACTAATTGTAAAACCCATATTATGTAAAACCTCGGCTATTCCACTCATACCCGTTCCACCAATCCCTACAAAGTGAATTTTCTTATATCTTGTTTTAAGAAGAATCATTAAGAAAATTTTAAAGTAATTTATAAATACTTATAAGTTCATAATAATAATTTTCAACCTGTTTTGAGACAGATTCCCAGCTGTATTTTTCAATAACTATTTTATAAGCATTTTCAACAACTTTATTTACGAAGTTTTTATTTTTTAAAACCATAATAATTTTATCTGCCAAATTTTTATAATTTTCGTTTTCAAAAAGAAATCCATTAACTTCATCTTTTATAATTTGCTTATATCCTTCAATATCAGAAGCAATAACAGGAATTTTTGAAGCCATTGCTTCAAGTAAAACAATACCAAAACTTTCTTTTTCAGTAGCTGGAGAAACAAAAACATCACAACTAACATAAAACTTAGGAAGCTCATCATATCCAACCTTACCTACAAAAATTACTTTATCTTCAATGTTCTTATTTAGATACTGCTCATATAAAATTTTAAAAGGACCGTCTCCGACAACAATTAACTTAACATTGCTAATAAATTTAACAACTTCATTTAATGCTAATATAAGGTACTTCAAGCCTTTTCTTGGTTCTATTCTCCCAACAAATAAAATTTTTTTCGAATCGTCCCTAACTAACCATTCAATTTTTTCATTATTTGGATTAAACCTATGAATATCAACACCGTTAGGTATTATTCTATATTCCCCTTCAAAATATCTACTTATACTTCTTTTAGCAACCTCAGAAACCGCTATTCTTCCATGAAGTTTTTTAAAGTAATTTTCTAAATATCCTTTGAATATACTATAAAGTAAAACCTCATCATGAGCTGAGTGGAATGTAGCAACATTTATTGACCTTGAATATTTTATTGCAAGTATAGGAAGAACAGGAGCAATTGGTCCATGAATATGAACAATATCATAATTATTTTTTTGAACTATTTCTTTAACAAGCTTATTTAATTTTGGGGATAGTGTTATTGAACCTATTGATTTATTAATAGGAATTTTAAAAGCTCTTCCAACTCTGATAACATAATCAGGGTCTTTATAATCAATTCCTGAACTAAAATTAGCAGTCAAAATATAGGTTAAATGTCCTCTTTTCCTTAAATATCTTGCTAAGCTATCAATATGCTCACTAATTCCACCTGGATGTGGATAAAATATATCAGAAACAAATAAAATTTTTAAGTTTTTCATTTTCTCCTACTTGAAATGATAAGTCCAAAGATACCAATAATAATAGCAATAATTGAAAATATATGAGCAATTCTTATACCAAGAAACCTATCTGTATCAAACCTTTGAAATTCAATAAAAAACCTAATTATTCCATAGTTTAAAATATATAGGGATAGAATTTGACCATTACTTTTATAAAACTTTGAATTTCTAAAATATAGAAGAACAACAAAATTTATATAATTTAAAATACTTTCATACCAAAATGTAGGATGAAAATACTCATAATTTTCAAATCCCTTTATTCTATTTTCATAGGGAATATATATTGCCCATGGCAAGTCTGTTGGAGGTCCATAAGCCTCCTTATTAAAGAAGTTACCCCATCTTCCAATAGCCTGACCAAGTGCTAAATAAGGCATAACCATATCCGATAATTTTAAAAAATCCCAATTTTTTATCTTACAAATAATATATCCACCGATTAAACCCCCAATTATTCCACCATAAATAGCAAGACCCCCATGCCAAATTGCTATAATTTCAAAAGGATTTTTAGAATAATAATTCCAATTAGGGATAACATGATAAATTCTTGCTCCAATTATCGCTATAATAATTGTCCAAAATGCTGCATCTTCAAACTCCTTATAATTTATATTTATTTTGAATTTTTCAAAATCTCTTTTCAAGAGGAATAAAGCAAGGCCAATAGCTATAATGTACATTAAACCATAATATCTAACTTGTAATTCACCAATTTTAAAAATTGTTGGATTTATATTCAAATCCTTTAAAGAGAAATAAAGAACAAATTCAAGAATAAGCCCCAAAATAAGAATAAAAATCATTTCTGAAATTTTAATGCCTAAATTATTTTACTTTGTCCAATAAATAGTGTTAAGTTATTGATAGTCAATAATTTACAAAAAGCGTTTTAAAATTATTTATTTTATGGGGGAATTTAAGGGGGGCTTTGCCCCCCAAGCATAAAATGGGGCATTTATAAGCCAAAGGCTTATTCTCAGG
>Ga0101941_1001269_pt1 | contig 19759 bp, 14 predicted proteins | sample DewCreD2012metaG_3_FD_75242 | JGI IMG/M metagenome (GOLD analysis project Ga0101941, IMG submission 75242) | Hot spring sediment bacterial and archeal communities from British Columbia, Canada, to study Microbial Dark Matter (Phase II) - Dewar... ...
CACGCTCCGAATCTGGCAGGTCAGCGACGGCACCCCACTGCAGAACATCAATGCGCATGCGGCCCCTGTGCATGCCGTTGCATGGTCACCCGATGGCGCCACGCTCGCTACTGGCAGCAGCGATTGGGATATCAAGTTGTGGTCCGCTTCCGACGGGAGCTGGCTGCGCACGCTCAGCGGGCACACCGATCTTGTCAGCGCCCTGCTTTTCACGCCGGACGGTTCCCTGCTGATTTCGGGCAGCTGGGACGCAACCATTCGAGTATGGAATCCTGTAGATGGAAGCCCCCTTCGCACCCTGACAGGGCACACGCGCGAGGTATTGAGCCTTACACTCACCCCCGATGGAGCACGCCTTGTTTCTGGCGGGGGCGAACACGCGGTGCGACTCTGGCGTGTCTCAGACGGCACACCGCAGGGCCATCTCGCTGCCCCCGCGGACACAGTGTATGGAGTGGGCTTCGTCGCGGGCGGCGCCGTTGTTTCAGCATGTTTCAACGGAGTGATTCAGCGATGGAGCGCGAGTGACGGCACTCTTCAGCAGAACATCGCCCACGGTTCGCCCATTCTGGCTTTAGCCGTTTCTCCTGATGGCACGCTTGTCGCGCTGGGTGACTGGGATGGGAATATCAGCTTGCGTTCGGTGCCCGGCGGCACGCTGGTACGCCAGTGGAATGCAAGCAGCGATGAAATTAAATCGCTTGCCTTCTCACCGGATGGGTCCACGCTCGCCTCTGCCAGCATGGACGGCTCTGTGAAGCTTTGGCAGGTATCGTCGGGGATGCTGATACGCACTTTGTCAGGGCATACAGGTGGTGCGACTTGCGCGGCATTTTCTCTGAACGGTGCCCAGATTGCCACTGGCGATTCGGGAGGCACTCTTCGGTTGTGGGATGTGAGTACGGGCAATCTGATTCGCACAATTAGCGCGCATGCGGGCTACCTCACGGCAATTGCTTTTTCGCCCGATGGGACACGGATTGCTTCCAGTGGAACGGACGCGACGGCGCACCTATGGGATGTGGCCACAGGGAGCCTGTTCGTTGCGCTCAACCATCCTGACACCGTTTCGCGGGTGGCGTACACCCCGGATGGCACACTGCTCATCACCACTTGCTGGGATGGAGCGGTGCGCTTATGGAACGCTGGCACAGGTGCGCTTTATCGCCAGCTGAACGCCCATGATATGCCTGTGTACGCGCTTGCCCTCTCACCCGATGGGCAAACAATGCTGACTGGGGGTGAGGACGGATTGGTCTATGCGTGGGTGGCAGGACCGCCCAATCAGCCCCCCGACGCACCCGTACTGATCAGCCCCGCGAATAATGCCAGCCTCACCGAGCGCACCCCTACTTTCCAAGTGCAGGTAAGTGACCCGGACGGGGATCGCGTGCAGGTGACCCTAGAAATCATCGCGAGCGACAACCGGGCACGCACCTATCCATCCAGCTGGGTAAACAGTGGCACAACCGTCTCTATTGGCCTCCCGGCGGATCAGTTCCTGGCGCCAGGAGTATACAGCTGGCGGGCGCGAGCCACCGATGAGCACGGGGCAACAGGCGACTGGAGCCAATCGCGCCTGCTGACTATCGCGACTCAGTCGCCCGGCAAGCCCGTGATTCAGGAGCCTGCGGACGGCGTGACGGTGCAATCCACGCCCACTTTCCGCCTGCAATTGAGTGATCCAGACAATGATGCCGTCCGCGCCGTGATCGAAATCACAGGCAACAATCAGACCCTCCGCTTTGAAACCGAGCAGGTTGTTAGCGGATCGGAGGTGAGTTTCACTGTGCCGCAGGCACTTGCACCGGGCAACTACACCTGGCGGGCGAAAACGCTGGACATTTACGGGGGCGACAGCGACTGGACAGGCACGCGCCGCTTTACAGTGCCCCAACCCAGCCAGCCACCTGAGATCCCCGTTTTAATTAGCCCATCGGATGGTAGCACCGTCACGCCAACACCCTCTTTCCGCGTGCGTCTGAGCGACCCGAACGGGGATACCGTGAAGGCGACCATCGAAATCACTTCGCAATCAGGCACCACGCGCACTCTTGAAACAGACTTCGTGGCAAGCGGTTCGGAGGCGAGCGTGAGCATTCCCGCTTCGCAGCCGCTGGGCGCAGGCAGCTACATCTGGCGGGCGCGCGCACAGGATAACGCGGGCAACCTCAGCGACTGGAGCGGCAGCTTTGTGTTTACGGTATCCACCACGAACCGTCCACCGGACATTCCAGTCGTGCTGGCGCCTGCTGATAACGCAACTGTCACGCCCACACCCACCTTCCGCTTGCGCCTGAACGATGTCGATGGCGACCGCGTGAGTGCAATTATTGAGATTACCCCACCGTCAGGGATGCCGTTCGAATACACGACCGAGAGCGTTGCCAGTGGGAGCGAGGTGAGCTTGACTGTGCCCACTGCGCTGACCCCGGGGGCTTATACATGGCGTGCGCGAGCACGGGACAACCAAAACGCGCTCAGCGACTGGAGCGCCCCGACACGCTTTATTGTGCCTGCCCCCGATAATCCGCCCAACCCACCCGAGCTGATTAGCCCGGCAGACGGTGCATACACCTCACGCACACCCGTGCTGCGCCTGCGGGCGACGGACCCGGAGGGACAGCCGGTCTCCTTTGAGATTGAAGTGCGCACCAGCTCGCAGACCTTGACCCTCACCACGGATCAAGTGCCCAGCGGCACCACCCTTGCTTTCCCCATCCCCGATTCAGAGCCTCTGCCCGTCGGTGCGATTACCTGGCGGGCGCGCGCCCGCGATGTGTCTGGGAACCTCAGCGAGTGGAGCAGTCCACGCACGCTGCAAGTGCTGGGTGAAGTGCCGCGCACACTGCATGGTGTGCTGACCTTTGCGCTCAGCCTGCGCCCAAGTGTGAGTGACCCCAACTCGCTGGGGCTAAGCGGTGCCGTGCTGATGCGCTGGAACGCTACGGCACAGCAGTATGCCCCCGTAAGTCAACTGCAACCCGGCGAAGGCTATTTCATCAAGGCGACCAGTCCTATCCGTCCCGATTTGCAAGGTGAATCGATCACGGGTGAGATCGTACTGCCACTTCAGCCCGGCTGGAACCTCATCGCGAACCCCTCACTTACGCCCATTGGATGGGATTTGGACACGGTTCAGGTGCAACATGGCAATGAGCGCAAGAGCCTGCGTGAGGCGCAACAAGCAGGCTGGATCGACGACTATCTGTGGACATGGCAGCAGAATCTTAGTGACCCGATGCGTGGGCAGTACTTGCTGGTGTACGATCCGCAGGAGCTGCCCGGCGTGCCGGGCGAGCTTGAACCGTGGCGTGCTTACTGGATACTGGCGCGAGTGGAGTGTGCGCTTGTGCTGAACGCGGGTGGGCGTGGGCGTGCGGCTCCCTCCACCCGCTCCCCAACCGTTGCAGGACACCGCCCGCGCGCCTGGACGCTGCGTATCGAAGCGATGGGTGGAGACGGTTCCAGTTCTGCGGTTTGGGTTGGTGTATCGGGTGGGCGTGCTGTGCTGGCAAGCCCTGCACCGGCGCCGTTAGGCGACGCGGCGCCCGTGCAGCTGCGCCTGCGTCGCGGCGAAGGCTACTTTGCAACCGACCTGCGCACGGAGTTTGGGCGAAACACGCGCTGGGTACTGGAGGTGGAGGTCGCGCCCAGCACCCAGCCCCAACCCATCACGCTGCGCGTGGGCAACCTGTTGAGCCTGCCGTACGGGGTGAACCTTGCGCTGGTGGATGAGCGCAACGGCATGCGCCGCCCGTTACGCACCGCGAGTGCTTTCACCTTTACCGCACCGCCCGAAGGCGGTCTTTACCGTTTCGCGATAGAACCCATCTCTCGCCAGGCACTCCTGCGTGTGCTGAACCCGACGGTGCAAGGCGGGCGCGGCACAGGGCAAACCTTCACAGTGCGTTTCGCCCTGACGGCGGAGGCGCGCCTGCAGGTGCAGATCCGCGCGGGCGGGCGTACCCTGCGCACGCTAAGCCACGGGAACACACGCAGCGCAGGACCGCAGCAGTTCGTCTGGGACGGCAGGGACGACACCGGCGTGCGCCTGCCCCCTGGACAGTATCTGGTGGAGATTGTGGCGATGAGCGAGGACGGGCAGCTCGCACGCGCCACCGTGCCCCTCTTGATGACCCGATAGACCGCTGCCAGGACAGGAGAGAGAGCGATGCGTACCCTTGAGAAGTATGGGCTATTCGGATTGGGATTGGTCACCCTTGTGCTGATTCTGGCGTGTGGCGGCGGTGGCGGCGGAGGCGGCGGGAGCATCACGGACACAACGGCGCCGACCATCAGTGCGCTCGCCGTCTCGCCCAGTCTGCTCACTGTGGGAACTCAGGCACAGATCAACGCGACCGTCGTCGATGCAGAAAGTGGCGTACAAGCCGTCGTCGCGGTCGTGACTTATCCTGACAACACCCAGACCAGTGTGACGCTGATCGCATCAGGCGACGGTTCCACCTACACAGGCCGCTTCAATGCCCAGTGGACACCCTCCGGCGCGGGCGCGAATGCACGGGTGCGGCTGCGTGCCGTCGACCGTGCGGGCAACGAAGCCCAGCAGGAGACCACCCTCCGCACGGCAGGCTTGCCACCCTCACCCCCGTTTTGAGGGTAAAATTGCTCGATGAATCAGCCGATAGTCAGCGTGCTGATACCCAGCTACAACCACGCACGCTTCCTGTCCGCCACGCTCCAGAGCGTGTTCGACCAGACCTTCACCGACTACGAAGTCGTGGTGGTGGATGACGGGAGCACCGACGGCTCGGTGGAGCTGTTGCGTGGCTATGGCGAGCGTATTCGCCTCTTTACCCAGTCGAATCGAGGCACCTATCCCACGCTCAACCGCTGCATCGCCGAATCGCGCGGACGCTACCTGGCGATCCTGAACTCGGACGACCTCTGGGCACCCACCAAGCTGGAGAAACAGGTCACCGTGCTGGACAGTCAACCCCAGGTCGGGCTGGTGCATACCGACGGGCGATTCATCGACGCGGAAGGCATGGAGCTTTCAGGCAACCCGCTGGGCTTCGAATGGCCCCGCACTCCGTCGGGCAACATCATCGAGGCGCTGGTGCGCTGCAATAAAATCATCGCCTCTTCAGTGCTGGTACGCCGCGAATGCTTCGAGCAGCTTGGTGGCTTCCGTGAGGATCTGTTCGGCTCGGGCGACTGGGAAATGTGGTTCCGCATCGCGCTGAAGTACGACATCGCCTTCATCGATGAGCCGCTAACCTTCTATCGGGTGCATGGAGCGAACGCCTCCTTTCAGCATCGGCGCGTGCATGAGGACGATGTGCGGGTGCGCGAGCAGACCATCCATGCGAATGAGGCGTGCCTGTGGCAGCGGACGAACGATCGGCGTGCGATGCGTCTGGCGCTGGCGCACTCCTACGCCTGCCTCGGCACCGAATATGCCCTGTTAGGCGACCGTCGCCAAGCGCGTCGCGCGTACCTGCACTCACTCAAGCTCTATCCCCTGCGGGTCAAGAGCCTCTTGCGCCTCATGCTGACCTTCCTGCCGATCCGCCCCCCACTGTAAGTGAACAAAAAACCCCCTCTCCCCGCGGGGCAGAGGGGCAGGGTGAGGGGATAATCCCCCGCTCATCCCACCTCCACCGACGGTTGAACTAACACCCACTGCCAAAGTTGAACAACACCTGCAGCAGGTCGGCGTCGTCTACCACCCCATCGCAGTTCACATCCACGCGACCCAGGTTGCTGCCCGTCTGTCCAAAAGCAAACAGCACGGCAAGCATGTCAGCATCGTCCACGCAGCCGTCCCCATCCACATCGCCGTTGTGTGGGGTACAGAGCGTATCCAGCAGGTACGCTTCATAGCGCCCTGTGGCGGCGTTGTAGCCCCAACCCACAATATAGCGTCCGTCGGGCGAGATGGCGCGGGCTTCATAAAGCCATGAGTCGCCGATCAGCAGGCTGGCGTAGGTGATGTTCAGGTTTTCCATCCTGCCCGCTGCAGTCCAGCGAAAGGCACCCGAAAACAACCAGCTGGTGTATGCCCTGCCGACCACCACCGAGCCGTCCGCAGATACACCAGACGCCACGCTCTCATCAGCCAGATCCAGCGTGCCGAGATCCTGCATTCCAACACCCTCTACCCAGCGAAAGGCACGCTCATACCTGCTGGTGTTGTATGCCCTGCCGACCACCACCGACCCGTCCGCGGAAACACCATACGCATAGCTCTCACGACCGCCCGGCAGCGTGCCGAGATCCTGCATCACCCCACTCTCCCAGCGAAAGGCACGAAATTGCCAGCTGGCGTTGTGTGCCCAGCCAACCACCACCGAGCCGTCCGCGGAAACACCATACGCCGCGCTTGCATTACCGCCCGGCAGCGTGCCGAGATCCTGCATTCCAACACCCTCTACCCAGCGAAAGGCACGCTCATACCCGCTGGTGTTGTATGCCCTGCCGACCACCACCGACCCGTCCGCGGAAACACCATACGCATAGCTCGCCGAACCACCCAACGTGCCCAGCCAGGTCAGCGATTGCGCATAGACACGGGTTCCTACCCCAAGCATCACGCTCAACACAAGCCAGTTCCTGCACCCCCGTTTCATCGCTCTGCGCCTCCTCTCTTAGATTGCGGAAGGACGACCCCTTCCCGTTCGCGGCGGCTCCCCACGCGCAGGGGCATCTCAGGGAGCATTGCTCTGCAGCAGATCATTCCCTGACCGCTTGTGAAAACCCATCGCTCCACCGCGACGACGCGGCGTCAACCCACTGCTGTTTGTTTTGGGCAACGCGTGCCACGCGCTACCTTGCTGTATATTTTATACTATACGGTGCGTTTGTCAAGGGGGATGGGGGAAATTTGAGGGGAATTAGTTAACAGGCTCTACATCTCGGACGATACCCACAAAAAGCAGGGCGCCTGTCGCATTGTGCCGAATGGCGAAGAAGAAGGGGCGGTTCGCAATCAGCACGAAACGGTTCGGATTATAGGCGGTGATGCCGATCACCACGCCTGTCGCTGCAGCGGCTTTGGTGCCCTCCTCGTTCACCTCCACGACCGCCTTCTGCAACGCTTTGGAAATGAACAGGCGACCATCGGTCAGCGGGGCGATACCGCATAGATCGGCGCGTTCGGGGTCAAACGCATCGGTCATACCCATCGCCATGAGTGGCTCCTTTAAGGGATAGGTCGCCTCGATGCGGAAGCGTGGCAGCCCCACATCGCCCTCCATCGGCTTGAACCCATTCAGCCACTCCTTCCAGCGGGCGGGTGTCAAAGATTTCAGGAACTCTTCCAGCGAACGTCCCTCGTCAGGCAGAAAGAGATAGAAACTTAGCTCACCCTCACCATAAGGCAGCGCAACCGCCTGAAACCCATCACCCTTCAGATACTCGAACTTGCCAGACTGGTGCATCATCGGTACACGCTTCACCTTGCCGTCGCTCGTATGGAACTCCTGGTCGGTGGTCTGCTCCTTGTTGAACGGCTGCTGCCATTTGCCCTTGAAGTAGAGGGTGTTGACCACCACAAGGCGGGTCAGTCCGTTGAAGTCGTTTGGCTTAAACAGCTCTGGGATCAGCCCCTTGGTGTTCTCTTTTACCCAGTCGTTGATGCGCTGTGCCGCCCTCTCCCGATCCTGCATGAAGTCCACCCCATCGACTTCCGCCTCATAATGCTTCTGGCATGCCTGTACAAAGCTGGGCATCAGCGAGAAGCCCTGTTGCACCCATAAGGAGTTGGCAACCAGCGTCTCGGTCTTGGGGTCAGGTGAGCGCAGCAGATGCAACAGCAGCGCATTCTCGGCATTGATCGCTTCGAGGGCTTGCTCCCCGTAGCCAAGCACCTTTGCCATCTGGCGGTAGGTTTCTCCGCGCGCACCGTTGAGTACCATCGTCAGCGCAAGCGATGCACTCAAGGGAGAAAAGAAAAGGTTCGCCCCCTCGCGCCGCTTGTCCAACTCGTGCAGCAGCTGGAACCCAAACTGCAGGTTCGCATCTATACTGTGCGGGTCGATCTTCACTTTGGTCTCCTTAGGGACCGCTTGCTTGCCGGGTTGGACAGGCGGCGTCCCCACACCGCTTGTGCCGCAACCATCCAGCAACAGAATCGCTACCAATCCCGCCCATGCTTTTTTCATGCAGGTATCCTCCACCCATTAGACGAGCAAGACCCTCTACCCACTTCTTGATGGTGCTTCGCTGTTATTATACCGAACAGGTATCCTTATCGACGCCATGTTCGAAAGCCTGACCGATAAGTTGCAGAGCATTTTTGATCGCCTTCGTGGACGGGGACGCCTCGACGAGAAGACGGTGGACGAGGTGCTGCGCGAGATTCGGCTTGCCTTGCTGGAAGCCGATGTGAACTTTCGCGTGGTGAAAGAGTTCATTGCCCGTGTGCGCGAGAAGGCGATCGGTGAGGAGGTGCTGAAGAGCCTCACGCCCGACCAGCAGGTGATACGCATCGTGCGCGATGAACTGATTGCGCTGCTGGGTGGGGAGGCGGCGCCGATCCACTGGGCGTCGCAGCCTCCCACAGTGTTCATGCTCTGCGGCTTGCAAGGTTCAGGCAAGACCACCACCGCAGCCAAGCTCGCTCGATGGCTGCACTCACAAGGGCGCAACCCGCTACTGGTGGCAGCTGACCTGCAACGCCCCGCCGCCATCAAGCAGCTGGAGGTGCTGGGGCAGCAGGTTAACATCCCCGTGTTCACCCCCACGCATGGCAACACCTCCAACGCTGTACAAACGGCACAACGCGCAGTGGAGTATGCGCGGGCGAACGGACTCGATGTTGCCATCCTGGACACTGCAGGACGCTTGCAGATCAACGAAGCGCTGATGGCGGAACTGGAACAGATCAAAACCGCGCTCCAGCCCCAGGAGATCCTTCTGGTGGTGGATGCCACCACGGGTCAGGAAGCGGTCAATGTGGCACAGGCGTTCCACGAGCGATTAGGGCTGACAGGGGTCATCCTGACGAAAATGGACGGCGACACGCGGGGTGGCGCTGCACTCTCGCTGCGGGCGGTCATCGGCAAGCCCGTACGCTTCATCGGCACAGGAGAGCGCGTCGACGCGCTGGAACCGTTCCATCCCGACCGCATCGCCAGTCGCATTCTGGGCATGGGCGATGTCTTGTCGCTCATCGAGCGCGTGGAGCAGACCATGCAGGAGGAGGAGGAAGCGCGACGACTGGAAAAAAAGATGCGGGAAGCGCGCCTCGACTTCGAAGATATGCTGCAGCAGATACGCCAGATTCAGCGGATGGGACCCTTTGAGCAACTGCTCAAACTCCTGCCAGGCTATCAGCAGCTCAAAGGTCAACTGGGCGAGGTGGGGGTTGATGAGCGTGCGCTCAAACGCGCCGAAGCGATTATTCTCTCCATGACGCCCAAAGAGCGACGCCATCCAGAAATCCTGGACTACAGTCGCAAATTGCGCATCGCGCGAGGCAGCGGCACCAAGCTGGAAGAGGTGAACGCATTGGTGCGTCAGCTGATGGAGATGCGTCGCCTGATGAAGCAGCTGGCGAAAGAAGAGGAGCGGATGCGCCGCCGCAAATGGACCCCCTTCGGAAGGCGATAGGCTGCCACGCTCCTTGATTCTGCCGAGCCAAACTCTGCAGCGAGTTTCCCGAGTTGACCCGCTATCTGCAGGAACCTATCAAAAAATAGAAAGGCCCAACGAATGGGTTAGGTACAACACCCATTCTGACGCTGGAGGTATGACTATGGAACGCAGACTGAATCGGTTCAGAGGAACGGTCGCGCTGGTGTTGGGCATTGGGCTTGGCGCATGGACAACGGGCTACGCACAGTCGCTGACATGGCTCGGCACACTAAATGGGGATTGGAGCGAGGCTTATGGTGTGTCAGCGGACGGGCGTGTGGTTGTAGGGCAGGCACGCGCCGCTGAGGGCATTCGTGCCTTTCGCTGGATGGAGGGTGTTGGAATGCAGGATCTCGGCACGCTGGGCGGTCGTGAGAGCGCAGCTTACAGCGTGTCTTGGGATGGACGCGTGGTTGTGGGATATGCATACAACGCCTCCGGGGCATATCGTGCCTTTCGCTGGGTGGAGGGTGTCGGAATGCAGGATCTCGGCACGCTGGGTGGTTGTTGTAGTTGGGCTTTGGACGTGTCTTGGGATGGACGCGTGGTTGTGGGATGGGCAGATAATGCCACTGGACAACTTCGTGCTTTTCGCTGGACGCAACAGACAGGAATGGAGGACCTGAACCTCACCTATGCTCCCCTGCTGACCAACGGCTCCGTGCTTGCGATAGCCTATGCTATCTCACCTGACGGACGCTACATTGTAGGTTATGGCTACAACGCGGCGACGGGGCGCAACCAAGAGGCATTCTTGCTGGACACCTGGCGCATGGGCGACACGAATGGCGACGGCTGTATTGACGACAGCGACCTGCTAACGGTGCTGCAGGCGTTTGGCACGCCCGGCACAGGCTTAACCCGCCACGAGGACATCAACAAAGACGGCGTCGTGGACGATGCCGACCTGCTTGCCGTGCTGTTCCACTTTGGGGAGGGCTGCTAAGCTCTCCTCTCCTTGCCCGCCCACGCGGTGGGCAAGGGGTTTTAATGAATGATTGTTCTGAAGGTGTGGCAAAACGAAATATAATAACCCTGTGATTAATCGGAGAAACACGTCTCCGTCCTCGGAGCGTCTAATAAGCGAGGTGAGCAAGATGCGAACATGGCTGTGCGCGCTGGTTCTATTTAGCTTTGCGCTGTTCCTTGCCCAGGAAAAATCAATTGAGCAAGCGCCCATTCGCCGTGTGGTTATCTATAAGAATGGACACTGCCTGACCGAGCGTGAGATAGTTGTAGACCATACCGAGAACCCCTTCCGACTGGTCAACGCCACGAACGCGCTTTTAGGAGGCGTGTGGGCTGTCTCGCGCCATAAAACCATCTCTCTGAGCGGGATCTATGCACGCCTGATGGAAGAGAAGCGCCTGGTAGCGCCGGGCAGCCTCGCCGAGCTGTTGATGCTCAACGAGGGCAAACGGGTAGCACTGACCCTGATGTTTCCTGCGCCCACAGGGCAGGAGACAGTGGTTCAGGTGGAAAATCGCGAAGGTGTGCTGCGCGTGTTCAAACCGAGCGTGCGCTTTGAGGACGCTTATCCGACCGCCGACGCGCCGCCCGAATACACCCCTACACCTACTCCACAGCCTCCACGCCGAGACTGGTACTATCCGAGCTGGTACAACCCTCTACAACCCCCACCCTCGCAAAACCCGCCGGACTATGTGCAGGACTCTTTCAGCCGTACTGCTTCCCAGGCAAGCTTCGCTGTCGAAACGCCGCAAGGGATGTACTTTTTCACACCTGCTCAAGTCAAGCGGATCGAGTTTCTCGACCCGCCTGTGCGCGAGCGTGAGGTGACCGTAAGGCGTCCCGTACTGGAACTGACACTCTCGGGTGGGCGACGCGGCGAACGGGTTCCTGTCGCGCTGTATAGCCTCGAAAAGGGCATCCGCTGGTTCCCAGAGTATCACCTCAATCTGTCTTCCGCGCGTGCCAGCGAGGGCGAGCTGGTGTTAGGGGCTACGATTATCAACGAACTGGATGATCTCAAAGAGGTGGATGCGGCGGTTGCCGTGGGCGCAATCCAGTTTATGATGCAGGACCATCCCTCACCCCTGAGCCTGCGTGATGAATTCCGTCGCCTCTCGCGCTGGTTTGGAGAAGAGCCTAACGATCCGTGGCGCTACTCCTACGCTACCTTTCGCATGAGCGATCTTGTTTCCGCAGGGGGCTTTGGTGGCTTCGGTGGCGGTGCTGTACCAAGCGCGCCGAACATGGGCTTCGAACTTCAGCGTACCAGCATGGTATCCACCGATACCGTCGCGTTTCTGCCCGTGCCGAAGCTCACACTGCCCAAAAACAGCTCCATCCGCGTGGAGCTGTCGCGACATAAACTACCTGTGGAACACGCTTTCCTGTGGGTTCGGGACTTGAGCATGCGCGAACGTGACTATTATTCCTATTATAGACCACGCCGCCCCCAGAGGCTTCAGACGCTGGACGATCTGGCATACAAGCTGGCGTACGAGCGTCGCTTTCGGGGCGAGGTCTATGAGGCGATTATCTTGAAAAACACGCAGGACACGCCGTGGACGACAGCGCCGATTCTCGTAATGCGCAACGGGATGCCCATCGCCCAGGACATAATGCTCTTCACACCACCTGGTGAAGAGGCGTTCATTTTTGTCACACCTGCAACACAGATAGACCTCTCATGCACCGTTGAAGAGTACACAGAAAGTTCGGGCTTTGGACGATCGTTTGGACGTACCCACCGCGGCGTCATTCGTATCCAGAACGCCTACGAGAGACCCGTGCGCCTAATGGTGCGCCTGCGCTTCATAGGGCACTTTGAAGAGGCGAGCCGAGCACCCACACGCATCTCCACCAAATCGGCTGATGACCCGCGCCTGTGGGATTGGTACTATCGGAGCCAGCTACAAATGAACCCTTATACAGAACTGATCTGGGATGTGGAGGTGCCACCAGGCGCAAGTGAATGGTGGTTTCGCTTCGAACGGCGAGGGAATTAAATCACTCTCGTACGGGTTGTCGGCTCTGCCACCTCGTTATCGGTGCGAGCAGGGAACGGTCCCAGACGGCAGGATACCGAGCCATAGGGCGGTATAATAGAACATATAGGGGGTAGAGCATGCAAGACCTCTATGGAGAGTGGCAGGAACGGGGCAACGGGCTGCACCTCGCGGAGCGACGCCTCATCGGGCGCGTGGTCGGCACGGAACGCCAGCCCAACACCGCCTTCCAGTTCCACTTCTGGGCAACACCCGATAGCCCCGTCGGTATCGGCACGCTAGTGGTGGTGCACACCCCACAGCGCACAGTGTGGGGCGTGGTGATTGAGGGGCAGGGCTATAACGATGTCGCCAGCCCCATGTTCGACTATCTGGGCGCGGACGGCGACCCCAGCTTGCAGCCCCCGACCATACGACCCGAGATTCGAGTCTATACCGCCGCCGTGCTGCGCCATGACCCCGAACAGCCCGTGCAACCCGTGCCCATCGGACCCGTCTATCTTGCCACCGAGCAGGATGTGCTGGTCGCGCTGCGCATCGACACCATCCCCGAAGAGCGGCGCATTCCTATTGGCATCTATCAGAGCGGCAGCCTTAAAGCCCCTGTCTATCTGGATGCCGACTTCCTGCTGGGACCCGAAGCGGGGCATCTGAATGTGACGGGCACCAGCGGGCTGGCTGCCAAGACGAGCGCGATCCAGTTTTTGGTCTCCGCAATTTTCCAAAAGGTGCGTCGCTCCGTCGCGGCGGTCTGCTTCAATGTCAAAGGCGGCGACCTGCTCTTTCTGGACCAGCCACCCATGCACGAGCTGAGCGAGGAAGACCGCGAAATCTACCGCCTGCTGGGTATCCGCCCAGAGCCGTTCCAGCGCGTGGAGTACTATGCGCCTTTCAAACCCGATCGGGTGAACCTGGCGACCCTGCGCACGAACCCGCAACTACAGGGCACGGTCAAATCCCTCATGTGGGGACTGCAGGAGGTGATGCGCTATGTGGAAGTGCTACTCAATCGTGACGATGTGGATGTGAAAGCCGACGCCTTCCTGCAGTTCCTGCGCCAGCGCGTCATCGAGACGGGACGCTTCCGCTTCGAAAATGAGGAAGCCGAATTTATGCAGGAGATGGGGCTGCCCGTCGAACTGCGCGTGACCAACTTCACCGAGCTGGTGGCATGGTTCGAACAGGCGCTGCGCTTTCTGGAGCGCACAAATAAACGCCAATGGCGCAGCTTCGCTATCGAGACCATCCGCAAGATCCAAAATCGCCTCGTTAATCTCACCACACGCTTTGCCGGACTGGTCGCCGAAAGCGACATCGCGTATGACCTGCCCTGGGGCAAATTTCAAGACCGCACGCTCTATGTGATCGATGTAGCGAACTTATCGGCGGAAGCGCAGGATCTCATCTTCACGCGCATCGTGGCAGAACTGCGCGAGCGGATGGAGAAGCGGCAACTGGGTGTGGACACCGTGATTGTGATTGTGGACGAGCTGAACCACTACGCCCCAGCGAGCGCGCGCGAGACCTATGTAATGCGCACGCTGCGCGACATCTGCGCCCGTGGACGCTATCTGGGGCTGGTGCTGTTCGGTGCGCAGCAGTTCCGCTCGCAAGTGGACAAGCAAATCATTGGCAACGCTTCCACCTCGCTCTACGGGCGCATCGAGATGGAGGAGCTGGCACAGCCAGGCTATCAGATTTTCGGTCCCGCTGTGAAGGAGAAGATGGGCGCGCTCGCGCCAGGAGAGGTGCTGGTGCGTCATCCTTACTTCACGCAGCCGATTTTCGTACGCTTCCCGCGCCCGGCGATGATGCGTGGTCAGGATGGGCTGCAGATTTACCAGCCTGAGCCGGATCTGCCGCTGGAAGAAGCGGTCTGGCGCAAGCTGCACGGGTTAGACCCCACCATCACGCGCAACGCGGTGGCGGACATCATCGCCCGCACCCGTGACGGCAACGGTCAGTCCAATCATCAGTTCGTGGTGGAGGCACTCAATCGAGTGCTCGTGGAGCGCCCCCCAGCAGGGCAGGTGCTGGCGCGCTTTGAACGGCTCGTCCCGCAACGCCCCCCAGTGCGCACCGTCGCGCCAGCGGACGACCTGCCACCGCCACCCTTTCTCCCGGATCCCGACTGGGACGAGGAGACCGACGGGGGTGAGGGCGAGGACCCATTCCAGTAGGGTGGGGTATCCTTTCACACGGAGGCAATAGATGGCAACCATTCGGGTACTGGTCTGGGATGAGAATCCTCCCCATGTGGCGAAGGAGATCTATCCCCAAGGGATTCGCGGCGCCGTAGCAGAGGGGTTGCACGAGCTGGGTGGAACGGAACTGGAGGTGCAAACCACCCACCTCGACGAGCCTGAACAGGGCTGCTCGATGGAACGCCTGCGCCAGACCGATGTGCTTATCTGGTGGGGGCATGTGCGTCACGGACAGGTAGCCGACGAGACCGTCGAGCGCATTCAGCAACGCGTGCATCACGAAGGTATGGGGCTAATTGTGCTGCATTCGGGGCACTACTCTAAACCGTTTCAGCGCGTGCTGGGCTGCACGGGGCACCTCAAAGGCGGCTGGCGCGAGAAGCACCCCCCAGAGCCAGAGCATATTCGCGTGTGTGCGCCGTGGCATCCGATTGCGCAAGGTATCGACGACTTCACCATTGAACATGAGGAGATGTATGGCGCACCTTTCGAAGTGCCTCCCCCCTTGGTAGTGGTGTTTCAGTCCTATTTTCCTGAAGGCGGTGAGAGCTTCCCCAGCGGGCTGTGCTGGACCGTGGGCGATGGCATCGACCCGAACTTCACTTCGGGACCGGGCGGCGGTGTAAATCAGGGCTACGGCGTTGGGCGGGTGTTCTACTTCCGACCAGGGCACGAATCGGTGCCCACCTATTATCATCCCATCGTGCGCCGCATCCTGTATAATGGGGTGCTGTGGTGCGCGAAGCGAACCGGCTAAGCCCTGCGCGTGATTGAGCAGAATCAGCAGACAAAACCCACCACCTGATCCTGGCTGCTCTGGAAGCTACGCCACCGCCCCCAGCAAGAAGGTGTCCAACTGGGCAAAGCTGATGATGCTTGCCCCAGTCTGCTGCATCCACCGGTCAGCAAGGTGAGCCGCAGGCATTTCGGGCATCACGACTGCCGCCCGCTGAATGCCGAGATTCAGCAGACTTACAGCTCGGCGCACCTGCGGGATTTCCTCCGGCTTGAGACCGCCCACTCCACTCTTGCACTCCAGCAAGATCAGTCGGCGATCCCCATTGTGCAGGTAGATCAGAATATCCAGCTCACAGTTGCCGCCACCGTCGCAAAGCAGGTGCACATCGCGCAGTAGAAGCGCAGGTACTCGAGCCAGCCTTCTATGCACCGCTTGGAAAACCCCCATCTCAAACCAGCCGCCTGACAGATAGTTGCGCAACTCGGGGTGCACATCCACCTTTGCCGTGATCTGACCCCTGGCACGGTCATAGCGATACTGAGTCAGGATGCGCAATTGATAGAGGCGCGTTGCCACATTGGTCAGGATGCTTCGCTCTTCCACCGAGATATTAGAAGGCAATGGGAAACAGATGGTGCGCGGCTGATCCAGCGTCGCCCGCAGTTCAGCGAGGAAATTCGCCACAACAGGGTAGTGTTGACTCATAAAAAAGCCAAGATGGTACATCTCCGCGTCCAGCGGACCATGATAGAGTGGCTGCTGGTGGCTGTTCAAATGAAGCTTACGCGCGTTCAGAAGCTGATTAAGCCCCTGCATCAACTGCGCTTCACAGGGGCGCTGAGCGGATTCGGTGCGTGTTGCGGATGGAGCTGCAGGCACCGATGCTTGCGAAGGCGGATGCAGGGGTTGCTCCAGCAGCGCACGAATCGCTTGCAGCTCGGCACGAATCTCGCGAATCTCGTCCCCACATTTACAACTCGATCGCCTGAACCATCCTCTCCAGAACATACTGCTTACTATATACTTGATAGCACTGACAAAAGTTCCCTCACGGCCAGGAATAATCAGGCGTCTCGACACGGAAAAGCAACGCCAGCAGCGCCCAGACCACTGCAGAGAAAAACTCGCTCTTTTGGGGTATACTGGATAGTGCTATGGGACGAATCTATGTTCTACATGGGGATCGGGAACAGCTAATCGCTTATCTGAAACGTCATCCTGAGGCTCAAAGAGTAATGCTTATTATCCCTGGGAATGAAGACAGTGCTGGCACAATGGATTCGGTTGAGGGCACTTTGCCAGAAGGAATTCCTGTCCGTAATGGAGTTCCTCTATTCCCCGAGCTGCCAGACATGGTGCGTTTAACGGCAGAACTTGTGAAGCGGCTGCTCGATGAAGAAGAAACGTCTACCGATTGATCTGCCCGATGTGAATGTGCTGGTCGCGCTTTTTGAGCCAGCCCATGTACACCATGTGATGGCTCATGCATGGTTCGCGGAAGCGCGCCACAGAGCATGGGCAACCTGTCCACTTACCCAGAGCGGTTTTTTGCGTGTGGTGTCCAGTCCTGCTTACCCGAACAGAGACTTGACTCCAGCCGAAGCCGCCTTTCACCTGCGCCATCTTATATCTAATCATGCCGAAACACACCACTTCCTTTCGGATGAGACTTCTTTGCTGGATACTGCTCGATTCGATTTAGACAAGCTGAGTGGTCATCGCCAGATAACCGACCTCCATCTGCTGGGCATCTGCCTTCGTTTTCAAGCCCGTTTAGTAACCTTTGACAGAGGTCTTCTTGCGCTTACGAACGCACTGGTCTCGGGCACAGTTGAAATCCTGCTCCTTTGAAGAACCATCGAATCGCTGGGATTAAGCCCTCTATCACGGCCAGGGATAATCAGGCGTCTCGACACGGAAAAGCAACGCCAGCAGCGCCCAGACCGCTGCAGAGAAAAACTCGCCGAAAATCATGCCCAGAAAGAAGGGGCGCGCCCGCCGATACATCGCCATGCCCCCGTAACGGAGCAACGGCGTCTTAATCAGCCACGCGACCAGCATCGAAAACCACAGCACCACCACGCCCCATGTCGCGCTCATTGCAAAGCCCAACGGGTGAAACGGGAACCCCACAAACACCGAGCGTGCATAGGCAAGCACCAGAGTTATCACGAACCCCAATCCCAGAAAGAGCGGGCGATAGGAAGGAACAGGAGCATCCTGACCGCCTGTCATAAAGGGCGCATTCTCCTGAAAGAACTGCACCGGCGCGCGTTGATATACATAGGGATAGAGATTAAGCGCACCATAGTAATAGGGCAGCCAGAGTTGAAACAGAAACGCCACCTGAATCGCCAGCCCAACCCCACCCAGCAACACACGCAGCAATCCCGAGCGACCAATGCGCACCTCCTCACCCAACTTCTGCGCGTCCAGATAACCTGTAATGGTGATGCCCCGCAAATCGCGTGTGAACAGCCCGTCAATGAACGCCATCACGGTTAGATTTCGGGGCGAAAAGAGAGCGTACTTCTCCAGCGTTACCACATCCATCGGCGTGAAACATCCCTCGGTGATGAGCAGTCCGCCTTCCGCTGTGCAGCGTGCCATGACCAACCCCTGCACAAAGAGATAGATGGCAAACACCACCACGCTCACCCACCAGTCCATGCCCATCCGCACGCACCACAGCACAATCACCACAAAGGCAATCACCAGTCCCCAGAACGCGACCCGATAGGACATCAACTCGCTACCTCGCGGTGGCGACGGTTCGCTACCCACCACCACACGCCCAATATAGCGCAGATGATGGCGCGCCGAATAGAGAATGTAAAGCGCAACAGCGAAAAACGCCCCTGAACAACTCCACTTCACAAAGCCTGCCGCCGCCGCATGGCGTGCCTCCGTCTCAAAACCGTTCATCAAACCCAGAATCTCCAGACCCTTGCTCACCAGATAGAAAAACCAGAAGCTGAAGAGCAGCTCAGTGGGAATAAGAAAGAAGAAGCCCACCGCGGCGAACGAGAGATACGCCCGAAAAAAGGTGAGCCTGTCCAGCGGTGGGTTCGCAAAGTAGGGATTTAGCGGATAGCTCAGCGTGATTTCGGGGATGGTCGGAATGTTCTTGTGCAACCCGTTCAGCGTGAACACAAACAGGGGCAGCAGTGCCCCAAACCAGAAGGCGCGATTCGTCAGGAACTCGCCTCCACGCATCAACTCCAGCGGCAACTGCACCAGGGGGAACGCCAGCCGCTCATGTTCCACCCACTGCTTGCGCAGCAACACGCTAATGCACAGGAAGGCGAAAAAGACCGCACCAACGAGCACCAGCCAGTTCAGCGTGGAACCAAACCATGCAGCCCACGGGATTGGCTCGCCATACGGAATACGCTGATAGAACCAGCGCACCAGCGGCTCGGGCTGCGGATTCTCAGGCGACCAGGGAGTCATAAAAGGCTGGAGATACGGGAAATAGAGGGCATCCCAGCGGTTCGTCTCGGCATAGTAGCCCAGCGCGACCTGAATAGGGAGGAGCCGCTCCATCAACCCGCGCGAGGCGAGTATCGCCCCAAAAAGCATCATCACGAAGAGCGCGCCCATCTCGCGCGGGGTAAACGCCCAGCGCCGATTCACTCTGCCCAGCCAGCGGTTGAGCAGTGCCAACACAAACAGCACCGCCACCACTGCGGGCGGCAACTGCATCATGCCAATTTGGATGGTCTGCGCAACAAGTTCTGCCGACGCCACAATCACCGAAATGAGCGCGACCAGCAAAAAGCCCACCATCAACACGCGCCCAGTGCGGAACGGGGATTCTGACGAGAGTTCAGTTGCCTCCTGCACCCATACCTCCTGCTTCATTAATGCTCCCTGTTCGTGTTTCCCACCTCACTTTCCTGCCTGAACGTGCTGGAGATAGGAAAAAGTCGGGGCAGGTTCAACCCGCCCCGACCATCATCTTATTCACCAAATCCATTCCAATAATTTAAAAATCCATTCCAATACATTAATGAATGAATCGATATTGGAAATAACAAAAATTATAAAAATAATACGCTTTCTAAATTCTACAACCCTTTTCGAACAATGGGAACCTTCTTGTCTCTTCTTTGTTCCCATGACTACAATTATACCTCATCGATGAAGGCTTTGTCAAGTCCCCCTGAGGCTGTTCGAAAAATCCCTCAGAACCCCATTATCCACACACAACAGACAACAAAACCATCCGAACCATCCCC
>Ga0101941_1001276_pt1 | contig 19660 bp, 19 predicted proteins | sample DewCreD2012metaG_3_FD_75242 | JGI IMG/M metagenome (GOLD analysis project Ga0101941, IMG submission 75242) | Hot spring sediment bacterial and archeal communities from British Columbia, Canada, to study Microbial Dark Matter (Phase II) - Dewar... ...
TCGGCCCGGGCCCTCATCGCGCAAACCTGTCAGCACCTTCTCGAACCGATACCAGCGCACCAGACCGTGCAGACGATCCAACTGATCGTTACGCCCCGCGCCCGCCGGCATCAGCGCCTCGGCAAAACTGAACTGACCCGTCCGCTTGACCGCCATCACGACCTCCCAGCCTCACGACCAGGGAATCACAGCCAGCCAATTACGCAACAGGCCCAGAGGGAGAGGGATCGCGAGGGCCGCTCGCGCCGCCGTCACCGCAAGCCCCAACACCTCGTCCTCATAAACCTCGCCCGGCGAATGCCCCCATACCGGCCCCGGCCAGGCTGGATCGCCGGCCCGCCGGCCCAGGACGTGGACGTGCAGCTGCGGCGTCACATTGCCCAGGGCGCCGACATTCAGCTTGTCGACCGCCAGGCCCAGCACCCCGGCGACGGCGCGGACGGCGGCCCCGGCCAGCACCGTCTCCTCGATCAGCCGCGCGCGGTCGGCGGAAGACAGGTCCTCCAGCTCGCGCATCCCGCCGACCCGGGGGATCAGCACCACCCAGGGATAGCGGGCGTCCAGCTGCAGGCGGGCGTGGCACAGAGGCAGGTCGCCCAGCGCGGCGGCGGTGGCCGTGAAGGCCGGATCGAGGACGAACTCAGCCACGTTTCGGAACCGCCGCCCAATGGTCGAAGTCGAGGATTACGCCCGGCGCATAGGTTCCAGCCTCGTCCTTGTCTGGGAAGTCGGCGCAGGGTCGGTCCACCGTCGCCACCAGGCGCAGGCGCAACGCCCCGACGCCGTGGCCAAGGTCGGCCTTGTCCAGCACTTCCGACCAGGCGAACACCGTGCCGCCGGCGAAATAGGGGCTGACATGGCGGCCGCCGTTGATCGCGAGGATCAGGCCGGCGTTCTGCAGGCCGTTGAACGACAGGGCCTTGGCGGTCGAGATCACCACCCCGCCATAGACCAGCCGCCGGCCGGACGGGTCCTTCGACCGCTCGAACTGGTTGAAATGGACCTTGGCGGTGTTCTGCCAGAGTCGGGTCGCCATCTGGGCCTCGGCCTCCTCGACGACCATGCCGTCGACATGGTCGATCTTCTCGCCGATGTCGTAGTCCTCGAAGGCGTGCGGCGCGCCGGCGTGGGCGAAGTCGTATTTCTTGAAGGTCAGGCCGGGCGGCGCGACCAGATCGCTTGCGGCCACGGCGCTCGCCAGTTCCGGCACGCTCTGCCCCTCGACCACCGCGCCTGGATCGCGCTTGCGCACCATCACCCAGCGCACATAGCTCAGCACCGCCACGCCGCGCTGGTTGACGCCCGTGGTGCGCACATAGACCACGCCGGTCTTGCCGTTGGAGTTCTCCTTCAGCCCGATCACTTCGGACCTGGCCGACAGGGTGTCGCCGGGATGGACCGGGGCCAGGAAACGGCCCTCGGCATAGCCGAGGTTGGCCACGGCGTTCAGGCTGATGTCGGGAACGGTTTTGCCGAACACCACATGGAAGGCGATCAGCGGATCGACCGCGCTGAAACGGAAGCCACATTGCTTGGCGAAGACGTCCGACGAGAACAGCGAAAAGCGCGGTCCGTACAGCGCTGTGTACAACGCCACGTCGCCCGCCGTGATCGTGCGCGGGGTGGCGTGGACGATCACCTGGCCCAGGCGGAAGTCCTCGAAATAGTTCCCCGGATCGGTCTTGCTCATCCCTGCGTCCTCTTATCGTTGTTCTTATCCTTGTCCGGCAGTTTTGCCGCACCGCAGCGAAACGGGAAAGAGGGCTTGAGGCCAAGCCATTGCGGGCGTAGACCGCGCCCGACATTCATCGTCCACAGCCTTGACGGAGACCCCATGGCTCGCGCGAAGATCGCCCTCATCGGCGCCGGCATGATCGGCGGCACCCTGGCCCACATCGCGGCGCGCGAAGAGCTGGGCGACATCCTGCTGTTCGACATCGCCGAAGGCACCCCCCAGGGCAAGGCCCTGGACATCGCCGAAGCCTCGGCCGTGTTCGGCAAGGACGTCACGCTGAAGGGCGTCAACGACTATGCCGACATCGCCGGCGCCGACGTCTGCATCGTCACCGCCGGCGTGCCGCGCAAGCCGGGCATGAGCCGCGACGACCTGCTGGGCATCAACCTGAAGGTCATGAAGGCCGTCGGCGAAGGCATCAAGGCCCACGCCCCCAACGCCTTCGTCATCTGCATCACCAACCCGCTGGACGCCATGGTCTGGGCCCTGCAGCAGTTCTCGGGCCTGCCCAAGGAAAAGGTCATCGGCATGGCCGGCGTCCTGGACTCGGCGCGCTTCGCCTACTTCCTGGCCGAGGCCACCGGCGTGTCTGTGGAAGACATCCACGCCTGGACCCTGGGCGGCCACGGCGACGACATGGTGCCGATGGTCCGTCACTCCACCGTCGGCGGCCTGCCGCTGCCGGAACTGGTCAAGCAAGGCTGGCTGACCCAGGACAAGCTGGACGCCATCGTCGATCGCACCCGCAAGGGCGGCGGCGAGATCGTCGCCCTGCTGAAGACCGGCTCGGCCTTCTACGCCCCGGCGGAATCGGCGATCGCCATGGCGACGTCGTACCTGAAGGACAAGAAGCGCGTCCTGCCGTGCGCCACCTTCCTGACCGGCCAGTACGGCCTGGACGGCCTCTATGTCGGCGTGCCGGTCGTGATCGGCGCCGGCGGCGCGGAGAAGATCGTCGAGTTCGAAACCAACGACGACGAAAAGGCGATGTTCGCCAAGTCCGTCGAGTCGGTTAAGGGCCTGATGGAAGCCTGCAAGACCATCGACAGCTCGCTGGTCTAGGGTTTCAAACTTCCAGATACGAAAAGGGCGGCTCCTCGCGGAGCCGCCCTTTTTCTTTGGACCCTCTCCCGGAGGGGAGAGGGAGGGGCCCATGCGAAGCATGGGAGGGTGAGGGGTGACGGCTTCTGACGGCGTGCCGGCACTCCGGCCAAAACTGTAACCCCTCATCCTCCCACGCCTACGGCGCGGGCCCCTCCTTCTCCCTCTGGGAGAAGGTTTAGGAGGCCGCCGCGTCGGCCGGCTCGGCCGAGATCTCTTCCAGCGTCTTGCCCACCTGCTTGGCGCCGTAGTCCTTGGCCACGTCGCCCAGCGACAGAATGCCCGTCAGGTCGCCGGCCTCGTTCAGCACGACCAGGCGGCGGATCTGGTGGCTGGCCATCTTGGCGGTGGCGTCGGCCAGGACGTCGTCTTCCTTGACGCTCTGGACCTCGCCTTCGCTCATGGCTTCCGAGATGGGCGAATCGAAGCTGCGGCCTTCGGCGACCACGCGCAGGACGATGTCGCGGTCGGTGACCAGGCCCACCACCTTGCCGTCCTCGACGATCGGCACGGCGCCGGTTTCGACATGGGCCATCACCTGGGCGACCTTGCGCACGGTGTCGGTGGGGGCGGCGGTGGAGACCTGGCTGGTCATCGCGTCGCTGACTTTCATGGGGAATGCTCCTGGAGGAGTGAATTGGGACCCTGTCAGAACCCCGGGCCGCCCGGCCCGTTCCGTCGCGGCGCTTCCCGCCATGCCCCGACACAGGCTAAGTCCGCTCCAAATCCAGGAGCCTTCCATGTCGATCACCATCCACCAGGCCAGCGTGCCCGTCTTCGTCCAGGGTCTGAAAGGCCTGAGGGGCGTGCTGGTCAAGACCGCCGCGCACGTCGAGGCCAAGAAGCTCGACCCCGAGAGCCTGCTGAAGGCCCGCCTGTTCCCCGACATGTTCCCGCTGCTGCGTCAGGTGCAGATCGCCACCGACTTCGCCAAGGGCTGCGCCGCGCGCCTGGCCGGCGAGGAAGTGCCCGCCTGGGACGATGTCGAGACCGATTTCGCCGGCCTGATCGCCCGCATCGACCGCGCGGTCGCCTATGTCGAGGGCCTGGACCCGGCCAGGTTCGAGAACGCCGAGGATCGTGACATCACCCTGACCCGCCGCGGCGAGACCAGCGTGGTCAAGGGCCTGGCCTATCTGCAGACCCAGGCCCAGCCGAACTTCTTCTTCCACCTGACCACCGCCTACGCGATCCTGCGCAAGAACGGCGTCGAGATCGGCAAGAAGGACTATCTGGGCACGGCTTAAATCCAGAAGCCTGAAAAGGGCCGGCGGCGCCCCTCAGGGCCGCCGCCGGAACGCCCACACCAAGGTCGCCAGCGCGGTGAACACCGTGGCGACCGCCGACAGAACCATCGGCAACTGACTCAAAAGCTCCTTGTCCATGACCGCACCCACTGACCCGCCAACCAACGGCGGGCTACGGGCCAGAGTGACTCCCGCCCACGACGAGTCCGGACGTATGTTCTCTTTTTGTTCTATAGCTGTCTAACTCACGATGCGCTCTCCGCGCCATGAGCTAGACGGACGCGGGAGCGGGCGTGGCGGCGAGCGTCTTGCGCCCCAGGCTCTTGCCGAACTTGATCGCCGGCAGCTCGACCGCCCAATAGAGCAGCTCGGCTCCCACGGTGACCACCACGACCGTGACGACCGTCACCGCGGCGAACATCGGCCAGAAGCCCAGCCCGTGGAAGGCGAACACCGTCAGGTAGATGATCGGCTGGTGCAGGATGTAGACTGAGTACGACCGCGCGCCCGCCCAGTTGGCGATCCGGCTGTCGAGCAGCGGCGAGGTCTTGTCAGTCTGGAAATAGGCCACGAGCGCGAGCCAGATGGCGGGCGCGATCAGGTCCTTGCTCATAACGATCAGAACCGCGGCGCCCAGTGCGATCGCGTAAGGATAGCTCTGAAATCTGGGTAGCCGGTCCGCCACCAGACGGGTCACGATTCCCAACAGGAAAAGATGCCCTGCGCCAAACAGCAGGCTGGGCACGGAGAACGCTCCGAACAATCCGGCCTCGTACGCCGCCAACCCCAGAAGAACCACCGCCACGACCAGCGCCGCGAACCGGCCGCGCAGCAAGGCGATCGCCAGGGGTGCTATCAAGTAGAACTGCCACTCCAGAGACAGGCTCCACGCAGGACCCAGGAACATGAATTGGGATTGGCTGAGAACGTTGTTCGGGATCGCCCCATGCATGAGGGTCAGATGGGCCACGAGATGTGGCCAGAAATGGTTCCGAAACTCGGCCGCGCGAATGGAAAACTGCTCCGCCTGGCGCGGCACCATGGTCGGTAAGCCCTGGAGCGTGTCGAACGTCAGCGCCGAAATCAGAATGCCGATGAAGAGGCACGCCAGATAGGCGGGATAGATGCGCAAGGCGCGGCGGGCGATGTACAGCGGATACGGTTCGGACTTGCTGACCACCAGATGCGTGATGACAAACCCGCTGATGATAATGAACACGCCGACCGCGTAGTGACCCATGCGACCGAGCGCTTCGGCCTTCGAGACCACGTTCGCCAGACCCGTGACCTGGATGATGTGCGAGCCCACCACCGTCCACGCGAGCCAACCTCTGACGCCTTCGATCCCTCTGAACATGTTTCGATCCTGGCTTCTGGCGACGCCGGCAAACTAGGCGCCCGCGCGAGCCGGGACAAACACTATCGCTCCAAGGGTTGCCTTAAGTTCCAAGGCGCTTGGAAAGCGGGCGCTGACATCGTTTCCCGCGACTCCAAACCACATCCTCAGCCTCCCAAAGTAAACGGCTCTTAACCCTCTTGCGGCACAAGTAGGCGGTTCTACGAGTGCAAGGTGACTTCTGATGGCGCGAGCGGCGCGGCGATCGAGCGTTGAACTGGTCTGGGACGCGGTGCGCTATGGCTGGGCCCAGCCGTGGTCGGCGCGGTTCCGGGGCGGGGTGATCTGCGTGGTCGGCGCGGGCCTGCTGCTGTCGGTCGCCACCTACAACGCCGCCGACCCCAGCCTGAACGCCGCCACCGGCCTGCCGGCCACCAACGCCCTGGGCGGGGCCGGCGCGGCCCTGGCCGACATCGTCATGCAGTCCATGGGCCTGGCCGGCTGGATGGCCGCCGCCCTGATGCTGGTGTTCGGCATGTCGCGCGTCACCCAGCCCGATCCGGCCGCCCACCGCCGCGACCTGCGCGTCCGTGCCCTGGTCGGGGGCCTGGGCTTGCTGGCCCTGGCCGGTCTGTTGGCCGCACCGCCGACCCCCGCCGCCTGGAAGCTGGCCCGCGGCCTGGGCGGGTTCTGGGGCGACGGCCTGCTGAACCTGCTGGCCGGAATTCTCGGCTTCGCCCGCCTGCCCGGCGCCCACCTGATCGCCGCCGTGCTGCTGGCGATCGCCGCCGCCGTGGCCCTGGGCTATGCGATCGGCGTGCGCCGCATCGATCCCGAGGCGATCGGCGACATGGTCCACGGCCTGATGCAGCCGCGCGAGCGCGCCGCCGCGCCGGTTCAAGCGCCCCAACCCGAGCCCGCCGCTCGTCCCCGCGCCCCGCGCAAGGCCGCCGCCCCGGTCATCGAGGTCGAGCCGGAGGCCGCGCCTCGCAAGGCCGCCAAGCCGGCCAAGCCCGCGCCGCCGGTGGAAGACGACGACGCCTTTGAGCCCAGCTTCGAGCCGCGCCCCCTGGCCATCGCCCAGCCCAAGGTTCCGGGCAAGGCCAACGCCCGCGAACAGCGCGAACAGCAGAAGGCCTTCGACTTCGAGGCCGACGGCGGCTTCCAGCTGCCCGAGCTGGCCATGCTGGCCAAGCCCAAGCCGCGCTCGGCCGAGTTCGACGAGGAGGCCCTGCGCCAGAACGCCCGCCTGCTGGAAAGCGTGCTGGCCGAGTTCGGCGTGCGCGGCCAGATCGACCAGATCCGCCCCGGCCCCGTGGTCACCATGTACGAGCTGGTGCCGGCGGCCGGCACCAAGACCGCCCGGGTCGTGGCCCTGGCCGACGACATCGCCCGCTCGATGAGCGTGATTTCGTGCCGCGTGGCCGTGGCCCAGGGTCGCAACGCCATCGGCATCGAAATGCCCAACTCGCGCCGCGAGACGGTCTATCTGCGCGACCTGCTGTCCAGCGCCGACTACGACAAGGCGACCCACAGCCTGCCCATGGCCCTCGGCGAGACGATAGGCGGCGAAACCTACATCGCCGACCTGGCCAAGATGCCCCACCTGCTGATCGCCGGCACCACCGGCTCGGGCAAGTCGGTGGGGGTCAACGCCATGATCCTGTCGATCCTCTACAAGCTGCCGCCCGAGAAGTGCCGCTTCATCATGATCGACCCCAAGATGCTGGAGCTCAGCGTCTATGACGGCATCCCGCATCTGCTGGCCCCGGTCGTCACCGATCCCAAGAAGGCGGTCGTCGCCCTGAAGTGGACGGTGCGCGAGATGGAGGACCGCTATCGCCGGATGTCGAAGATCGGCGTGCGCAACATCGCCGGCTTCAACGAGAAGGCCAACGAGGCCCTTGAAAAGGGCGAGCATTTTGAACGTACCGTGCAAACGGGGTTCGATGACGCCGGCCGTCCGATCTACGAAACCGAGAAGATCCGCCCCGAGCCCATGCCGTTCCTGGTCGTGGTCATCGACGAGGTCGCCGACCTGATGATGGTGGCCGGCAAGGACATCGAAGGCGCCGTCCAGCGCCTGGCCCAGATGGCCCGCGCCGCCGGCATCCACCTGATCATGGCCACGCAACGCCCGTCGGTCGACGTCATCACCGGCACCATCAAGGCCAACTTCCCGACCCGGATCAGCTTCCAGGTGACCAGCAAGATCGACGCCCGCACCATCCTGGGCGAGCAGGGCGCCGAGCAGCTGCTGGGCCAGGGCGACATGCTGTACATGGCCGGCGGTGGCCGCATCACCCGGCTGCACGGCCCGTTCGTGTCGGACGGCGAGGTCGAGGCCGTGGCCAAGTTCCTGCGCGACCAGGGCATCCCCAACTATCTGGAGGAAGTCACCGCCGGCGGCGACGAGGAGCAGGAAGAGGCCGTCGAGGGCGCCTTCGCCGGCGGCGACGGGGCCAACGACCTCTACGACCACGCCGTGGCGGTGGTCACCCGCGACCGCAAGGCCTCGACCAGCTACATCCAGCGCCGCCTGCAGATCGGCTACAACCGCGCCGCGTCCTTGATGGAGCGGATGGAGAAGGAAGGCGTGGTCGGCGCCGCCAACCACGCCGGCAAGCGCGAGATCCTGGCCCCGCCGCCGCCGCCGATGTAGCGGCGCGCTGGATCATTAAGGCGCCGCTTGCGTTGTAGAGCTTGCGACGGTTCGGCCGTCGCTCGCTCACATGACCAACCGGAGTTCGACCATGATCCGACCGCGCGCGCCGCTTCTCGCCCTGACCCTTGTGATCGCCGTGGCGGGCTTGAGCGCCTGCGACCGGGAAGCCGGCCGCAAGCAGGAAACCATCGGCAAGGTCGAGTCCGGCGTCGGGACGATCGTCGGCGACAAGGACCTGAAGGCCGAAGGCAAGAAGGATAAGGTCGCCGGCAACCTGAAGCAGGGCGAGCTGAAGGACGCGGTCAAGGACGCCAAGAAATAGCGACCGCCGAAACGCCCGCCAATTCCGCGCCTCGGAAACCCTGGCCGCCGGCCGGCGTTTCCCTCCGCTCCAACCGGCCCAACCTGAACGGCGCTTCATCGGAGCGCCGGAAAATGGTCGCGCGGCGGCCTTTCGCTCGTCGCATCGGCAGGGCAAAGGTTGGAGCCTAGGAGATCGCATGACCAGCACGACCCCGACCCGCCGTCTCGTCCTCGCCGCCGCCGGCTTCAGCCTGGCCGCGGCCGCGGGCGGACAGGCCCTGGCCCAAGCCAAGCCGGCCCCGGTTCTCTCGGCCGAGGAAAAGGCCCTGGTCGACAGGGCCACGGGCTATATCCAGACCTTGGGCTCGGCCAAGGGCCGCTTCGTCCAGACCGACGCGCGGGGAACCCAGACCCAGGGAACCTTCTATCTGCAGCGGCCGGGCAAGGCCCGCTTCGCCTATGACGGTCCGGCCGGCCTGCTGGTGGTCAGCAACGGCAACAACGTCAACATCTTCGACAGCCGCCTGAAGACCTTCGAGAGCTATCCGCTCAGCCGCACGCCACTGGCCCTGCTGCTGGCCCGTGAGGTGCGGCTGGATCGCGGCGTGACCATCACCGGGGTGCGCAAGCTCTCGGACGGCTTCACGATCAACGCCGTCGACGCCAAGCGCCAGACCCTGGGTCGCATCGCCCTGGACTTCAGCAACGCGCCCGCCCTGATGGGCTGGACGGTAACCGACGTGAAGGGCGGCGAAACCCGCGTGCGCCTGGTGGATTTCGAAAAGACCGCCGGCCTGGATCCGAAACTGTTCGTCCTGACCGATCCGAGACGCAGGGTCGGCAAGCCATAGTTGTATTTCGGCCGTTAAACACGTCGATTTGCGACAATTTCACAACATGCAAGTTATTAACGCGATTGTTCTTGACTTATATTCTCGGCGTGGCAGATTTAGCACGCATGGCGAGGAGCGCCCGACCCGCTCTTCGCAACCGTGCCGGACCTATCCCCTCCCGGCGGCGGCATGAGAGACCCGACTTTCGCCCAGGCGCTCAGCGCCTGGGCGTTTTTCGTTGTCGGTTCGGTCCTTCAAGCTCTAGAGCAACGGCATGCGCCTCCGTATCGCCACCTGGAACGTCAATTCCGTCCGCCTGCGCGCCGAGCAGGCCGCCCGCTTCGTCGACGAGCAGGCGCCCGACGTGCTCTGCCTGCAGGAGATCAAGTGCCAGGAGGGGGAGTTCCCCCGCGAGGCCTTCGTCGCCATGGGCCTGCCGCACATCAAGATCATGGGCCAGAAGGGCTGGCACGGGGTGGCCATCGCCTCGCGCCTGCCGCTGGAGGACGCCCCGGCCCTCAACGCCTGCCGTGAGGGCCACGCCCGCTGCGTCTCGGCCAAGGTGGCCGGCGTCGAGATCCACAACTTCTACATCCCGGCCGGCGGCGACACGCCCGACCGGACGCTGAACCCCAAGTTCGACCACAAGCTGGACTTCTACGAGACCCTGACCGCCGAGATGAAGCGTCGCGACCCCAAGGCGCCGCTGATCCTGACCGGCGACCTGAACGTGGCCCCCGGCGAGAACGACGTCTGGAGCCATCGCCAGATGTCGAAGATCGTCAGCCACACGCCGATCGAGCTCGAAGCCTTCGAGGGCCTGATGAAGTCGATCGACTTCCTCGATTTGCCGCGCCTGGCCACGCCCGAGCCGGAAAAGCTCTACAGCTGGTGGAGCTACCGCGCCGCCGACTTCCGCAAGTCCAACCGCGGCCTGCGCCTGGACCACATCCTGGCCAGCCCCGGCCTGCGCGACGCGGCCATCATCGACGGCAAGGTCTCGTCGAAGGTCCATGACACGGTGCGGGAATGGGAACGCCCCAGCGACCATGCGCCGGTGACGGCGGACCTGCTGGTCTAGATTGGGCGGTCGGTTTTCCGGCACGGAGCCTAGGTCGGCTTACGACCCTGAGCGACAGTTCGAAAGGTCCGCTTAGAACGGTGTCTTAGGTGTTTTCGGGTGTCGGGTTCAAAGGCCAAACTTCGACGACGCCATACGCCACCGCACAGGGACTGTGAGCGGCAATTTCGATAGCGGCGGACAGGTCCCTGGCTTCGATCAAGGCAAAGCCCGCAATGGGCAGTTCGGCGGACAGATACGCGCCTTCCGTTACATCCACCTTGGCGCCGTTGTGATTGCGCACCTGTACGGGGTTGCCGGCGATACCCATGACGTCGCCTCGGCGGACGCGCTCTCCATCGGCAGCATGCGCGGCGTCTCGCACGACCTTTTCCGTCCGGTCGTAGCCAGCTCGGTCGCCATAGCCGATAGTTATGAACTGGGGCATGCCATCCTCAACGCACCGATCATTCGGTGGTTCTGACGCGGCCCACTTTCCACCCATCTCTGACCCTCGCGATGTCCGCTTTCTGAAGCAGTTCATCTGGGCGATGCGCGGTCTGGGTGGCGCCATGAGCGGACTCTGACGCCCGGCCAGAAACTTAGACCTCAGCTGACATTGCTGGGAATGAGGCGCGCCTCGCACAGCCGCTCGAACAAGGCGGTGAAGGCGTCCTCCGTCGGCTGGTAGGCGGAGAAGCCCAGTCGGCGGCTGCGCGTCATGTCCGCGATCACCTCCACGGGGCGGCCCAGGTCCGCGTCGGTGTGCCAGGGTGAGGCCAGGCGGGCGATGTCGCGTTCGACCAGTCCATGCCGGTCGGCCAGGCGCGCCCAGAGCGCGGCGTCGCCGGCCATCTGCTGTTCCAGCGGGACGACCTGTCCGTCGAAGGGCGCGGGCTCTAGGCCGAACCAGTCGGCGATGCGGCCCCACATCCAGTTCCAGCGGAAGACGTCGCCATTGACCACGTTGAATGCTTGGTCGGCCGCGGCCGGCGTCGTGGACGCCCACAGCAGGTGCCGCGCCAGTAGGTCCGCGTCGGTCATGTCGGTCAGGCCGTTCCACTGGGCCGAGGAGCCGGGGAAGCGGAAAGGCCGGCCCGTCTCCCGGCACAGGCTGGCGTAGACGGCCAGGGTCTGGCCCATGTTCATGGCGTTGCCGACGGCGTGGCCGATCACCGTGTGCGGGCGATGGACGCTCCACGTGAAGCCGTCGCGGTCCGCCGCCGCGAACACCTCATCCTCCTGGGCGTAGTAGAAGTTGTCGATCGCCAGCCGGTCCTGGTCCTCGCGAAACGGCGTCTGGGGCAGCACGCCCTGGCCGTAGGATTCGAACGGACCCAGATAGTGCTTCAGCCCGGTGACCAGGGCGACATGGCGCACCGAGCCGCCGGGCCTGAGCGCGTCCAGCAGATTGCGGACCATGGCGCCGTTGACGCGGATGTTCTCGGCCTCGGTGTCCTGGCGCGCCCAGGTAGTGATGTAGACATGGCTGGGGCGCGCGTTCGCCAGGACTTCGGCCAGGGCCGCCGCGTCATGAAGATCGCCCGCTACCCGGGTGACGCCGGCCTGATCCAGCGGCCTGCGCGACAGGCCCAGCACAGGCCAGTCTGCCTGAGCCAGCACGCGCGCCGTGGCCTGCCCCACGATGCCTGTCGCTCCGACCACCAATGCGCTATGCGTCATGACCCGCTCCTTCGTCAGGAAGCGCACTTGGTGATGACGGCGGCCGTCCACCAGACGGCACCAAAAGGTACCCAGCCCATGGACAGCGGAACCTCGGACGAGGCCTGGCGCGAAGACTGCGCGCCGCGCCGGGTGCTGGAACTGTTCGTCACCAAATGGACCAGCATGGTGCTCCACACCCTGCATGCCCGGCACGGCGGGCGGTGCCGCTCGGGTGTGCTGCTGCGAAGCCTGCCCGGCGTTTCCAAGAAGATGCTGACCCAGACGCTGCGCGACATGGAAGCCACCGGCCTAGTCGAACGACAGGTCCACGACACCGTTCCGCCGGGCGTCGATTATGGCCTCACCCCGCTGGGCCGGCGCTTCGTCGAGCCGGTGGAGCTGCTTTATGCCTGGGGACGCGACAATGGCGACGCCCTAGATGCGCTCAACGCCAGGGAGACGTCCCGCCGACGCTGACCAACCCTCTGCTCAAACGATCCAGGTTCGTTATAGCGCTATGAGCGGACGCTCGGATCGCTCCCGAAACGCGACGTTCAGAACAGCCGGCGTCGCGGCAATGAGCGACCCCACCAGCTCCGCCGGGCAAGTTGGTATTCTAGATGCTCCACACGAACCAAAAGACGAAGGCCGCTACGCCCGCCAGAGCGACCCAGAGGATTAGCCGCAACCACCAAGGGTCTGGCGGGGCGATCTGGTTGGGCCAAGGCAGGGTCAAGGCACGAAGCGCGGAAACAAACGCGGCGGTCGCGCCGCCCACCGTCAACCAATCGAGCTGTATCCAGCGTCGCGTCATGGCGATCGACGTCGCGTCCGTGATCGTGTCCTTCGCCGACCCGATGCCGTGATACCAAAGCGCGGCGTTCATAGGCCGAAAGGCGACGACCGTTAGGATCAGTAGCGCCAGAATGCCGATCGACGGCACGCACAGCAGCCAACGATAGCGCCAGGGCGTCCTCCAGCCCGCGACCAAAGTCCCGAATCCGGCGATCAGCATTGCGGCCGAGAACGGGATAAAAAAGGCACCCGTGTCGACAGGCCAGTTCTGGCTCGCCGATCTCACCTGTATTCTGGGGAAGGCTGGCTCTATCTGGCCGGCATCCTCCACATGCACACCCGCAAGCTCGTCGGCTGGTCGATGCGCGACACCCTGCATTCCCAGATCGTCCTGGAGGCCTTGACCCTGGGTCTGGCCCCGCGTGTCGGCCCCTAATAGGTGATGGTGGCGATAATCGTGTCGGAATAAGAACCGGGATTGACCTGTTGGTTGGCGTTGACCTGTCCATAGACCGTGACCGCCTGAGGGCTGCCCGTCCCGGTCCCCGCCTTGGTGTCGACGCCAACCGAGGATCCCCAGTTGTTGGTGTAGGTGTTGGCGGTAAAGAGGCCATAAGCTAGGCCGCCGCCGGACGGACCGGTCATCATCCGGGTCGTTGTCGTCGCGCCAGGATAGGTTCCGGCGTTGAGCGCCAGCGTCCAGGTCGCCGAACTGGTGCAGTTGACCGTGATCGTCGCGTTGGTCCGCAACGCCGCCACCGCATACACGCCGAAATTCATCGCGCTCGCCGAGACCGAGCAGCTCGGCTGGATCGTCGCCGTGACGACAAAGGCGACCGCCGAGCCGTCGGGATATAGGGTGGCGGTTATGGTGTCGGTGTAGGCGCCTGGCGGCAAGTTCTGGCCAGCGGCGATGTCGGGAAAGATCGTCAGAGTCTGAGCGAACCCCGTGCCTACGCCTGACCGGGTATCAACCCCTGCCTGATTGCCCCAATTCAAGGTTCGGGCAGTATATTGAAACAGCTTGTAGTTGAGGGTGACGCCGCCAGGGCCGGTGAGTTTGCGTGTGGTCGTGGTGGCGCCCACCCCCGTGCCGGCGCTGAGGAGGACGTCATAGGCGACCGAGGTGGGGCACTTCACAGACAAGGTGCCAGCGCCGCTGGTCTGACGCGCACCGGTGTAAACCCCGAGGTTCATACCGGAGGCCGAGATCGTACAGCCCAGGCTCTGAGCCCATGACGCAGAGGGAGAGAAGGTGATCAACAGGATCATCACCGTGGCGATGCCCGCGACCACCGCGACGATCGACGGCCGCCGACCGCGCTGTTTGGGCAAGAGCCCCGGGGGTCTGGTCGACATGTCTAGGGACTCCCCGGCGTGACTTGGCACTGCAATGGCCCGATCGACGGGATATCATCCGAACGGGGTCGGTAGTCGAACGCCAGGCGGCATTGTCGCCCGTCGGGGCGGCGGACCGTCAGACTGTTGTGGTCGGTCAGGTCCTCGATATAGGCGAGGCCCTCATAGCCGACCGGAACCGCAACGCCGGTCGCGCTTACGGTCGCGGTGCTCCCGGCGGGCATATCCTCGCCGGTCTCATCGACCAAATGGATCAGCGCGCCATGGCTCGGGCGCACGTCGAACCTGACCACCACGCCGGAGCGGTCCTGCGGCCGCACCTCACGTCTGGTGCCCGCCAGCGTGTACTGGGACGGGATATCGGCCGGATCAATGGCGAGATGGTTGATCTGAAAGGCGCGAAGATCGGGGACCAGCAGCCGTCCTGATCCGTCCGTGATGCCGACCTGTCGATTCTCGGCCAGGACACGCACATGGGCGAGGCCGTTGGTATCGACAACGGCGAAGCTGTCGTGGATCGAATTGGAGAGGAACAGCGTGTTCTGCATGATCGACACGGCGCCGCGCGCCGACAGCCTCAGCAAGGTTTGCCCGCCAGCGTGATCGGCGCCGGCGGCGAGCAAGGCCCACGGCGACTTGTACTGAAGCTCGCCGAATTGATGGCTCTTGTCGCCGGCGGCGATCGAGGCCTGGAAGCCAACTTCGCCGATGGCGTCGGCCGATCGCGCCGCCTGAACCTGGGCGTGGAGGCGGCCTGAGCCGGCCCCGCCGTTCGCGCTGACCGAGGTCCGAGCGCCCAACGGAATTGTCACACCGATTTGGAAAGAGGCTCCCTCGCGTCTTTTCAAGTCCTGAAAGGCGGTCGCGTAGACAGCGGCTCCACCGATGGCGACCGAATAGCTGGCTGTGACGATTTCGGCGTGTTGCGCCGGATAGCGGAAGATCCGCGCCGGCGACGCCAAGCCGCTCTCTACCGGCTGGCCAGCCGTCCAGGGTTGATCAGCGAGCGTGTAGCGTACGGGATCGCGATCCTGACGCGCATAGGCAAGGCCCAGCGTGCCATAGCGGCCCAGCAAAAGTCCGGCGCTGGCGTTGACCTCGCGTCGCGCCGCGGGATCGCCGTTGACCGCGGCGACATCGCGAAAATTGCTGTCGGCCAAGCCTATCGAGGCGCTGAGACTGAGCGGTCGGCCGGCGCCCCGATGCTGGACGCCCAGACTGACGCGTGTCCCCGCCTGGCGATCGGCCGCAGGGTCGCGGCCGTAGCTGACGGCAAGGGCGGCGTTGACCAGCACGATATTACCGAGATTGACCACGCCGCCGCCGCCCGCGACCGCGACATCGCGGCTGGCCTCGACGGCGAGTTCGGCGGTCAACAGCGATGTTAGGCCTCGGCGATAGTTGGCGATGGCGACGATCGCGCCATAGTCGCTGCTCGCCAGCCCCCAGTTGCGCCGGATCGCGCCAACCTGCGCGGAAAAGGATTGCAGTCCGGGCGCCAGCAACGCGTCGCTCGCATAGAAGTTGAAGCTCGTCACTACCTGCCTGCCGAGCGCGTCGGTCACCGTCGTCGAGATCTGGCCGGCCCCCGTGACCACCGGTAACTGAGGAATGGAGAAGGGTCCCGGGCTGAGCTCGCGGGACAGCACCCGTGTGTCGTTGACGAGCACGTCGACCGTTGATGGCACGGCGATCGAGCCGCTCACAGAAGGGAGAGGAAAGGTGATGAGATCGGGTCGGACGCCGAAGTCCAGACTGACCTGTAGACCGCCGAGCCGGATCGGCCGGGTCCATGGCAGGCCTCCGGATATAAAATCGCCAACACGGTAACGCCGCAGCGTCCGGACGTCGGCGAATGAATAGGTCGTGTCCAGACGAATGACCGGCGCCGCACCGCGATTGGGACTGGTGGCCGCGAGGAAACCACTGCTGACGACGCCCGAGGGGGAAAACACGCGCAGATCGAACAGCCCATTGGCGAGCGTGCGGCCGGGAAGGGTCATGCCGCTGATATCGTATTCCAGGGCGGCGCCTGTACCGCTTTCGACGTCGCCCGAGCCGCGCGAGGCGGGGTCGAGGGTCACGATCTTTGGCGCCAGCAGTGCGTCATCGACGGTGATCGACAAGCTCTGGGTGGAGGCATCGAGCCGCCATGTCAGGCCGGGGATGGCGGCGAGGGACACCAGGCCGTCAGGGTCTGCCAGGAGCGTGTCAGGAACCTGAAAGCCGAGATCGACCAATGCCGTGCGTGGCGCGTAGAGGCCCGCATCACGCTGGATGAATTCGCCCACCTGCTGCAGGCGGTAGCCGTTGATTTCCACGCTCAAGAGCAGGATTTGTGACCCTGACTCGGACGCCGCCACAGCCGCTGGCGCTGGCGCATCGGCAAGCGCCATCTGCGGCGGCAGGCCGCAAAGCATCGCCAGCAACACAGTTCGCGCGCGCCGTTTGGCGGCGAAGCCCGCAAGGAATCGGATGAACCCGAATGTCGTCTCCATATTGGATCGTCCCTGGTTCGCCGTCACCGCACGCGATGCGGAGCCTCGCCAAGGGACGCCACCGCCGAGGGCCTGGCTCTCCGCCTGCGGGTCGTCACGGCGCGACCACGGCGATCTGTTGATCGATCGCGCCCGTCGTCGCCCGGCCAGCAAGATGGACGACGCCGCCGACCTCCGGCGTCGAACTGGAGGTCAGGATGCGCCAGCGCTGGGTTGCTCCGGCCAGCAGGTGCGGGCTGGCGACCGCGGCGAGAGCGATCGGGTCGCCGGCGCCGGTGGTCAGGATCAGGTCACGGAGGGTTTCGTGCCGTCCCCCGTCGTTGACGGCGACCAAGGCGGCCCCTGAATCGTCGCGCTCGATGTGGAACCTGACACTCGCCTCTACGCGCAGCGCGGGCTCCACGAACACCGGGATCAAAAGACGCAGCGCGATCCGCACCGTGCCGGCGTCTGCAGCCAGCGGGATCTGATCGATGACAATGCGATAGGTCGCTTCCTGGCTTTGCGCCGGTGTGCGGACGACCAGCCGCACGAGTTGGCTGGCGCCGGGCGCGATCGTGCTGATGGGCGGGCTTGCGACCACCTCTTCTGACTTGGTGAGTTCTTCGCCGCCGTCGCTACCCTGCGCCCATTTGAACGTTCTGACCTGGATGGCGGTCTGCGTCGCTCCGGCGTTGGTGATCGTGATAGACGCGGTCATCTGCCCGGCCGCCATCTCCAGGTTGACCGGCGCCACGGCGAGGGATTGAGCGTGTACGGGGAGCACCAGGCCCAACGCGGTGATCGCGCCAACGCCAAGGGCGCGCACGAAGGCCCACGCAGCGAGTTTCGCCAAGTGGGACACGGTCATCAGTAGGTCACGGTCGCGGTAATGGTGTCGCTATAGACGCCCGCCGCGACACCCTGTCCCGCGGGGATCTGGCCGTAAACAGTGACCGCCTGTCCCGATCCCGATCCCGTGCCGGCCACCGTGTCGGTCCCGGCTGTCGCGCCCCAGTTCAGCGTCCGCGCCGGGTCTCGGAACAACGTATAGTTCAACGCACCGCCCCCGCCGGTCATGGAGCGATTGGTCACCGTAGCGCCGGCGCCGATACCCGCGCTGAGGGCGACGGTATAGGGGGTCGTATTGGTGCAGGTCAGGGTCGTGGTCGCGGTCCCCACAGTCACTGCGCCGGTGTACGCCCCAAAGGTCATGGGCGTTATGGTGATTGTGCAGGCGCTCTGCACGGTCGCGGTGACAGCCATAGTCGTGGTTTCAGCCGAGGCGGGCGCCGGCGAAACCAGGATCAAGCTGGTCGCCAAGGTAGCCCACCAAAACGAATGTGATCGAAATATCGACATGAATTCCTCGTCCAGATCTGCTTCGGAAGTCGACTCCTCGCGCCATTTTTGGCATTTATTCCCAAGATAATATTGAAAACCAAGTAAGCTCGATATCGTCAACATCGATAGAAACATTCCATGTGCAGACCAGTCGTCGCACGAATTAATGCGCGGCCTGCTTGGTATGGAATCTCCCGCTCCGTTAGGCCGTAAAGTTCAAAATGCCGGATACTACTTCCAGCTATAGAGTGAATTTTCTTTTCGTCTGTATTTATTTATGGACATTTAATGGCCAGGAATAATATCTATAATGGGAGCGACTAAATATGCGCAAATTGTCGCACACTCGAAACTCGATTTGACTTGTTATGATGGAGACATGGACACACGCGATTAATTGACGCAGCGCGCCATTGCTAACGCAGCCGATGACAGAAGACCGCAAACAGGATCTGGACGCCGCCTATCGAGCGATCGCCAACAAGCACATCACGCCTGATGACCAGGCGACGCTAGCGGCCAATGGATACAGGGGCACGGACAAGCCGGACACAGATTGGGCCCCGCTTCATGAAGACGCCACGCGGCTGATGCAGGCGGAAAACCCTCGCTCGCCGGAGGCAATGGATCTCGCGCGCCGCTGGATGGGGAAGGTGTTCGAAGCGACGGGCGGCGACCCGCCCTTGACCCGGAAGATGAAGGCGGCCGCGCGTGAAGCCAATGAGCATCCCGCTTTCACCGCCGCTTCAGGTTCGAGTAATGCGCTGATGGACTTCGTTTCAGAAGCCTACACGGCCGCGATCGCGGCTGGGATCATGGCCATCCCGGAAAAAGCGAACTAGCGCTCGAAAGTTTGCTTCGTCGCCGCACCCAAGCGGCGGCGAAGCAGACGAGCTAGATCGCAGGGCAAGGTCGCGCCATTTGCGGACTCTGGGACAGCTCCAGGAACACGACGTTCGAGGGAGGCGCTGGGATGAGCCGCCGACGTCAGCTAGAAGGACGGCGCTGGCACCATGATGGGCTGGCGTCGGTGTTGCCGAAAGTCGGCTTTTCGGGACTCATCCGTGAAAGAAAATCCCGACCTCGCAGCCCTCGAAAAGCTCAAGACACGAATCCAGGGTCTACGCGCTAAAACGACGGACAACGGCTGCACCGAAGACGAAGCCTTGTCCGCCGCCAGCAAGGTCGCCGAGCTGCTCGATCGGTACGACTTGTCGCTGACCGACGTCGAAATCCGTGATGCTCCGTGCGAGCGGCGCGAATATTCTACCAAGCTCAACAAGCGCATACCGCTGGGCGACTGCATCAGCGCCATCGCGCATTTCTGCGACTGCCGCGTTTGGCGCGAGAAAACCCCGACAGGCGATCCGCGATACGTCTTCTTTGGCCTTCACTCCGATATCGAAGCCGCGCACTACCTGACCGAACTGATCAACAGCGCCGTCCGATCCGAGCTTGGCCGATATAAGACCACAACCGCCTATCAGCAGTTTCGGCATCAAGAGCGACACCTGGCGAACGCGTCCTTCACGCTGGGGATGGTCGCGTCCATCGCGGACAAATTGACCGTGATGAAGGACGGGCGTGACGTGGCCAATAGCAATACCGGGCGGGATCTCGTCGTTCTCAAGTCGGCGATCATCGACGCCGAACTCCATAAGCTTGATCTGAAGCTGAGGACGGTGCGCCGCCCTACCCGCATGGTGTCGCCGAAGGCATTCGACACCGGCGGCTCCGCGG
>Ga0101941_1001277_pt1 | contig 19623 bp, 16 predicted proteins | sample DewCreD2012metaG_3_FD_75242 | JGI IMG/M metagenome (GOLD analysis project Ga0101941, IMG submission 75242) | Hot spring sediment bacterial and archeal communities from British Columbia, Canada, to study Microbial Dark Matter (Phase II) - Dewar... ...
GCCGCGCCTCCTGCTCCACCGCCCGCAGCAACGCCACCAGGGCCTCCGCCCCCTCCTCCCCCAACCGCTCCCGCAATACATTGGGTACCACAATCACCGCCATCGCCCCTCACTCTAGCACCCTCTCTCCGCTCCAAGCAAGCCGTCAGCGCACCCATCGGATTGGGGACAATCTTCGACCTCGCGAATCGGAGTGAACGCGCGCTCATTAGGAGAGCGATGCGTATGACCGAGGATGGTGAGGCGCACGTTAGGTCGCTCACCTTGCGTTCCGGGGTGGTGCCGCGTAGACTGTCGTCGTACACATGCTTGTTCACATCTTCGGCGTCGAGAAGCCCGTCATCGGCATGCTGCATGCGCCGGCCTTGCCGGGGGCTCCGGGGTTTGAGGGCGATTGGGCGGGCGTGCGGACGCGCGTTCTGGCCGATGCGGAAGCATTGGCTGAGGGGGGCGTGGACGGCTTCCTGCTGGAGAATTTCGGCGACGCGCCGTATTATCCCCGCCGCGTCCCTCCTCATACGGTGGCCTTTCTGACCGTGCTCGGGCACGAGCTCAAGCACCTGTTCGCCAAACCGCTCGGCATTAATGTCCTGCGCAATGATGCGCGCAGCGCGCTGGCCATCGCGACGGCCATCGGTGCCGAATTCGTTCGAGTTAACGTCTTCATGGGCGCGCGCGTGACCGATCAAGGGGTGATCGAGGGAGTGGCGCACCTTTTGCTTCGCGATCGGCGGATGCTCGGCAGTTCGGTGCGGATCTTCGCCGACGTCGCCGTGAAGCATTCGGCGCCGCTGGCGCCGCGCGATCTCGCGGAAGAAGTCTTGGAAGCGATCGAGCGTGGGCGAGCGGACGCCGTCATCCTCTCCGGAACGATGACGGGGCGGGAGACATCGCTCGAACACATTCGCGCGGCGAAAGCAGCAGCTCGCGAAACGCCCGTGCTCGTCGGCAGTGGGGTGACGGCGGAGAATGTGGCGCACCTGCTGCGGGAGGCCGATGGGGTGATCGTGGGAACCTTCTTCAAGCAAGATGGGCTCGTGCATCGTCCCGTGGACAGAGCGCGTGTGAAGGCGTTCATGCACCTGGTTCATCGCCTCCGCCAAGAAAGAGCGTGAGCGCTACCGGAGTTGCTGGTTCCACCTTTGGCGTAAGGTGTCGCGAATCTCCTCGTACATCTTCCCCTCATGCCACGCGCGCGCGATGGCGGGTTGGAAGATGCGCTCGTAGAACTCGCGCCCCATGCGCTCGATGATCGTCTTCTCGAGCTCTTCAGGTGAAGCGAGCTCATGCCACCAAGGGATCGTGATCTCCTCCGGACGCGCGGGCGTTCGCGTCTGGCGCTTGAATTCGGCCAGCTTCTGGGGCGTGGAGCCGTGCAGCTTGCGCGCCGCGACGATCTTGGCGACGGCCGACCCGTAGGTGCGCGCCTCCGGCTCCAGCAATCGCAGAAGCATCACCGCCTTCCGCCGATTCCACTCGGCGAAGATGTCGAAGCGTCGAGTCTCCGCTTTCGGCGCGATCATCGTGTTCCTCTGGAACCCGTATTGTAGACCCGTGCGCGCGTCGGCGGGAGATCCAGAGGGCGCGTGAAAGCGGGGCGAAATCCAGGTAAAATAACGCGGCGAATGCTGTGGACTTCAGAGGAGGCGAGCGCTATGGAGTACAAGGAGAACGTCTTGCAGCTCATCGGTCGGACGCCGCTGGTGAAGCTCAACAAAGTGACCCGAGGGATCGAAGCGACCGTTCTGGCCAAGCTCGAATCCATGAATCCCGGTGGAAGCGTGAAGGACCGCATTGGGATCGCCATGATCGAACAGGCCGAACGGGAAGGCCGATTGAAGCCAGGGGGGATCATCGTCGAACCGACGAGCGGCAATACGGGGATCGGCTTAGCCTTGGCCTGTGCCGTGAAGGGCTACAAGGCGATCTTCGTGATGACTGACAAGGCGAGTCAGGAAAAGGTCCGGTACTTGAAGGCCTTGGGGGCCGAAGTCGTCATCGTGCCGGTCACGGCCAAACCCGATTCTCCCGATCACTATGTGAACACGGCCAAGCGGATCGCGCGCGAGACGCCCGGAGCCATCATGCTCAACCAGTACGAGAACCCGGCGAATCCCGATGCCCATTACCGTACGACGGGGCCGGAGATCTGGGAGCAAACCGAAGGGCGGATCACTCATTTCGTCGCGGGCATTGGGACCGGGGGGACGATCAGCGGCGTCGGACGGTATCTCAAGGAGAAGAACCCCAAGATCAAGGTCATCGGGGCCGATCCCTACGGATCGGTCTTCAAGACCTACAAGGAGACGGGGCAGCTCATGGAAGCGACGCCCTATTTGGTGGAGGGGATCGGCCAGGAGACGATCCCGGCCAACGTTCACATGAAGTACATTGACGAGATCATCAACGTCACCGATCGCGATTCGTTCAACATGGCGCGGCGATTGGCGCGAGAGGAGGGGATCTTCGCCGGGGGGAGCACGGGGACGATCGCCTACGCGGCGCTCAAAGTCGCTGAACGGTTGACGCGCGAGCATGTCGTCGTCTTCATCGTCTGCGACACGGGCGAACGGTACTTGTCCAAGTTCTATTCGGACGAGTGGATGAAGGAGAAGCGGCTGCTCGGCTTCGAACGGTTGACGCTGGGGACGCTCCTGCAGATGAAAGACACGAGCATGGTACCGCCGCTGGTGGCCGTCGCACCTCAGGATCGCGTGGCCGAGGCCTTGCACAAGATGAATCAGTACGGGCTCTCGCAACTGCCCGTGCTCGAAGACGGGCGTTCGGTCGGCAGTGTGCGCGAAGGGCGGCTCATGGCGAAGCTCCTCAAGAATCGCGACCTGTTGCAGGCGCCCGTGAGCGAAGTTATGGAGGCTCCATTCCCGGTCGTGAGCGAGAGCGTCGAGGTCGAAACGGCCGTGAAATATCTTAAGCATTCCCCGGCCCTTCTCGTCGAGGAGTATGGGCGGATCGTCGGCATCGTGACGCGGTATGATGTGCTCGATCTTCCCTCCTGAAAGGTGGGGCATCCAAGGCGTTTCCTTGACAACGGAGGAGGGCCCTGTGTACCCTTCTCTTCCGGAAAGAACGTGAGAGAGGGGGAGAAGCGGTGAAGAAAGGCATCCATCCGGAATATGCGGAAGCGATCGTCACGTGCGCCTGTGGCGAGACCTGGCGCACGCGCTCGACCAAACGCGAGATCCATCTGGAGGTATGCTCGGCGTGCCATCCCTTCTTCACGGGGAGGCAGAAGTACGTGGACACGGCCGGCCGAGTCGAACGCTTTCAGAAGAAATACGGGTCGCGACAGACGGGCGAGCGTAAAGGATAACGGGCGCACGACTCTCGGTGGGGCCACGACGGGCGCTCCGGACGAAGCGCAGACGGTTGTGGCCCTTGATGTTTTTCCCCGAGGAGGGCATCGGCGATGGAGATGCTGGAGAAGCTCAGGGAGATCGCCGCACGATACGAGGAGCTAGGGCGGCAGCTCGCGGAGCCGGACGTGCTCGCGGACTCGGAGCGATATGTGAAACTCCTCAGGCAGCAGCGGGAACTGGAGCCGATCGTCCAGAAATACCGGGAGTACGAGCGGCTGCGGCGAGAGCTGGAGCAGGCGCGCGGGCTCCTCGAAGAAGAGACCGATGGGGAGCTGCGCGAGCTGGCGCGCGCCGAGGTGCGCGCGTTAGAGGAGAAGGTGCCGCAGTGCGAGCAGGAGTTGAAGCTGTTGCTGCTGCCCAAGGATCCCAACGATGAGCGGAACGTCATCTTGGAAATTCGCGCGGGAACCGGAGGGGCGGAAGCGACGCTCTTCGCCGCCGATCTCGTGCGCATGTATACGCGCTACGCCGAACGCCAGGGGTGGCGCGTGCAATTGCTCGACGTCTCGGAATCGGACATCGGGGGGGTCAAAGAGGCGATCCTGCTGATCGAGGGGAAAGGGGCGTACTCCCGATTGAAGTTCGAATCCGGCGTGCATCGCGTGCAGCGCGTCCCAATCACCGAGGCGAGCGGTCGCATCCACACGTCGGCGGCTACGGTGGCCGTCTTGCCCGAGGCCGAAGAGGTGGAAGTGCGCATTGATCCGAAGGACCTTCGGATTGATACCTTCTGCTCCTCGGGACACGGCGGGCAGTCAGTCAACACGACTTATTCGGCCGTGCGGATCACGCATCTGCCGACGGGCTTAGTCGTGACCTGTCAGGATGAACGCTCGCAGATCAAGAACCGCGAGCGCGCCCTGCGCGTGCTCCGCGCGCGACTGCTGGAGCTGGAGCGGCGGAAGCAACAGGAGGCGGTCTCGGCCGAACGTCGCCAGCAGGTCAAAAGCGGCGATCGGAGCGAGAAGATTCGCACGTACAACTTCAAGGAGAATCGGGTCACGGATCACCGCATTGGCCTCACGCTCTACAAACTCGATCTCATCCTGGATGGGGAACTGGACGAGCTGATCGAAGCCCTCATCACTCATCATCAAACGGAGCGATTGAAGGAACAGGTGGCTGCTATCTGAGCGGCACGCGACTTCCCGCCTTGACGATTCGACCCGCCTTGCGTAAACTCGCAGCCTAGCTATGAGCGACAAGGGCGAGACCATACCGATGGCGAGCCTTCCCGAAGGGCTCACTTTCGATGACGTCCTGCTCATCCCTGCCAAGAGCGATGTCCTGCCGACGGAGACCGACACGACGACGTTCTTCTCCCGGAACGTGCGGCTGAATATCCCGATCAGCAGCGCGGCGATGGATACAGTCACCGAGGCCCCTCTGGCCATCGCGCTCGCGCAACAGGGGGGGATCGGCGTCATCCATCGCAATCTCTCGATCGAGGCGCAAGCGGCCGAGGTGGACAAGGTGAAACGCTCCGAGAGCGGGATGATCGTGGACCCGATCACGATCACCCCGGATCGGCCGATCTCGGAAGCCCTGGCCATGATGGCGCATTACAAGATCTCGGGCGTGCCCGTCGTGGATGGTGATGGGAAGTTGGTGGGGATCCTGACGAATCGCGATTTGCGGTTCGAGACGCGGATGGACTTGCGCGTCCGCGATGTGATGACCAGGCGGGAGAAGTTGATCACGGCGCCGGTAGGGACGACGCTCGAGGATGCCAAGGTGATCCTGCAGCAGCATCGAATCGAGAAACTCCCCATTGTGGACGAAGACTTTCGGCTGAAAGGGCTGATCACGGTCAAGGACATTCAGAAAGCGATCAAGTATCCGAACGCTGCCAAAGACCCGCTGGGGCGACTGCGGGTCGGGGCGGCGATCGGGGCGACTGGGGATTTCCTCGAGCGCGCGGAGGAGTTGGTGAAAGCGCGCGTGGATGTGCTCGTCATTGACACGGCGCATGGACACACGACGCGCGTGTTGGACGCGCTCCGACACGTGAAGCGGAAGTTCCCTGAAGTGGATGTGGTCGTCGGCAACGTCTCCACGGCCGAAGCGACGCGAGAGCTGATCGCCGCAGGCGCCGATGGGGTGAAGGTCGGACAAGGGCCGGGCTCCATCTGCACGACGCGCGTGGTCACGGGGGCGGGGGTACCGCAGATCACCGCCATCATGGAGTGCGCCCGCGCAGCGCGGGGGACAGGCGTTCCCATCATCGCCGATGGAGGGATTCGGTTCTCCGGCGACATCACCAAGGCCATTGCGGCTGGTGCCGATTGCGTGATGATCGGTTCGCTTTTTGCCGGAACGGATGAAAGCCCTGGGGAGACGATCCTCTATCAAGGGCGCACGTTCAAGACCTATCGGGGGATGGGCTCGCTCGGCGCCATGCTCTCCGGCAGCAGCGACCGATACTCTCAGGCCCTCGAGCGGGGGAAGCTCGTCCCCGAAGGCGTCGAGGGCAAGGTCCCGTACAAAGGGCCGCTGGCGGCGATCGTCGAACAGCTGGTGGGGGGCTTGCGCGCCGGTATGGGCTACTGCGGGTGCCGCACGATCCGCGAGCTTCAGGAGAAAGCGCGCTTCATTCGCATCACCCAAGCCGGATGGCGCGAGAGTCACGTGCACGATGTGATCATCACCAAGGAAGCGCCCAACTATCGCCTCGAGTGAAGACGGGCTTCGGGCGACGGGCCAGACCGTGTTCTCCCTGACGCGCGCGGTGCTCATCTACAATCCGGCGGCGGGGCGTCGCGGGGCGGCGCGCGAACCGATCGCGCAGTTTCGCCACATGCTCGCCGAGCGAGGGATTCAGCTGGAGGCGCGCGCGACGTCCGGCCCGGGTGAGGCGGCGGATCTCGCTCGTCAGGCCATTGAGCGGGGGGTAGACTGTCTCATCGTCCGGGGCGGCGATGGGACGGTGAACGAAGCGTTGCAAGGGCTCGTCGGTTCTGCCGTCCCCTTGGCGATCTGGCCGGCGGGGACGGCGAACGTCTTGGCTTCGGTGCTCGGCATCCCGCGCCGTCTGCCCGACGTGGTCCGCATGATCGCCGAACGCCAGATCTGCGAGGTGAGCGTCGGTCGGGCCAATGGCCGCTACTTCGTGCTCATGGTGGGGATCGGGCTGGACGCCTCGATCGTGCAAGAGGTGAATCCCGATCTGAAACGCCGCCTCGGCCTTCTCGCCTATTGGTTCGCCGGATTGAAGCACCTCGTCACGTGGAAGGCGCCCGTGTTCACGCTGCAACTGCCAGGACAGCAGATTCGCGCGACCTTCGCCGCCATCGCCAATGTGCCGAGCTACGGCGGCGGGATTCGCATGGCTCCGGATGCGCGCCCCGAGACGGAGGAGTTTCGCGTCTGCGCGATCACGAGCCGATGCAAGCTGCTCTATGCGCTCGTCTATCTCCCACTGACCTTCCTCGGTTGGCACATTCATCTGCCCGGCGTCCTCTATATGAGCGCGCGAGGCGGGCGCGCCTGGGCCGATTCGGGCGAGCCGATCCCTTTCCAGGTGGACGGAGAATTGGCTGGAACGTTGCCGGTGGAGTTCGAGCTCATCCCTCGCGCGCTTCGCGTCATCGTTCCGCGAACGTCGCGGCGGTGATACAATAGCTTCTTGTGACGATCGGGATGATGGCGCGGTTCATCAGCGGACTCCTCCTCGGTGCGCTCGTCTGTTCGGCTCTCGGCCAAACGACGCCCTCGTCCGAGACCTTCGAGACGTTGCGTCGGGCCGGGTTCGAGGCCTTTTACAACCTCGATTACGAACAGGCGCGGCGATGCTTCGAGCGCCTGGACGCGGAGTTCCCCGAACATCCGGCGGGCCCGCTCTATCTGGCCACGCACGCGTGGATCGAGTGGCTCAATCGCACGCGGCGGCTGCAAGCGGGGATCTACATCAATCCGGCGTTCTACGCGCAGTCGGAGGCGCGCGTGAGCGAGGAGGAGCAGCAGCGGTTTCGCGCGCACATCGAGCGGGCGATCGAGCGCGCCGAGGCGCGTCTTCAGGCGAATGGGGAGGACGTCGAAGCCCGATATTTCCTCGGCGCAGCGTATGCCGTGCTGGCCGGATACGAAGCGACGGTCCTGCGCAAATTCTTCTCGGCTTTGCGCAGCGGCTTTCGCGCCGTGAAGGAGCATCGCGAGGTCTTGCGTCGCGATCCGCAGTTCGCCGATGCCAAACTCACCGTTGGCCTCTACGAATACGTCGTGGGGAGCTTGCCCCTGGCCGTCAAAGTCCTCGTGGCCTTGGGCGGAATTCGCGGCAGTCGGGAGCGGGGCATCGAGCTGTTGGAGGAGGCCGCGCGGTCGGGCCGATATGTCGCCGATGACGCGCGCACCCTTTTGATCGCCGTCTACTATCGGGAGGGACGCTTCTCGGACGCCGTGCGTCTGCTCGAGGAGTTGATTGCCCGATACCCCCGCAATTACCTCTTCGGACTCGAGCGCGCGAATCTCCTGATGCGAATCGGCGAGCGAGCTGAAGCCGTCCGCGCCTTCGAGGACTTGCTCGCGCAACCGACCTATCGGGAGACGCAGGATTTGATCCGCTATCAGTACGCCGAAGCGCTCTTTCAGAGCGGGTACAAACAGGCCGCGCTGCATCATTTTCGTCGCGTGGTGGCCATGGACGACGCGCATGCGGACTTGAAGACGCTGGCCCATCTCCGCATCGGTCAGATTCTCGATCTGCGCGGCGAGCGCCGCGCCGCGCAAGCCCAGTATCGGCTCGTCCTCCAGCGGGAGGACGTGCTCGATGCTCACGAGCAAGCTCGCCGTTACCTCCGCAAGCCGTACTCCGAATCGTCACGATGAGCGAGCGCTCTGTCCGCCGTTTCGGCGTCGCGGAGGCGCTTCCGTTCCCCCTCTGAAAAGAGCTTTTGCGCCGGCGGCGGATCGTGTATATTTTCCCCTGTGCGAACGGCTCGGACATTCCATCGGGGGCTCCCTCGAGCGCAGGGCGCGCGAGGTCGAGTCTCTCGGCATGAGGGCGACTCATGGGCAGGAAGCGATTCCGCAACCGGCATGTTCCGAGTTCCACCCGATCCTTCTTCGCGCAGCAGTATTTTGAAGAGCACGTCCTGCTCGATCGGACGGAGCTGCTCAGCCTCATTCAAGGCGGAGAGGATAGCTACGTCGAGTTCAAGGTCCGCTTGAACAATCCGGAGAAGCTCGCTGCTGAGATCGTCGCGCTCGCCAATTCGGGAGGTGGATTCATCATCATCGGCGTCAACGACAACCGGCGCGTCGAAGGGGTGGATGATCCCGAATGGGTGGAGCAGCAGCTCATTGACGTCTGTCGGCGGCTCGTCATCCCCCCGATTCGCCCGCAGATCAACAAGATCGCTTTTGACAACGGCAAGCGCATCGTCGCGTTGGAGGTCACCGGCGTGCATCGGCCATATCGGACATTCGATCATCGGTGCTACGTGCGCGTCGGTTCAACGAAGCGGGAAGCGACGGCCGAGGAGATCGCCGAGATGTACGATCCCCGCCATTCGTACGGGTTCGAGCTGCTCCCCATCACGACGGCGACGCTGGACGATATTGATGAGGCGATCTTCTGGAGCTACGTGCGCGAATTACGCGGGGGGGATCTGAGCGAGTTCGAGGAGCACGGGTATCCCGTGGATGAGGTCATGATCCATTACCTGCAACTGGCCGTTGAGGTGGATCAGGAGAGCGTCCCGACGCTGGCCGGACTCTTGCTCTTCGGGAAGGACGAGAAGGTGGCCGAGCACTTGCCGCGCAGCGGTCTGGTGGCGACGCGCTTCAGCGGCGTGGAGATCACCGATCCCATCGTCGAGCGGGAGGAGATCGTGGGGAATCTCGCGAGCGTCTACGAGCGGGCGCTGCGATTCCTGACCCGTTATACGGATCTGCTCGCAGAGCGCCCATCGCGCCGATGGTCGGGGGCGTCGCCCGTTGCCCCTCGGGCGAGTTATCCCCGCGCGGCCGTGCTCGAAGCGCTCACCAATGCCCTCGTGCATCGGGATTACAGCGCGCGCGATCAGGTGACGCGACTGCTCATCTTCGACGACCGCATCGAGCTGATCAATCCCATGCGCACCAGCGGTGTGGCGCTCGATCCCATCTGCTATGGCGTCGTCAATGCCCCGCATCCCCGATTGAAGGCGATCTTCAAAAGCCCGTACTACGGCATGGAGACGGTGGTCGGTGGTGTCCCCATGCTGCTTCATGTCGCTCAACGGTTCTCGGGGATTCGCCCCGAGATCAAAGTGGTCAACGATGAGTTTCGATTGAAGCTTTACGGCCTTCGGTGAGTGGGGACACGAGGGAGCCGCTCCGAAGGAACGAGGGCGTTGCGAGGCGCTCGAAAGGAGGAGGGAATGAACCGGAGGATCGTCAGCAGGAGCCTCATCTTGAGCGCACTTCTTCCTCTGCTGGTGACGGCGATGAGCTTCGGCGGCCAGCGTGCGGTCATCCCTTCGGGAACCGAGCTGGTGGCGGAGCTGGAGGAAGACTTGGATACGCGCTTGATCGGAGAAGAGGGGCGCTTCGTGCTTCGCCTGACGCAGGCGCTCGTCATCGGGGGGAGGGAGATCCTCCCTCGCGGGGCGCGCATCCTCGGCCTGGCGCGGGCCGAACAAGATGAAGAGGGGAATTTCTCGACGCTCGTCGTGCAGTTCCAGGAGGTCTCCTTGGGCGTGCGCGCGCTCCCGATCGCCCTGCGGGTGAAAGCGCTGGAGCCGCCACCGCCTCCGAAGGAGATGGTGCCCGCGGAGACGACCGGAGAACCGCGGCGCGGGCCGCGCATTGAGATCTCCGGAGGAATCAGTATTCGCCGAATCCCGGATCCGGGGATTCCCGAAGGCAAGCCGTCCAAGCGCGGGCTGCGGCGCGAGAGCGTCGAGCTGATGAAGGTCTCGACGCGGGAATCCGGGGCGACGGAGATCACGCTTCCGGGCGAGGACATCTCGCTGCGCCCGGGGACACGCTTCCGCCTCATCGTGAGCCAGGACGTGGAGATTCGCTGAGAGAAGGGGAACGGGCGCATGCGGTTCCTGATCGCGCTGGCGCAGATTCGGCCCGTCTTAGGCGATGTCTCGCGAAATCTCGCGCAGCATCTGGAGGTGATCGCGCGGGCGGCCGAACAAGGAGCGCATCTCGTCGTCTTCCCGGAGCTCTCCCTCACCGGGTATTATCTGGAGGATTTGGTCCCTGAGGTCGCGCTGGAGCTGGCGCGCTCGGAGGTCGTGGCCGCGCTGCGAGAGGCGAGTGCGACACACCGTCTGGACATCGCGTTCGGCGGCGTCGAGGTCTCAGCGGATTTTCGGTTCTTCAACTCCGCCGTATACGTGAGCCAAGGGGAGATCGTCCACGTCCATCGCAAGCTCTATCTGCCGACCTATGGGATGTTCGATGAGGGGCGCTACTTAGCGCCCGGCGATGTCTTGCGGGCCTTCGACACGCGGCTCGGGCGCATGGGGATGCTCATCTGCGAGGACATGTGGCATCCCTCGTCGGTGTATCTGCTCGCGCAGGACGGCGCGCAGATCCTCCTCTGTCTCTCGGCCGGTCCCGGACGCGGCGTGCGCGGCGAGACGAAGCTCGGCAGCGTCGAAGCCTGGGAGACGATCACGCGCGCGGCCGCGCAGGCGTATATGCTCTACGTCGTCTACGTGAACCGCGTGGGATTCGAGGATGGTGCCGTATTCTCCGGAGGATCAGTGATCGTGGATCCGTTCGGGCGTCCGGTGGTGAGCGCTCCTCTGCTGGATGAAGCCGTGCTCGTGGGCGAAGTGGATTTGGGAGAGATCCGACGGGCGCGCACCTTCTATCCTCTCTTGCGCGATGAGCGATTGGATCTGGTCCTGCGCGAGTTGCGGCGCATTTATGCCCGACGTTACCATCTCCCGCCTTATGATGAAGGCTTCTGACATCGGATCGAAACCGACATTCGGAGCGTTCAATCCCGCGCTGGCGGCGGAACTGCTCGTTCGCTTCATTCGCGAAGAAGTGACGAAAGTCGGGTTCGAGCGCGGCGTGCTCGGCCTCTCCGGAGGCTTAGACTCGGCCGTCGTCGCCCATCTGACGGCGCGCGCGCTCGGGCCGGAGCATACCTACGGGGTGCTCATGCCCTATCGGACGAGCGATCCGGCGAGCGTGGCCGATGCGGAGTTGGTCGCCGAGCAGTTGGGAATTCGGACGATCCTGGTCGAGATCACGCCGATGGTGGATGCGTATTTCGAGCGCTTCCCGGACGCCGATCGCGTTCGGCGCGGGAACGTCATGGCGCGCATGCGCATGCTGATCCTGTACGATCTCTCGGCGGCGCTGCGCGCGCTCGTCATCGGCACGAGCAATAAGACGGAGCTTTTGGTCGGCTACGGGACGATCTACGGAGATATGGCGGCGGCGATGTGGCCGCTTGGCGATCTCTATAAGACCGAAGTGCGACGCCTCGCCGAATACTTGGGCGTTCCGGAGCGCATCCGGCAGAAGCCGCCGACGGCCGATCTCTGGGTCGGACAATCGGATGAGGAGGAGTTGGGCCTCACCTACGATGTGCTCGATGCCATCCTCGTCGAACTCGTGGATCGGCGCCTGACGGTGGAGGCGCTCGTGCACAACGGCTATGAGGAAGCGCTCGTGCGACGCGTCGCCGAGATGGTACGCCGCTCGCACTTCAAACGGCGAACGCCCCTCTGCCCGAAGATCTCCTCGCGCTCCATCGGGCACGATTTCCGGTATAAGCGCGATTGGGGAAGGTGAGCCCGAGCGCGGCGGTTCCCCCTGGAGCCTCAGCTCTCCCGCCCTTCGGTTCCCCGAGCGCCGGAGCGCGCGAGCCAGTGAGCGAGGAAATCGCGGAGCTGTCGGAAAGCTTGGCCGCGATGGCTCACGGCGGATTTCTCGGCGCGGGTCAGTTCGGCGAAGGTCTTCCCCAGAGGGGGATACTCGAAGACGGGATCGAAGCCGAAGCCGTTCGATCCAGAGGGCTCTGAGCGGATTCTCCCGCGCACTTCTCCGATGAACGTGCGCTCCAGTCCCGGACCGACGAGCGCGGCCACGCAGATGAAGCGCGCCGTCCGCCGCGACGCGGGGACATCGCGCAGTTGGGCGAGCAATCGGGCGATGCGCTCGGCATCGCTGCGCCCGTATCGGGCGGAGAAGAGACCGGGAGCCCCTCCCAGAGCTTCGACCTCAAGCCCGGAATCTTCCGCGACCGTGAGCAGTCCCGTCCGCTCGTGAAAAAACCGAGCTTTCAACAGCGCATTCTCCTCGAACGTCGTGCCGGATTCTTCGATCTCGGGAAGCTGCGGGAAGTCGTCCAACCCGACCAGTTCCACGGGGAGATCGGCGAGCAGCTCGCGAATCTCCGCCCACTTCCCGCGATTCCGCGTCGCGATGAGCAACTTCTGACGCATGCCGATCACGCGGCGAGAGCGGGGGAGCACCGGGCCGACCTTCGACGCGCTCCCCATCGCTCGTTATTCCTCTTCCGCCTTGACGCGGCCTTCGGCGCGAGCTTCGGCGATGATCTTCTGGGCGATATGAGGCGGCACCTCGTCGTAGTGCGACAGCTCCATCGTATACGTGCCGCGCGCTCCCGTGAGCGAGTTGAGCGTGGATTGATAGGTGAGCATCTCGGCCAGCGGGACTTGCGCGCGGATGACCTGCTGCTTGCCGCGCGCCTCCATCCCCAGGATACGGCCGCGACGCGCGTTCAAATCGCCGATGACATCGCCGGCGCATTCTTGCGGGACGACGACCTCCACCTGCATGATGGGCTCCAGCAGCACGGGATTGGCCTTCTCCATGGCGATGCGAAAGGCCTTGATCCCCGCGAGCTTGAAGGACAATTCGTCGGAATCCACCGGATGCGTCTGCCCGTCAATCAATTCGACGCGGAAATCCACGACGGGATAGCCGGCCAGCGGCCCGTTTTGCGCGGCTTCGAGGATGCCCTTCTCGACGGCCGGGCGGAATTGCTGCGGGATCACGCCGCCGAAGATCTTATCCACGAACTCGAACCCCGCGCCGCGGGGCAGCGGCTCGAAGATGCAGACGCAATCGCCGAACTGACCGCGCCCCCCCGTCTGCTTCTTATGCCGACCGTGCGCTTCGACGCGGTTTTTGAACGTCTCGCGATAGGGGACTTTCGGGAGCTTCAGCATCACGTCCACGCCGTAGCGCTTCTTGAGCCGGGCGACGACGGTCTCAATGTGCAATTGTCCGGTTCCCGAGAGGAGGAAGTCCTTCGTCTGCGGATCTCGCTCGAAGCGCAGCGCGAGGTCTTCTTCCAGGAGCCGATGCAACGCCGCCGAGAGTTTGTCCTCGTCCGCCCGCGACTTCGGCTCAATGGCGAAGGCGATGGCCGGCTGCGGGAACGAGATCGGCTCGTAAATGATCGGCGCCGCTTTGTCGGCGAACGTGTCGTTGGTCTGCGTCTCGCGCAGTTTCGTGACGGCTCCGATGTCGCCGGCATGCAGCTCCGGGACCTTCTCGAGCTGCTTGCCCTGGACGACGTGCAACGGGCCGAGTCGCTCCTGAATGCCCTTGGTCATGTTGTAGGCCGTCATGTCCGAGCGCATGACGCCCGAGTAGACTTTGAAGAGCGTGATGCGTCCGGCGAAGGGATCGGCGATCGTCTTGAAGACGAAGGCGGAATACGGCGCGTCATCTGAGATCGGGCGTTCGATCACCGGCGCGTCGGCCTCGATGCCAGCGCGCCCTCGGACGGTGCGAAAATCCGTCGGCGCCGGCGCATATCGCACGAGGGCATCCAGAAGGGGCTGAATGCCGATGTTCAAATAGGCCGAGGCGGCGAAGACCGGAAAGAGCCGCTTCTCCAAGATGGCCTTTCGGATGCCGGCGAGCAAATCCTCATCCGAGAGCGTCCCCTCGGCGAAGAATTTCTCCAACAGCTCATCCGAACTCTCGGCGACCATTTCGAGGATGGCCTCGCGGCGCGCCTCGATCTGATCACTCAGCTCGGCCGGGGGATCCGTCTCCGTGAATTTCCCGCTCGCATCGTTCTGGAAGCGATAGGCGCGGCGCGTGATCACATCCACCACGCCGGAGAAATCGCGCTCCTTGCCGATCGGGATTTGGAAGGGGATGGCCGCGCGACCGAACGCTTCCACGAGTGCTTCCAAGGCGGCCTCGAAATCCGCGCGCTCGCGATCCAGCTTATTGATGAGGAGGATGCGGGGCGTACCGAACTCCTCCGCATAACTCCAGGCCTTCTCGGTCTGCACCTGCACGCCCTCGACGGCGTCCACGACGACCAACGCCACATCTGCCACGCGCACGGCGCCGCGCGCATCGTGGATGAAGGCTTGATAGCCGGGCGTGTCCAGGAGATTGATTTTCGTCCCTTTCCACTCCAAGTGGGCGAGCGCCGTGTGCATGGTGATCTTGCGCTCGATCTCATCCTCGTCGTAATCGGTCACCGTCGTGCCCTCGTCCACGCGCCCCAGCCGTGACGTGACGCCCGCATCGAAGAGCATGGCGGAGACGAGCGAGGTCTTCCCGGCATCCCCGTGTCCGACGACGGCGACGTTTCGGATCTCCGGTCCCGTGTATGTCTTCATCGGTTGCCCCTCTCCCTCGATGCGAGATTCTCGTGCGAAGTGCTAAATTTAGCATACCCGAGGATTCGCGCAAGATCAAAGGCGCGCCGGATCGGGCAGGGGGAATTTTGACGCCCTTTCGCTCGATCTGCTATAGTAGCGAAAACCGAAGTGGGAAGGCGCCATGAACCAGGGGACCATTTACATGGGGGTCGACGTCAGCGCGACGACCGTCAAAGCGGCGCTCGTGAATGCCGAGGGGGAGATTTACGAGATCACGCAGGAAGCCCTCGGCGATGATCCGGACGCCGTCCTGGACGGCATCTGCCGATCTGTCGAACGCTTGCAAGGGCGGGCGAGCGAGCGCCATTGGCCCATTCGCAGCGTCGGGGTGGGCGTCCCCGGACTGGTGAACGCGCGCACGCAGCGCGTGGAGGCGGCGCCGAATCTCCCCTCGCTCGTGAAGGTGAACGTTGCCGAAGCGGTCGCCGAGCGGGTGCGCTGCCCCGTGCTCATCGAGAACGATGCGAACATGGCCGCCTACGGCGAATTCGTCTGCGGGGCCGCTCGCGGTCGCACCAACGTGATCTATATCGCCTTGGGGACGGGCATCGGCGCCGGGCTCATCTGCGAGGGCCGACTCTATCGCGGGGCGCTCGGCTTCGCCGGAGAATTCGGGCACACGACCGTTGACCCGGATGGCTTGCCCTGTCGCTGCGGGAATCGCGGCTGCTTGGAGACGATCGCTTCCGGTCCCAATATCGTGCGGCGCGCGCGCGAACGGCTCTTTCGCGATCGCAGTTCTTCGCTCTCGCGATTGGCCGTGCCGGGCGGGGGGGAGCTGACGCCCGAACGCATCGCCGCCGAGGCGCTCAACGGCGATGACTTCTCGCTCATGATCTTGGAACAGACGGGGAAATGGATCGGGATCGCTGTGGCCAATGTCCTCAACCTCCTCAATCTCGATATGGTCGTGCTGGGAGGCGGCGTCATGGTCGCGGGAGACTTGCTCTTGAATCCTATCATCGCTGAGGTCAAACGGCGTGCCTTCACGGCCATGGTCGCGCAGTGCGAGATCGTCGCGTCGCTGCTTGGTGGGCAAGCGGGCGTCATCGGCAGCGCCATGCTCGCGCGCGATACGTTCCGATAGTCGGAGATGGTCAGACCCGAATTCATCCGCAACTTCTCGATCATCGCGCATATTGATCACGGCAAGTCCACGCTCGCCGATCGCCTCCTGGAACGGACCGGGGCGCTCAGCGAGCGGGAGATGACCGAGCAGGTCCTCGATTCGATGGACCTAGAGCGGGAGCGGGGGATCACCATCAAGGCGCATGCCGTCCGCCTTCAGTATACGGCGCGTGATGGGAACACGTACGTCCTGAACCTGATTGACACCCCCGGGCATGTGGATTTCTCCTACGAGGTCTCCCGCAGCCTCGCCGCCTGCGAGGGCGCGTTGCTCGTGGTTGATGCCTCGCAGGGCGTGGAGGCGCAGACGGTTGCCAATGCTTACGCGGCCATCGAGCACGACCTCGAGCTCATCCCCGTCATCAATAAGATTGACCTGCCGAATGCCGATCCGGAGAAGACGCGGGAGCAGATCGAGACCCTCATCGGCTTGGACGCGAGTCGCGCGATCCTGGCCAGCGCCAAGCTCGGCCTCGGCACCGAGGAGATCCTCGAGGCGATCATTCAGCGCATTCCTCCGCCGCACGGTGACCCCGAAGCGCCGTTGAAGGCCCTGATCTTCGATTCTTGGTTCGACACCTATCGCGGCGTCGTCGTCATGGTCCGGGTGATTGAGGGGACGCTGCGTCCGGGGCAGCGGATTCGGCTCATGGCCACCGGGCGCGAATACGAGGTGGAGGAGCTGGGCGTCCTCACGCCCAAGCCGCGCCGCATCGAGCAGCTCTCGGTCGGCGAAGTCGGTTTCCTCATCGCCAACATCAAGGCGATCGCCGATGTGAAGATCGGCGATACGATCACCGAGGCCGAGCGGCCGACGGCCGTCCCCTTCCCCGGCTTCCAAGAGGTCAAACCAATGGTCTTCGCCGGATTGTATCCGGTCGAGAGCGGGCAATATGAGGTCTTGCGCGACGCCCTGCAGAAGCTGCGATTGAACGACGCCTCGTTCTTCTTCGAGCCGGAGACGTCGGCGGCGCTGGGGTTCGGCTTCCGCTGCGGCTTCCTCGGCCTGCTGCACATGGAGATCGTGCAGGAGCGCTTGGAGCGAGAGTTCGGCCTGGAGTTGATCACGACGGCGCCGAGCGTGCGCTATCGCGTGACGACGCGCACGGGACAGGTGCTGGAGATCGAGAATCCGGTGAAGATGCCCGATCCCGGACAGATCGCCAAGATCGAAGAGCCGATCATCGAAGCCGTGATCTTCACCAGCGCCGAATACGTCGGCCCGATCTTGCAGCTGCTCGAAGAGAAGCGCGGCGTGCAGAAGCGCTTCGAGTACGTCTCGCCCACGCGCGTGCTGCTGACGTATGAGCTCCCGCTGGGGGAGATCGTGCTCGACTTCTACGATCGGCTGAAATCGCTCTCGCGCGGCTATGCCTCGCTCGACTATCACTTCGCGGGGTATCGCGAGGCCGATCTCGTGAAGCTCGATATTCTCGTCGCCGGGGAGCCGGTGGACGCGCTCTCGGTGATCGTGCATCGCGATCACGCGTATGCGCGCGGTCGGGCGATCGTCGAGAAGTTGCGAGAGTTGATCCCGCGACAGCTCTTCGAGGTGCCCATCCAAGCCGCCATTGGGAGCCGCGTCATCGCCCGCGAGACGCTGCGCGCCATCGGCAAGAACGTGCTCGCCAAGTGCTATGGGGGCGACGTCACCCGAAAGCGCAAGCTGCTGGAGAAGCAGAAGGAGGGGAAGAAGCGGCTGAAGAAGATCGGGCGCGTCGAGATCCCGCAAGAGGCCTTCCTCGCCGTGTTGCGCGCCGGCCCTTCGACGAAATCCGAGTGATCGTCACTCTCCCCCGCGCGCTTCCAGGGCGCGTTTCAGTTCGTAGAGCATCGTCAGCGCTTCGATCGGGGTGAGGGCATTCGGATCCAGGCGCTTCAGACGTTCGGCGATCTCCCGAAGTGAGGACGGTGAATAGTCGGCCGATGATTCGGCCACGTGGCGCCGCTCGTGCGCCTCATATTCGGCGAGCAGTTCCTCGGCTCGATGCACGACCGGGCGCGGCAATCCGGCCAGCCGAGCGACCTGCACGCCGTAGCTTCGCGTCGCCCGTCCAGGCACGACGCGGTGCAGGAATCGGAGCTGCCCATCCTCCTCGGCCACCAGGATGTGCAGGTTCTTCACCCGCGGCAGAATCCCCTCCAGCTCCGTCAGTTCATGGAAATGCGTAGCGAAGAGCGTCCGCGCGCGCGCTCGCGGATGATTGTGCAAATATTCGATCACGGCGCGCGCCAAGGCCAAGCCATCGTAGGTGCTCGTCCCTCGCCCGATCTCATCGAAGAGGATGAGCGAGCGCGGTGTCGCGTGATGCAAGATCGTCGCCGTCTCCATCATCTCGACGAAGAAGCTCGAGCGACCCTGGGCGATGTAATCCTCCGAGCCGAACCGATAAAAGAGGCGATCGGTCACCCCGATGAGGGCATCCTCGGCCGGGACGAAGCTGCCGATCTGAGCGAGCAGCACGATGAGGGCGACCTGGCGGAGATACGTGGACTTGCCGGAGAGATTCGGGCCGGTGAGGATGAGGATCTGCGCCTCTTCGGCCGAGAGGGTCGTATCGTTCGGGACGAAGTGCCCGGCGGGCAGGGCGCGCTCGACGATCGGATGTCGTCCCCCGCGAATGACGATTCGCGGTTCGGCGACAAGCTGCGGTCGCACGTATCCGGAGGTGGCGGCGACTTCCGCGAACGTCGCCAGCACGTCCAACTCACCGAGCGCGCGCGCCGTCCGCAGGATGTCCGCGCGCCGCTGCGCCACCCGCGCGCAGAGCTGTCGAAAGAGGCTCGCTTCGAGCTCCCGAATCCGTTCCTCCGCGTGAGCGACGACCGTCTCGTGTTCTTTCAATTCGAGCGTGAAGAACCGTTCGGCGCCGACCAACGTCTGCTTGCGAATGTAATCCGGCGGGACCAGGTGCAGGTTGGGCTTGGTGACCTCGATGTAGTAGCCGAAGACCTTGTTGTACCCGACCTTGAGCGAGCGGATGCCCGTGCGGGCGCGCTCGCGCGCTTCGAGATCGGCCAGATACGCCTTTCCGTTTTTCAGAAGCGCGCGCAGTTCATCGAGTTCCTTGGAGAAGCCTGCTCGGATGATCCCCCCTTGTTCGATCGAAGGCGGGGGATCTTCGACGAGCGCTTCAGCGATGCGCTGCGCGACCTCATCGAGAGGGACGATATCCTCGAGCCAGGGGCGAAGCGGCGGGGGCGAGTCGGCGAAGAGCGCGCGCAGCGCGGAGATCGTGCGCGCGCTGCGGCCAAGCGCGACGACTTCGCGCGGCGTCGCCGATCCGCTCTTCACCCGCCCGATCACTCGTTCCACGTCAGCGAGCTGCCCCAAATGCGCGCGAAATTCGCGACGAAGGGGCTCCTGTTCGAGGAACCATTGGACCGCCTCCTGACGCGCGCAGAGCGCCGTGAGGTCCACGAGCGGATACCGCAGCCACTGTTTCAGCCGACGGCTCCCCATCGGCGTGAGCGTGCGATCCAGGACGGCGAGCAACGACCCCTCCACT
>Ga0101941_1001279_pt1 | contig 19587 bp, 19 predicted proteins | sample DewCreD2012metaG_3_FD_75242 | JGI IMG/M metagenome (GOLD analysis project Ga0101941, IMG submission 75242) | Hot spring sediment bacterial and archeal communities from British Columbia, Canada, to study Microbial Dark Matter (Phase II) - Dewar... ...
GGCGCGCTCGGTGCTGTTCGCGTATCTGGAGGGGTTCTATAACCGCCGGCGACGGCATTCCGCCCTGGGATATCTATCGCCGGAGGAGTTCGAGAGGAGGTGGTCAGCGGCTCCCGAATCTGTCAGCGTTACTCTCTCCACGAAAGCGGGATAAGTTCACTCGCGTCGTGCAGCTGCACGATGCCCTGATCGTAGGTCCGCCTGACCAGGTCTTCAGGCTTGAAACTCTGTAGGAACGCCAGCATCTTCGTGGTCATGCCGGGAGCGTCCGGACCGCGGCGGGTGGGCTTCCGGAGCCGCCGGGCGCGGTAGGCGGGACTGGTGAGCAGCACGAAGTCGTGGAAGCAGTTCACGTTGAACCGCTCCGCGCCGGCTGCGACCTCGTGGAAGTAGAGCCCCACTCCTTCCAGGAAGCACGGGGCGTGCGGACTCAGACGCAGGCGCCCCTCCTCTCGGTCCAGGAACCCGATCCAAGCGAGGGCCTCGAGAGCGGCCTCGACTTCATCTTCCGTCAGCGAGAGGACCTCCGAGACCCTCCGGGCCAGGTCGGCCTCTTCGGCCGATCCCTGCAGGGTTTGGAGCACCGCGCGGGCGGTGAGGCGCTCGTTGTTGGTGAGGAAGTAGGCCGAGGGGTGCCACCGCAAGAGATCCGCAAGGCGACGGTCTTCGAGGATCGCCTGGGCGATCCGACGGCGGTCGGCGTCTCGGAACGGGAGCCCCGCCCGGCTCATCGCCTGCTCGATGTTCGTGCACCGCAATGGCTCCTGCCAGTCCTCCTGGAGGACCCGCAGCACTGCCTCCATGCTTCACCTTTTTTAGCACAAGGGGCACCCGCCCCGGCGGGCTGCGACCGTTCCTTCCTCGGCCTCTGCCCCAGAGGCAGGATTCGCTGGATTACTAGACCCCGGCCGTGCGGCGAGGAGGATTGCCAGGAGCTTACCTCCGCAGCACAGCGCAATCAGTCCCACAATCCCCAAACTGGCAAGCCACTCCACCCTCCTCACCTCCTATCCCGCACAGCAGCTCAGCTTGCTCACGTCCTTTTCGAACGCCTGCGCCGCCAGTTTCAGGCCCTCCACGAGGGTGAGGTAGGGAAAGACCAGCTGTGCTAGTCGCTGCACCGTGTACCCCTCCCGGATGGCCAAGACGGCGGTCTGGATCACCTCCCCCGCGTCTGCGGCGAGGACAGACGCACCCAAAAGCCGGCCCGTGACCTGGTCTGCTACGAGCTTGATGAGGCCCCGCAGATCCCGGGCGACCTGAGCGCGGGGCACGTGCTCCAAGGAGAGCAGTGCGGTTTTCACCTGATAGCCGCGCTCCCGGGCCTGCGCTTCCGTCCACCCCGCACTGGCCACCTGGGGGTCCGTGAAGGTGATCCTGGGAAGTCCTTCGAGGTCCACCCTCCGGTGGTTCCCGTGGAGAGCGTTCTCCGCGGCCACCGTGCCCATGTGGGCGGCCACGTACACGAACATGGGGTCCCCGGCGCAGTCCCCCGCGGCGTAGATGCGCGGGTTCGTGGTCTGGGCGTACTCGTTCACCCGGATCTCCCCCTTGGGTCCCAGCTCCACCCCCACCTCCTCCAACCCGAGACCTGCCGTGTTCGCCCGCCGGCCCGTGGCCACGAGGAGCTGTTCCGCCTCCACCACCTCTTCCTCTTGTTGCCCTTCGGTGAAGGTCACGCGGTAGCGGCCACCGACGCGCTCCACCCGGGTGATCCGCACACCCGGCCGGACCACCATCCCCTCGGCCTCTAGATAGCTCCGCAACGCGTCGCCGACCTCGGGCTCCTCCAGGGGAACCACCCGCGGCAGGGCCTCGAGGACCGTGACGTGGCTTCCAGCCCGCAGGTACGTCTGCGCCAGCTCCAGACCGACCGCGCTGGCTCCGATGACAACCAACGACCGCGGGAGTTCCTTTAGGTTCACGGCCTCGTTGCTGGTGAGGTAGCCAGCCTCCTCCAGCCCGGGGACGGGCGGCGCCCAGGGTCGGGACCCCGTGGCCAGCACCACCCGGTGCGGACGGTACACCATCCCGTCGACCCGCACGCTCCCGTCGGCTGCGAGCCGCGCCTGCCCCTGGACGTAACGAACCTCGGGATAACTGGCGAGCACCTCCGCGTACTTCGCGCGCCGCAGCTCCGCCACCAGCTCGTCCTTCTGAGCCACCACCCGGTGCCAGTGCAGACTCCCCGCCGCCGTCGAGATCCCCTCAAAGCGCTGCGCGGCGGCGGAGTGGTACGCCTCCGCGGCGCGGATCAGGGCCTTGCTCGGGACGCAGCCCACGTTGACGCACGTCCCGCCCATCACGCCTTTTTCCACCAGAACCACCCGCGCCCCCAGCTCCGCCGCCCGGATGGCGGCCGCAAACCCCGCAGATCCACCTCCGATCACCACGAGGTCGAGCTCCTCTGCGTCTAGCCGGCGGGGCTCTTCGAGGGGTCGGCGCTCCCGGACCTCCGCCCGGTATCCGGCCTCCTGGATCGCCCGCACGAGGGCCGTATCGCTCCCCTCCGGGGAGGCGATCACCTGGGCCTGGGCCGACCGCCACCCGGGGGCTTCGGGAACTTCGGTCGAGAGCACCCCGGCGACCGACTCCAGGGCCTGCCGGACGTGCTGGGCGCATGCCTCACAGGTCATGCCATGCACGGTAAGGAGGATCTGTTGCCGCACCGCCATCGGTTCCTCCACGTAGGAAATACACATACTATGATGCGTATCTATCGTAACAGGTAGGCTTGCATCGGTCGACCTCGGCCCGCCGCGTGCCGTTCGGAGCCGACATGGGCCACTCCCGCAACCGGTCCTACATGGCCTAGGCGATCCCTCCCGGCTCCAACCGCGGTGACGACGATCACACCCTGCCGGATCTCGTACACGAAGTATGGGGCGGCCGAGGCACCGGATTCGAGAGCACCCGGCCCGGGGCTTGACGGTCCGCCGGATCGAAGATGGAGCGGCTCCTGCCCCTGCCTGTAGCCGTGGAAGCTCCGCTTTGTCGGAAGCTTGATCGCCACACCGGGTACCGTTGCCGCCTTCGCCTGGTCCGGGGTGGGTGAACACGAAGAACTTTCTGGACCACGGCTCCCGTAGCTCCTCCATGCGGGCGACTGGAAGCGGCTCGCCTCTGGGGAGATCACCCTCGGCCAGGTTCGGCGGGAGCCTGCCCGCCCGCACACCGAGCCCGGGCTCCAGGTTCGGCTTGAGGTACCGGAGGAACGGTGCGAGGAACGCCCCAACCGCCCCCAGGGCCGGGATCGCGGCCAGCAGCTACAGGAACGTCCTCCGGTTCACACCCTTGGAAATTCGTTGCCGCCACACGAGAGCCAGATCCCGTTGCATCCCTACCCCTCAGGGACCTGCGGACCACCCGGAGCGGTGAAGCTCCTGGGCAGGCCATTGGGCCCTCAGCAGGAGGTACAGGGCGATCCCGTGCAGAACAACCCGTAGGAGCGGCCCACTAGGCGCTTCAGTCTGCTATGGGGAGGCAGACCATGGTGGCCTAGAGCGTACCCATCCGCATGTGGCAGACGGAGGGGCGAATCGTGATCGCGGCCCCCTTGCCCGGTGTAGAGCCAGACGGCATCTTAGTCGAGCTCTCCGGAGACCGCGTCATCTTGCAAGGGGAAGAGCGCGGGCCACGCCAGCACGGTCTCGGTCTGGTCATCGCGGAGTGGACGATCGGACCCTATTACCGGGAGATCCAGCTCTCCTGCCCTGTCGCCGCCGAACTCGCGAACGCGACCTACGGCAACGGCGTGCTCGTCCTGAACCTTCCGAAGCTGGGAGCCGGTGCGCGACCCTCGCAGACCCGGTTCCGGCTCCAGGTACACCAAGCGTCCTCCATGCCGCGCATCACGCCCGTACGCGACCCCTGTCGGGGCGAGCGGATCGGCCACACCGGTCGCGACGCCCGGCCCGCCACACCAGACGAGCTCAAGCGCACGCGGGAGGGCCAACTGCGAAGAAGCACCTAGTCTTTTCGTACGTAGGGGTCTCGGGGGGTTACGCGCGGCTTGGCGTCAAGCCCACGGAGCCTCCCCCTCCCGGGCCGGACCCACCGTCGGGGGGAGAAGCGGTTCGAAGTTGGCAGGTAGACCCTGATGACCCCAAGCGTCGCCCAGTCGGCACCGGAAAGGGCGTCAAGGTTCGTGCGCCCCGCGCCTCCGCGTTCCACGCCCCCGTCGCCGGACGCGGGCTTTACGGTCGATGATGGTGCAGCTGCGGATGCGGTCCGTGTGGTCCCGAACGAGGGAGCTTGCCAGCTCCAGGAGGGCGCGCACCCGTGGGTCCTCCACCCGGTAGTAGACGTTACGGCCCTCCCGCCGGGCGGTCACGTACCCACACCACCGAAGGCACGCCAGGTGGCTGCTCACCCGGCCCTGCGGCGAGCCGGTGAGGGCCACGAGCTCGCTCACCCTCTTCTCTCCGTCCAAGAGGATCTGGAGTAGCTTCAAGCGCGTCGGGTCGCCCAGCGCGCGGAAGAACTTCGCGGTGAGCACGTCGTCCGACAGGGTCGGAAGGACGAAGGGCGCGGTCATCCAGCCAGTGGTCATGCAGCGAACCCTCCCCAGCTCACGGTTACGCGTCCTCGTATAGAATAGGGCCCAGCCGCGTCGGACGCAAACGAGGTCGGGCCTGGGCGGAGACCTTTCTCCTCCGGTGCGAGGTGGACGCGGGAAGCCCGACGCCACCTTACGCCTGATACACCACCTCGCCCCCGACCACGGTCATCCGGACGCGCGCGGATGCGAGCCCCTGGGGGTCTTCCAGTACGTCGCGGTCCAGCACCACGAAGTCGCAGGCCTTCCCGACTTCGAGACTTCCCTGATGGGCCTCGGCACCGGCTGCGTAGGCGGGCCCGAAGGTGTAGGCGCGGACCGCCTCCTCTACGGTGAGGGCCTGCTCCGGAAACCACGGGAGTCCTGGGTCCCCAGGGTGCTTTCGGAACACCGCCGCGTACAGACCCCGCAGCACGTCGGGAGTCTCCACCGGCGCGTCCGACCCGAAGGCGAGCACCGCACCCGACTGCAACAACGACCTCCAGGCGTATGCGTAGCGGCAGCGCTCACCCCAGTAGCGCTCCGCCAGGGGGCGGTCCGCAGGGCAGTGCACGGGCTGCATGGAAGCCACCACCCCCAGCCACGCGAACCGGGAGACGTCCGCCGGGTGGACGAGCTGCGCGTGCTCGATCCGGTGCCGCAACCCGAGCCGACGGCTGTGTTCGAGGCTCGCCTCGAACGCGTCCAGGGCCCAGCGGTTCGCCCGGTCGCCGATGGCGTGCACCGCGCAGGCCCAGCCGGCCTCCGACGCCCGCCTCACCAGGGCGATGAGCTCCTCCCGGGTGTGTACCGCGATCCCCGTGTCGTGGGGTCGGCCGCTATAGGGATCCAACATCGCCGCGGTCTGGGACCCCAAAGTACCGTCCGCGAACACCTTCACGAACCCCAACCGCAGCCATCCGTCTCCGAGGCCTGCGCGCAGCCCCATCTGGGCGGCCGCGTCCAGGTGCGCCTCTGGGATGGCGGCGACGACCCGCAACCGGAGCTGGCCTGCGCTCCGCAGCCGCTGCAGGCCATAGAACGCCTCCGCGCCCTCCGTAGGCCCCGTCATGTTGTGTGCGGACGCCACGCCCACGCGGTGGAGCTCCGCCTGCGCGCGCAGCAGGCCAGCCTCGACGTCCGCCTCGGAAGGGGGCGGGAGCGCCCCCGCCACGAGGGAAGCGGCAGCTTCTTCCAGCACCCCCGTAGGTACGCCAGCCGGGTCCCGCACGATGTGCCCGCCAGGAGGGTCGGGCGTGGACGCCGTGACCCCTGCCGCCTCAAGCGCTGCGGAGTTGCACCACACCCGGTGGCCGTCTTTGCTCCACAGCACCACCGGCGGGTGCGGTACCACCGGGTCGAGGTCCGCCCGCGTCGGGAGTCCCTCCGGCCACCGGCTGGCGTCCCAGTCCCTGCCCACGACCCACCGGCCTGGGGCAGCCGCGCGTGCCGCCCTCTGGACCCGATCCACTGCCTCCCGCTTCGTGGCGGCGTCATCCAGCGACACCCCCGCAGCCTGTAGACCCAGGGCCAACAGGTGTACGTGGGCGTCGCAAAAGGCGGGCAGGACCACCGCACCACCCAGGTCCACCTCGGAGAGGCGTCGGAAGCACTCCCGGACCTCCCCGTCTGTGCCCACCGCGGCCACGCGACCCTCGCAGCACGCCACCGCCTGCGCCACGGTTCCCTTCGCGTCGAACGTGTAGATCCGGGCGTTGTGAAAGCGTGCCGAAGCCACAGTCCCCTTCACTCGCCGGTCTCCAGGAGCGCCACAATACGCGCCGTCAACCCGTCGAGCAACGCCTCCCAAGACCCGCGGGGCACCCGATTCACCGCCGGCAGCTCACACCAGGGCCGTGGCCCAGGTTCCTTCGGAGGGCCCACCAGGATCGTGCGCTCGGCAGGGTGGTGCAGCCCTTCTACCAGCACAACCTCCGGAAGGGCGCCGAACGCCCGCGCGGCTTCTACGAACGCATTGACGGCCGGTTCACCCCGGCGCTCTGCGGCCTGCGAACGCCACACCACCTCCCCGTCGAGCACTCCAACCCAGCGGGCCCCCGCGCGGGCTGCGCGGTCGCTGTCGCTACCCGGGCGGTCCACGTCGAAGCCGTGCGGGGCGTGCTTGACCACCCCGACGGTGCGCCCCGTCGCGTGCAGCCGCGCCACCAGCCCTTCCACGACCGCGGTCTTGCCGGCTCCGGACTCGCCCACCACGCCCAGCACAAGGGGTGCGGGCTGCGGGGGGGGGACCGATAGCGACTCCGAGCTCTCGTCGTGCGTCAGCAACAGGGTCGCGACGAGCGAGCCAGTGCGAAGCGGGGGCGTGGGCCCCGGCAGCAGCACGAGGCCGTGTGCACGCGCCGGACCTTCCAGCACGCCGCCGCCAATCGGCTCTACCTCCGGGCGGTCCGCATCGAATTCTAGGCGCGCCCACAGCGCCCTCGGCCTGTCGGTGGCGGGCAACCGCCCCCGCAGTCGCGCCAACGCCACCGGCCGCACCACGTCACGGCGGCCGCCCAGGCGTAGGAGCAACGGCCGGACCAGCAGGTGGTAGGCGGCCATGCACGCTGCGGGAGACCCGGATAGACCCACAGCCCAGCGGCCTGCCGCCTGTGCGGCGAAGAAGGGGCCGCCCGGCTTCAGGTCCACCCGCCCCACCACCCGGCGCGCCCCCAGGTCCAGCCACGCGCGGGGGACCCGGTCGTGGCGCCCTATGGAGACCCCGCCGGTGGTGAGGACCACGTCGTACGGGCCCGCGAGCGCCGCCCGGAACCGAGCGCGTAGGGCTTCGGGGCGGTCGGGCACGAGTCCCCCGTACTCCACCTCACACCCAGCCCGCGCGAGTTCCGCAGCCAGCGCGAAGGCGTTGGTGTTCACCGTACACCCCGGGGGAGCGGTCGCAGGGGGCTCGATCAGCTCGTCCCCCGTACAGAACAGCACCACGCGAGGTCTGCGGTGGACGCGGACCTCGCGCACCCCACCCGCGACGAGCGCGGCCACCGCACCCGGGGTTACCGCTTCGCCCGGACGGAGTAGCAGTGCACCCTCCGCCAGCTGTTCCTGTGCGGCTGCCACGTGGCGTTTGACCGGGACCGGCTTGGTGACCACCACGGCGGCACCCTCTCGTCTGACCCACTCCACCGGTAGCACGCGGTCGCCCCTGAGCGGCATGGCAGCGCCGGTGCTGGTCACCCACGCCTCACCGCGCGCGGGGCCCGCCCCTGGTGGCTTTCCGGGCCGCGCCTCGCCGGTGACCAGAAGCCGCACGGGTGCCTGTGCGGACGCTGTGCGCACGTCCTCGTCGTGGCACACGTAGCCGTCCATGGCGGCCCGCGCAAACCCCGGCGCGGCCCGGGCCGCGTGCACCTCCTCCGCGCTCACCCGACCCGCAGCCGCGGTGCACGGCACGGGCTCGGCCTGCAGGGGAGAGGCGGCGGCCAACAGCCTCTGCAGGGCCCTCTCTACGGTCTCAGGCATTCCACGGACGATTCCCCCGCCCACCCGTACGACTCCTGCCTGTTGCCGCTCCGGCGCCGTCGTCTCACCATGGAGCTGCGGTGGAGCGAGCTGCGGGAGTCGTCCTGGCCGGGGGCCGCAGCCGCCGGATGGGCACGGACAAGGCGCGGCTACCCTTCGGCGACACCACGCTGCTGCGGCACGTGGTGCGGCGCGTCGCCGCTGCCTGCGCGCCCGTGTGCGTGGTGGCGTCGAGCTCGGACGCCTACCCGAAGCTAGGGGTCCCCGTGGTCACAGACCGCGTCCCGGGCCGGGGACCGCTGGAGGGGCTTGCGGTGGGCCTGCGGCACGTGCCCACACCGTGCGCGGCCGTGGTGGCCTGCGACCTGCCGTTCGTCAACCCGGCGCTCCTGCGGGGCCTGGTCACTCGCCTCGGCGCGGCCGACGCCGCGGTCCCGTACACCGACCGGCCGCAGCCCTTGTGCGCGGTGTACCGCCGCGAGGTCTTCCACCTGGCAGCCACACTCGCGGAAGAGGGAGCCTCCCTGCAAGAGCTCCTGCGGCGGCTGCGGGTCCGGTTCCTCGGGCCCGAGGCCTTGCGCGCGTGGGACCCGGACCTCGCCAGCTTCTGGAACGTGAACACCCCCGAAGACTACGCCCGTGCCGTGGAAGCGCTGGCCCGGGAAGGCCAGCGCACCCGTCCTTCTCCGCTGTAGACGTTGAACTGGTCCCCGCGGAGGAACCCGACCAGCGTCACCCCGAACGCCCTCGCGACCTCGACCGCGAGGCTACTGGGCGCGGACACCGCGCAGAACACCGGCAAGCCGGCTAGCACGGCTTTCTGCACAAGCTCGAAGCTCGCCCGGCCACTCACCAGGACGATGCCCTCGTGCAGCGGCAGCTTGCCCTCCAGGAACGCCCAGCCCACCAGCTTGTCCATGGCGTTGTGGCGGCCCACGTCCTCCCGCACCGCGACCAACCGGCCGGCAGGGTCGAAGTAGGCCGCAGCGTGCAGCCCCCCTGTCGCCGCAAACAGCCCCTGGGCTGTCCGGAGCCGGTCGGGAAGCGCACGGAGCACCGCGGGGTCCAGTTGCGGGCCGGGTGGGAGAGGCCCGCAGCCGCTCAGACGCAGCGCCTCTAGACTCGCCTTGCCGCACACGCCGCAGGCGCTGGTGGTGGTGAAGTGGCGCTCCACAGGCCGCAGGTCCGGAAGCCGCTCCCGCCGGAGGACGACCGTCACCACGTTGTACTGCTGCTCGGAGTCCAGCTCGGGGTCCTGGCAGTAGGAGATCTGGGCCACCTCGCACCGGTCGCCGACGATCCCCTCCGCGAACAGGAAGCCGGCTGCCAGCTCGAAGTCGTTCCCGGGCGTACGCATGGTGACCGCCAGGGTCCGCCGCTCAGAGCCGGCCACGAGGCGGATCTCCAGGGGCTCCTCGGTGGCCACGAAGTCCGAGCGTACCTCCACCCGGTCCGGGTGCACCCTCCGGACCTGTACCCGCGTCTTGGAACCGGGCCGCGCTCCCCTCACGGCCGCACCGCCGACTCCGTGTGGTGCGCCGCGTCCAAACCTTCCCGCCGTCGCACCACGGCCGCCACGGCCTTGTACCCGGGGATCTTCGCCAGGGGGGAACGCCGGGCCGGATCCACCAGCACGTTCCCTTCCGGCCAGTGCACCTGCACGGTGCCCGGCGCCACGGCAGCTGTGCGGACCCGCGCCCTCAGCACGCCGTGTTCGTTCACCAGCTCCACCGGGTCGCCCTCCCGCAGCCCCAGCCGCCGCAGGTCCCCGGGGTGCATCAGGACCGCGTCCCGGGGTGCGGCGTTGATCGGGTCCACGTCCTCGTGGACCATGCTGTTGAACTGCTTGCCCCGCCGAGTCACGACCAGGAACTGGTCTTCCCGCAACTCCCGCGGGGCGACGGACACAGCCTTGAAGTGAGCCTTCCCGTCGGGCGTGGGAAAGGTCCACCCGCTGCACAGGAGCGGCCCGCCGTACTGGAAGCTGTCCCCACCCTCCCGGAGGCGCTGGATCCCGTCGTAGAGGGGGACGCAGCGTGCGATCTCCTCGCGGATGTGGGCGGTGTCCCGGAACTGGAGACGGTCGGCGTACTCCGGCCGCACGCGGCGCGCCAGCTCCATGCACACCTCCCACTCCGGCCGTGCCTCCCCGACCCGGGGACCCGGGATCTCCGGGTTCAGGACCACCCGCCGCTCGGTGGTGGTCTCGGTCACCCCGCCCGGCACCTCGTACCGCGTGGCCGCGGGCAGCAAGATCACGGTCTGTCGTGGGTCCACCAACATCTGGGAGGAGAGTACGACGTCGAAGTGCACGCGGAGGGGAATCCGCCGCAGCGCTTCCTCAACCCGGAGGGGGTCGGGCATCACCTCGTTGAAGCCGCCGCCTATGGCGAACAGGACGTCGATGCGCCCTTCGAGCGCCGCGTCCAGCATCTCCGGTGTGGTCAGGCCCGGTCTGTCTGGCACCGGGAACCCCCACAGCTCCGAGAAGCGCCGGGCGTTCTCCGGGGTGATGGGGAGCCCGCCGGGAAAGGCGGTGGCGTAGGCGCCCATCTCCGCTCCACCCTGCACGCCGGAGTGCCCCCGGATCGGCATGAGCCCGCACCCGGGCCGTCCCACGAACCCCTTGAGGAGCGCCAGGTTGACGATGGCGTGCACGTTTTCCTCGCCGCAGGCGTGCTGGGTGATCCCCATGCCCCAGACGAACACCGCGCGATCCGCCTGGCCCACCATCTCGGCGAACGCTTGCATCTCCCGAGCCGTGAGCCCGCTCTGCCGTTCGAGGATCTCCCAAGGGGTCGCCTCCACCGTGGCGGCGAAAGCGTCGAACCCCGTGGTGTGCGCCTGGACGAAGCCGCGGTCCACCCACCCTTCGCGGAGCATGTGCTTGGCCGCCCCCAGGAGGAACGCGATGTCCCCGCCCGGCCGGACCTGGAAGAAGCGGTCCGTGATCTTGGTGCCGAAGAGCGCGCTCTCCAAGTCGGAAGGCACGGAGTACCGCTCCATGGCCGGCTCCCGGTAGGGGTTCACGACCACCACGCGCGTCCCGGCCTTCTTCGCGTAGTACAGGTACTTCATCATTACCGGCTGGTTGTTGGCGACGTTGGAGCCCAGGAACACCACGAGGTCGGTACCGATGAGGTCGCGGTACGAGCACGTGGTGGCGGCCACGCCCAGGGCTTCCTTGAGGGCGAAGGTGCTCGGCGAGTGGCAGATGCGGGCGGCGTTGTCCACGTTGTTCGTCCCGATGGCCCGCACCGCCTTCTGCAACGCGTAATAGTTTTCGTTGGGCTGCCCCCGGCTCGTCATGTAGAAGTACGTCCGGTCCGGGTGGGTCGCACGGATGCGGTCGGCGATCTCCCCGAACGCCTCCTCCCAGGAGATGCGCCGAAACCCTCGATCCCCGCGCCGCCGGACCATGGGGCAAGGCAGGCGGCCCAGGGCGCGCAGCTCGCGAGAGCGCCGCTTCCGGAGGGCATCGACCTCCTCTAGGACGCGCGGATCCAAGGCCGGCATCGTGTTCAGACGCAACAGCCGGAGCCGCACGTTGCACAGGTGGACGTTCTCCATGGTCCAGTCGCGCAAACCCTTGGTCCCCAAGGCGCAGCCGTCGCACACCCCTTCCGTCAGGATGCGCCACGCGTAGTCCAGGTTGTCCGCGTTCTCCCGCAGGGCCCGGAAGACTTCCAGGAGGTTGTGGGTGGACCGGAAGGGGACCCAGCTGGCCCACAGGGAGGGCTGCCAGGTGCGCGCCGGAGGTCGTACGGGGTCGATGGGCGATGGGGGCCGCAGAGACTCCCGGCCCAGCGCCCACACGATCTTCAGGATCTTGCCCCAGCCGGCGCGCCCCGAAGCCATGACCCTAGGTCGAGTATAGCCCGTTCGAAGCGACGCCTCCTGCGGCCGCCTGATCGATCCACCAGATCACGACGCCGTCTTGGGGCCGGACGGCGCTCGCGGGGCAACGCGTCGGGTCGAAAGGCCCGTGGAGCGCACGGTGGAGCGGACCGCGTTTCTCGGCCCCGGCCACCAGGAGGTCCACGCGGGCGGCTCGGTTGATCACCGGAAGGCTCAGGGTAATCCGTACGGGCGGTTGTGCGTTCGTCCGCACGGCCACCACCCAACGTGCGGATTCGAGTAGGGCTGGAGAGTCTGGAAAGAGCGAGGCCACGTGCCCGTCGGCGCCCATCCCCAACAGCACGAGGTCGAACCGAGGATCCGACCCAAACATCTGGCGCAGCGTCTCTTCGTACGCGGCGGCCGCTTCCTCCGGGTTCCCGAAGTGGGTCGGGATGGGGTGCACGTTGCCTTGAGGGATGGCGATCCGATCCAGCAGTGTCGTTCGCACGAGCCGGAAGTTGCTCTGCGGGTCGTCCGCGGACACGTACCGCTCATCGCCCCAGAAGAGGTGCACCGCCTCCCAGGGGATCCGTTCCCCCGCCAGGAGCTGGTACAGCCGCCTCGGCGTGCGCCCGCCCGCGAGGGCCACCGTGCCGCGGCCAGATCGAGCGACCGTATCCCGCACGGACGCGGCGATGTCCCGGGCAGCCTCCCCGACCAGCGCCTCCAGATCGGGATACACCCGGACCTCCGGCCTCACGCCGGAAACCAACTCCGGCCTTCGCGCCCGAGGAGCGCGTCGGCCTCCTGAGGCCCCCACGTACCGGCACGATAGGGGTAGACCTCCGGCCGATCCACGAGCAGGGGCGCATAGAGCCGCCACGCCTCTTCCACCTCATCCGACCGGACGAACAGCGACGGATCCCCGAGAAGGATGTCCATGAGGAGCGTCTCATACGCCTCCGGAAGGGGACCGAACGCCTCCGCGTACCGGAAGTGCAGCCGCTCTGTTGTGAACCGGATCGGCTGTCCCGGAGACTTCACCGAGAAGTACAGGTCGAACCCCTCGTCCGGCTGGATCGTGATCACGAGGACGTTCGACTCCGCACGGCAGCCGGGGCCGAAGAGGACGACCGGGGCAGCCCGGAACCGCACGACCACCTGGCTGAGCGGGCGCTCCATGCGCTTACCGGTGCGCAAGTAGAAGGGCACACCTTGCCAGCGCCAGTTGGCGACCTCCAGCCGCAACGCCACGAAGGTCTCCGTGCGCGAGGGAGCGTCGATCTCCTCACCGTACCCAGGCACTTCCGACCCCTCGATCCTTCCGCGCTCGTACTGTCCGAAAAAAACGTCCTCGCGCCGGACCGGGACGGCTGAGCGCAGGACCTTCACCTTCTCGTTCCGGATCGCCTCGGGTTCGAAGGCCGCCGGCGGCTCCATCGCCACGAGGGTGAGGAGCTGGGTCAGGTGGTTCTGGACCATGTCGCGGAGCGCCCCGACGTGGTCGTAGTAGTCCCGGCGACCCTCGACCCCGATCGTCTCCGCCACCGTGATCTGCACGTGGTCGATGCGGTCCCGGTTCCACACGGACTCGAAGATCGGGTTCGTGAACCGGAAGGTGAACAGGTTCTGGACGGTCTCCTTGCCCAGGTAGTGGTCAATCCGGTAGACTTGTCGTTCGTCGAAGTAGGCATGGATTCGCGCGTTGAGCTCTCGGGCGGACGAGAGGTCCAGCCCGAACGGCTTCTCGATCACGAGTCTTGCCCATCCTCTCCCCCGGTGGAGTCCGCTCCGCCCCACCTCCTCCACCGTCGGGGCAAATGCGTGGGCGGAAGGGCGAGGTAGAACACGCGGTTTCCGGGGAGCTCGAACTCGCGCTCCAGCGCCTCGACGCGGGCCCGCAGTGCTCTGTAGTCCTCCGGACGCCCTTGCCCGACGGACTGGAAGAACAGGCAGGTCTCCCCCCATCTCGAGAGCGCCTCTGCCTTGGGGCCGGCGGCCTTGAGCGCTTCTCGCGCCCAGGTCCGGAAGCGGGCATCGTCCCACCCAGAGCGCCCCACACCGAGCACGACGCTTTGCCGGAGGGCGCCCCGAGACCCGAGCTGGGCAAGCGCCGGCAGGAGCTTACGGCGCATGAGGTCCCCGGTGGCGCCGAACACCACGAAGAGGTGCGGCGGGATCTCAGCGCGCGTCGCCAACTCGCCTTACGGGGTGTCCACCGAACTGTGCGCGCAACACCGCGAGGAGCCGGTCCCCGTAAGCCTCCAGGTCCCGTGAGCGCAGCCGCTGAAGGAGCGCCAGGGTGATCACCGGCGCGGGGGCGTCCAGGTCGATCGCCTCGGCGACGGCCCAACGGCCTTCCCCGGAGTCCTCCACGTAGGGGGCCACGTCCGAGAGCTCGGGATCCTCGGCGAGGGCCCGGGTGATGAGGTCCAGGAGCCACGACCGGATCACACTGCCGTAGCGCCAGATCTCTGCGACCTGGTGCAGGTCCAGCTCGAACTCGTGCTTGCGTCGCAGGATCGCAAAGCCCTCCGCATAGGCCTGCATGAGGCCGTACTCGATGCCGTTGTGGACCATCTTCGCGAAGTGGCCGGCCCCCACCGGCCCCACATGACCCCACCCCCGGTCCGGGGCCGGGGCCAGAGCCTCGAAGGCGGGCCGGAGGTTCTCCACGACCTCACGTTCTCCCCCCACCATGAGACAATAGCCGGTCTCCTCCCCCCACACCCCGCCGCTCGTGCCGACGTCCACCAAGTGAACCCCACGCGCCCGCAAGGTGGCGGCCCGCCGCAGGGTGTCCCGGTAGAAGGAGTTGCCGCCGTCCACCAGGATGTCTCCGGGTACGAGGTGGGGTGTGAGGGCGTCCACCGTGTCGTCCACAGGTTGCCCGGCCGGGACCATGAGCCACACGGTGCGCGGAGGGAAAAGCGCGGCGGCGAGTTCTTCCGGGGAGTGGGCAGGACGGATGCCGGCTTCCTCAGCCCGGCGGAGGGTCTCCGCACTCCGGGTGTACCCCACCACGTCGTGGCCTGCGCGGAGGAGGCGGCGAGCCATCCCTCCACCCATCCGGCCGAGGCCTACAAGCCCGATCTCCATCTTCAGTAGGCGCGGGCGAAGTACACGATCGCCCGTGCAGCGCGTCCGCAGACGAGGCAGGGGCCTTCGACCGGCTCCCCCGGGATCACGCGGGGTGAGCCGCCGCTGTCCTCCCGAAGTCGGTCCTCGCACGATTGGTCGCCACACCAGCGCACGCCCACGAACCCCTGGCGTTGGCGGATCCGCTCCACCGCGTCCGCGTAATCGCGGGCAGGGGCGGTGTGGGCCTCGAGGAACGCCCGCGCCCGGTCCAGCATACGCGCCTGGATCGCCTCCAGCTCGGTGGCCACGGCGTCCGCCAGGCTCTCCAGCGGCACCGAGCGGCGCTGGCCCTCCGCGTCCCGCGCCACCACCACCGCCCGGCCCTCCTGCAGGTCGCGCGGCCCCAGCTCCACCCGGACGGGTACCCCGCGCATCTCCCACTCGTTGAACTTCCAGCCCGGCGTGTACTCCTCCCGGTCGTCCAACTTCACCCGGAAGCGACCGCCGAGCTCAACCAGTAGCCTTCGCGCCCGCTCCAACACCGCGGGCTCCCGCTCCGCCCGCACGGGAACCACCACCACCTGCACCGGGGCGACTCGGGGCGGGAGGAACAAGCCGCGGTCGTCCCCGTGCGCCAGCACCAGGGCGCCCACCAGGCGGGTGGTGACCGCCCAGGAGGTGGTCCACACGTACTTCTCCGTGTTGTCCCGGTCCAAGAACTTCACGTCGAAGGCCCGGGCGAAGTTCTGGCCGAGGAAGTGCGACGTCCCCGCCTGGATCGCCTGCCCGTCCGGCATCAGGGCTTCCAGGGTGTAGGTCCAGTCCGCGCCCGCGAACTTCTCACTCGGAGGCTTCCTGCCCACCAGCACCGGCATGGCCAGCTCGCCCTCCAGCAGGCGGCGGTAGATGTCCAAGATCAGCCGGCACTCCTCGTCCGCCTCCTCGGCGGTGCGGTGCGCGGTGTGGCCCTCGTGCCAGAAGAACTCCGTGGTCCGCAAGAACGGCCGGGTCGCCTTCTCCCACCGCACCACGCTCCCCCACTGGAGGATCCGCACGGGAAGGTCGCGGTACGACTGGATCCACCGGGCGTACATGGGCATGATGATGGCTTCCGAGGTGGGCCGGACCGCGAGCCGCTCCGCCAGTTCTTCGTCTCCACCGTGGGTGACCCACGCCACCTGAGGGGCGAAGCCCTGAACGTGTTCCGCCTCCCGCCGCAGCAGCGACTCCGGCACGAATAGGGGGAAGGCGGCGGTCTCGTGGCCCGTGCGGCGGAACTCCGTGTCCAGCCACCGCTGGATGGCCTCCCAGACCGCCCACCCGTACGGACGGATCACCATACATCCCCGAACGGGCGAGTAGTCCACCATCTCCGCCTTCAGGAGGACGGCGGTGTACCAGTCGGACAGGTTGTCCTGCTTGCGGGGGATCTCCCGGACCCAGGCCTTCGTCTCCATGGCCCCTCCGGCGCTCCGGTTCGCCCGCATTCTACGACACCCCCGGGGGGTACACAACGCCGGCGGAAGGGCTGAGGCGCCCTGCGCGCCGAATCTTACGCAACACATCCGCGGAGGAGGTGGGTATGGTCGGCTACCTGTTCCACCCGCCCGTGACGGACTTCCCCATCGCCCTGTGGATCACGGCTCTGTTGTTCGACGCCTTGAACTGGCGCAGACCGACGGAGCTGTACCGCGCCATGGGTCTGTGGCTCGTGGCGCTGGGACTCGTGGCCGCACCGGTGGCGGTGGCTACGGCGTTCTACGACTTCCTGCGACTGCAACGGGAGGGGGTGGGCACGGCCTTCCTGCTGCGCCACACCGTCCACAGCACGCTCGCATACGCGGCCACCGCGGTGTACGTCGCCAACCTCGTGGTCCGGTGGCGGGCGCCGCAGGCCCGCGGGTGGGTCCTGGTCCTATCCCTGGTGGGGGCGGCGCTCGTGGGGCTGACCGGCTACTTCGGAAACCAGGTGCGGCAGGTCATGTGACAGCCAGCGCCGGGCGCGGTCCAGGGACACGGGATCATCTACCGTGAAGAAGGACCGCAGCAGAAGGTCCCGGGCGCGCAGGGCTTCCTCGGGCACCGTCCTCACCCGCAGGCCCCGGAGGAACCTCCACAGGGCTTCGCCCCGTACCGCCATCTCTCCCAGTACCGCCGCGCAAGGGCGCGTGTAGACCGCGTGAAGGGGCTGCGGCCCGTCGCGCAGGACAGGGAGCACCACGTCCGCGCCCTGGGCCTCTTGCGCGAGCCACTCCACCAGGGCGGGTTCCACGAAGGGCATGTCCGGCGTACACACGAAGCACCGGTCAGAGGCCGCGCTGCGCAGGGCTGTCACCAAGCCCACGAGAGGGTGCTGGAGGTCCTCCAGGTCGGCGACGACCCGCAGGCCGTAGCGGGCCAAGCCGACGTCCTTCGCCACCACGAACACCTCGCGGCACGCCCGCGCGAGCCGGCGCGCCACGTGCACGACGAGGGGCTGCCCGTCCAGGGACCACTCCGCCCGGACGCGCGCACCCGGACCTCCGGCGAGGATCGCGGCGCTCAGGGGTGCCACGCCGCCAGGATAGCACGGAGCTACGCGCCGGCCCGGACGGCCTGCGGCTCGGAGGCTCGGGAAGTGGCCAGCTGGTGCAGCAACCGGCCTTCGTCGGCGAACCCGTGGTTGAAAGCGACCACCCGGCCGTCGGGGCCCACCACCACCGTGGACGGCACGGTGAAGATGCCGAAACGCCGAGCGGTGGCCGGATCCCGTTCCACGTCCACCACGTCCACGCGCAACCCGGGGCCCACCGCCGCCTGCACGCGCCGGAGGGCCGGAAGCTGCTGGGTCCGGCACGGTGTGCACAGCCGGTGTGTGAAGGCGATCACCGCCGGCCCCGGGGGAAGCCGGAGCCTGGCCCGAAGCCGGCGGTCCCGCCAGGCCAGGAGCGCGGCCACGACCGCCAGCGCGGCCGCCACTCCCAGCACCACCATCACCCGCTCCACGCTAACCTCCGTGCGCCGGACCGCGCCGGATCAGACCGAGCCTCGACAACTGGTAGAAGGCGAAGCAGCCCGCGCAGAACCCGAACAGCAGGTTGACCGCAGCCAGCACCACCACCAGCCACGCCAGCACCCACCCCAAGCCGCTGTACCCGCCCCACAGGGCGAGTGCCGCCACCAACAGCACGCCTCCGCCGAGGCCCTGGGCGAACCGGTGGGGTGCCGAGTCCTCCTCCCGTTCGTCGGGCCGGACCAGCCGACCCCGCAGCCACCGGCGGTAGGCCTGTTGGAAGAGGGCCAGGCGCGGGTCCAAAGTCCCCGCGAGCAGCACCAGGGCCACGGCGGCCACCAGCCCCGGTCGGTCCAGCAGGAACGCGAGCACCGTCAGGCCGACGATGCAGGCCTGGTTGGTCCGCAGGGCGTTGCGATCCACCCGTCCCACTGCACCCTCCTACGGTTTAGCCTCCACAGGGGCCGTCCGCTCGATGGGAACGCCCACGAGGCTACCCCACTCGGTCCAGCTGCCGTCGTAGTTCTTCACGTTCGGGTAGCCCAGCAAGTACTTCAAGGTGAACCACGTCAGGCTGCTGCGCTCACCGATCCGGCAGTAGGCGATGACGTCCTTGTCGGGGGTGACCCCCTGGGACTCGTACAGCTGCCTGAGCTCCTCCGCGGGTTTGAACGTCCCGTCCTCCCGCACGTTCAGGGTCCAGGTGATGTTCCGGGCACCCGGGATGTGGCCCGGGCGCTGCGCGCCCTCCTGAGGGTACGCGGGCGGAGCCAGCAGCTCGCCGTGGTACTCCTGGGGCGACCGCACGTCCACCAAGGCCAACTTTGGGTCCCGGAGCCGCTGCAACACCTCGTCCCGGAACGCCCGCAGGGCGGGGTCAGGGTCCGTTGCCCGGAACGTCGTGCGCGGGTATTGGGGGACCTCGGTGGTGAGCGGCCGGCCCTCCGCCACCCACTTCTGCCGGCCGCCGTTCAGGATCTTCAGGTTCTCCACTCCGTAGTAGCTCAACAGCCAGAAGGTGTACGTGGCGAACCAGTTGTTCTTGTCGCCGTACAGCACGATGGTGTGCTCGTTCCCGATCCCCCGGGAGCCCAGGATCTCTTCCAGCTGCTCCCGCGAGACCCAGTCCCGGCGGACCGGGTCCTGCAGATCCGTCTTCCACCGGAGGTGGATCGCTCCCGGGATGTGCCCCTGGGCGTACAGCTCCGGGTCCTCGTTGGACTCCACGATGCGGAGCTTGGGGTCATTCAGGTGCTGCTGGAGCCACTCCGTCTCCACCAACACGTCGGGCCGCGCGTACGAAGCCATGGCAAACCTCCTGTCGTGTGGTTTCAGCGGAGGCCGTGCGCGCGCACGGGCACACCACCTCCGCGTGGCGTGTCAAGCGGAGACAGGGTAGACTTCGCGGGTTCCTAAGAGGGGAGCAGCGAAGGCAGACCCTGCCTCCGCCACGGACAGATACAGCTGCGCGGTGCGTACCGAAGGCCCTTCATGCTGCGTCCTTTGTAGCACCCCCTGCCGGGGGTGTCAAGCGGAGCGGGGCTCTACGCTGAAAAGTGTGGTTTCGGCGGAGGAGTGAGGCGGCAGACGAGCCAAGGGATGGCTAGGAGACAACATCCCAGAAAGGAGGCTCGCCGCCGCCCATGCACTAGGGTATCGC
>Ga0101941_1001285_pt1 | contig 19493 bp, 24 predicted proteins | sample DewCreD2012metaG_3_FD_75242 | JGI IMG/M metagenome (GOLD analysis project Ga0101941, IMG submission 75242) | Hot spring sediment bacterial and archeal communities from British Columbia, Canada, to study Microbial Dark Matter (Phase II) - Dewar... ...
CTGAATACGACCCCTTATTACAGGAAGTGTTTTTTTTGCCATTTCCCCCATAACAACGAATGCGCTTTTTTGCTGAGCCTGAGCTTCTGCTACTGCTATTGCAAGAAGTGTTGCATCAGCCCCAGTGGCAGCAGCCTGAGCCTTAAATGCATCACCAAATGTGTTAATTAGAGCATTCTGTATTATTACATCCCTTGCAGTAAAAGAGAGATTTGCAAGGTATGAGTATGAATCACCAAGTATTGATTCAAGAGTTCCTGTAGGTATACCGAATATGGCTTTTTCAAGGGTAGTTTTCCACTGAGGGTAGTAGGAGTTAATACAGGTTTTAAGCCTTGGGTAAGCATCTCTACAAAGCATAACATCACCAAATCCTGGAAGTTCCTGACAGCTCGAAGAGGTGTAGATTTCTGCGTATCTTGTAGAGTTTGTGGCAAGGGCATTAAGTAAATTAGATGATTTAAGTATTTGATCCTGGGATACACTTCCATCAAGAATATCATAGAATGTGCAGTTTCTTATGAAGGATATAAAACTTCTTCTTAAGTGAGGCTCAGGGATTATAAAGTTTGTAGACCTTCTCATAAGGTCAGCACCCTGAAGGTATCCGTTTGTAGAGTATTTAAGAGAACCTGGTAGGGTAAAAGCCGTTTCCATAAGGCGAGTAAGTCCATCACCGATTTTAGAGGTTCCATAGGCAAAGAGACCCACTCCCATAGGGACATCCCCAATCACACGGTTTGCAGAGGGATTAAGTTTATCTTCTATTGCAATGTTTACTTTTATACCAAAGAATGCCATGTAGATGATAACAGCCCCTATGAACCATGCGGGGTTAAACTGACGCTGAAACATTGCAGAAAGGACTGCAACAAGTAAACCTATAAGAAGTCCAAGTCTTAAAAGCCCTCTTAAGTCTCCCCCACCTGCAATGATTGCAATGGAATTTAAAACTTCCCCTATAAATTCACCGTTTCCGTATGTAACAATTTCGTATGCGGCATAGGATGCTGTAGGAATAAGAAGGGAAATGAGTAAAAAGATTGTAAGCCTCATATAGATGACCCCCTTTTGTTATCTCTTATATTGATGGTATCTTGGATTTTGAAAAGCGTTTTCAATTTTAGCAATAAATTTATTGCTAAAATGACTTGTCTTATTATCCTCTTTACCTTTTAACCTTTTTTCCTTATACACTTACTTTGTTTCCACCCTCACATCCTTTGCGAAGTTATACTGTGCAAGTATTCCCTTGGATTCTAACCCCTCTGTGGTTCTTTTCTCAAGGAAATCAAGTGTTTGAAGAACCGTGTCAAAATTCTTAAGCTTTGCACTTGCTTTCTCAAGTTCCTGATAAATCTGATTGTAAAAACTCTGTGTTCTGTTATAAAACGTATTAGTCACTTCCTGCGATTCTTTTCCCTCTAACTCCACCTGATACAGAGCCTGTAGGGTATATCTAAGCCCCATATCGAACCAGTAAGAAGCGGCAAGGACTGCAAGAGCTTCAGATTGCTGTTCTATATAGCTACGTCCTAAGGGGGCAGGATAAGAGGATGCAACATTTAGGAACTTCCACACAGGTGCAGGCATTGCCTCTATAAACTGCTGTGTTTGCGATGAAGGTATGGTTCTTGAAAGGATGTTATTAAATGCTTCGTTTAGTCTCTGCTTTACCTGGTCTTTAAGTCCCGTAAGGTTTGTTGTAACCTCAGCAGGGTTAAGACAATTCTGAAGGTTATCGCACCTGTACACTTTTACCTGTCCTCCGTTTACAAGTTCTGCCGCTGTAAGAATGGGTTGTTTATAAACCACCTTGTTTATGTCATTTTGAGTTCCAACAATTATTGTTCCAAGTGTTGACATAACCTGTTCTTTTACCTCATCTGGAAGGTTTAGTTTCTTAAGTCCTTTCCATACAAGGTTTCCCTGAGGGGTTGCTCTTTCTTTATCGTCTCCTGTTGCAGCAGTTGCTCCGCTTGTAAGGTCTTCTGCACATCCTCGCCACGCTTCTATAAAATCACTAAAACTACCTGTTGCACTTCCAATCCCTGCACATCTTCCCCACTGTCCTGTACGTATTGCACCCCCAAGACCAAAAACACCCCCTGCAATCATCTCTCCTGCTCTACATGTATCCATTGCCATCTGGTTTGCCATCCTGCTTGCATCTTCTAGCCACTTCATTACGTTATAGCACTGAGGACAAAGTGTTTCTATTGCCATCATAAATCCGTATGAAAGGGCAGAAGTTCCAATCATTCTCAGTTTATCTATAAGCTGTTCAAGGTTTATGTAAGAGAATGCACCAAGGAAAACGTCTATTCCACTGCACCCTGCACGTATGCTTGGTGGGGATACAGAGAAGGGCTGGATTATATCATAGGGGGTTCTAACTGATATTACTCCACCTGTTACATAACCTCTGCTTTGAGTTTCATATATGCCACTTGATGTGGATGAGCCCTGAAATCCAAGACGGTTAAACATCTCCTGTACCCGGGAGTTTAAGTCTGCATAGGCAGGGAAGGTAAAAAAGATAAAGAGGCAAAAAGGTAAAAAAGTTAATTTTTTCATATCTATTCCCCCTCTAAACCTGTCTTGATGTATTTTATAAATTCCTCATTTGATGGATATGTTTCTTTTATTCCCAAAACTTCTTTTCCAACTATATAGAGCCTTCTTTCAAGCTCATCATATGTAAGAAGACCTGTTCCGATTCTTATTACTTTGTCAGGTGGGATAAGTAAAAATAATGCAGGGACCTCTCTTACCCCTAAATTCCTTGCCTGACCATTATCCAAAACATAATCCTTCCACTCTTCTAAGCCACCACCATCAAGGGATACTGCCATAACCCCTAGTCCATAGTTCTCAGAGAAAACCTTAAGTAACCTTCCTTCCTCTTTACAATACGGACATTTGCTTGTGAAAAAGAATACAAGTTTTCCTATCTCTCTTATCTTTCCTATTACATCACGCATTCCCCTTTTCCTTTCCTCGCTTGCAAGCTGAATTCCAAGAGTAGATGCAGGGTTTTTTACGGTTTCGTCAAGCTCAGGGTTTTCCCAAAGAACTCCCCTCCACGCCTCTGCAAACTGTTTACTCCTATCAAGGATTAGCTTTTGAAATCTCATATAGGCAAGGACGTTTTCAGGTGTAGGATCTAGTATTGCACGATTAAATAATTCTTCCCCCTTCTTTCGTATGTCCTCTACTGTAAGGGTAGGGGACTCTAGGTCTTTCCTTTTTCTCTCTTTATCTTTTTCCCTTTTAACCTCTTTTTCCCTTTTTTCCTTATACCAGAACCATCCTTCTTTGTGTTTATCAAAGTACCTTTGCTCACCGAGGGAAGGTTCAATGTTCAAAGTTCGATGTTTAAAGTTCAAAGTGTAAGGGGTAAGAATAAGAGCCATTATAAGGATTCTAAAAGTCTTATAAGTTCCATATCCCATTTTCCTCGTTTTGCCTCCTCAAATAGAATTTGAAGGGCTTCTTCTCTCTTATATGCCCTCTTATAGGGACGCTCCTGACAAAGGGCACTTAGAACATCTCCTACTGCAACTATCTGACAGGGAAGCGGGATTTCTTTTCCTCTGAGTCCGTCGGGATAGCCTGAGCCATCTAGCCTTTCATGGTGATGTTTTACAATAAAAGAGACATTAGGGGGAAACCCTAAGTCAATAGTGATTCTGTATCCGACTTCAACATGGGTTTTTATTACCTCAAACTCTTCTCTGGTAAGTGGTTCTACCTTTCCAAGGATTGCCTGAGGAATTCCTATTTTCCCTACATCATGAAGCAGTGCAGAGAGAGTGATTTCATCGTTTGGAAGTCCACAAAGCCCTGCAAGCCTAAGGCTTAAATCCACAACCTCTCTTACGTGTCCCCTGGATGTAAAGGGGTCATAGAATTCTTCTACCTTTCCTAAAGCGGTTGCAAGAATTTTTAATTCTCGCATAGTTCTGGATAAAGGTCCGGGTTGTATGGGCAATTTTCTACCTCCATTCTTTGTTTATCCTGACTTGTCCCTGATTGAGCGGTGCTTTGAGGCATAACAGTTTCACGGATGTCACCATAGTACTCGGAGAAATCAATCTGTGAGAAATCTATTGACTGAAGCTCTTCAGGTCTAAATCCCCTGCAATCGGGGTCATCTTTTGGTCCCCAGCCGTTATTTTGAGTTGGTGTCCACATTCCCTTTGCTATAAGCTGAGGTCTTCCCTGCTCGTGTATGATTCGAGCAAGCTTTGAATTAAAACAGCAGTATTTGGTTCTTTTTTGAACGCATTTTCCAAGAATCTTTTTTGAGCAGTAAGTTCCTACCTTATGACATGTTTTTGCCTTTCTTCTCTGAATGAGTTCTCTATCTTCCTGTGTGCAGAAGGGGTTAAAAAGTCCTGAGTTTGAGCAGCAGTCCTGAATAAACCCTGCAAGGTTTTTATCACAGTCCATCTCTTTTCCCTTAAATATGTTCATGGGATCAATGTCTGCACAATCTATTGGGCTTGCAGGACGGTTAGAAGGGGGAACTCTGGGGTCTTCGTAGTCCTGATGAAGGCATTTCTGTATGTCATCAAGCCATCCCATGTGTGCGGCAGCAAGGGAGAAATTTGTATCCTGCTCATATGTTGGGTCAAAGCAGTCAACCCCCATCTGGCATCTTATCTCACCGTTGCACGTAACTACAGTCTTTTTCTTTGAGCAGTATGTTCTTCCTGTTTTTGGACACCTGTAAGTCTGCTCATATATTGCACATTGACTATTTGAGTTTGTCTCGACACACTGAGACCCTACCTGATAGCATCCATCTGCTCTAAGTTCCTGACATCTTTCATCTTCCTGGTAACCCTCCTCACATAGATACTTTCTTTCATACTTCCAGCAGGGTCTGTATACACTTTGAGTGGTTTCCCAATTTAGTGTATAAGTTTTATCCACAAATACTTTATTGCAGTAAGAGCCACAGCTTTGTCTTTGTACACCCGGGTGTATCTGGATAAGCTCTCCTGTTGTTTTATTTCTAAGATAAATGGGGCTAAGCTCTATATGCCCTCCCTCAGTATCCCTTGCAACAATCCTTAATGTATCCTCATCAACAAGGGCAAGGCTTATTGGGTTAACTTCATGCTTTGAGGTTTGCCAGTCCTGAAACTGAATGCTTCCATTTACATAAACTGTAAGATCATCATCTACATTTATTGGTTGGGTAGAAGAAGTCCCCCCTGATATAACAAACTCCCCACCCATTGGTTTAGGGATACTCTTATATCCACTCTCAATACAGCTTGAACTCTGAAGCGTACAGTTATTATAAGACCCACATCCATCTATTGTTTGTTCCTGCTCTTCCCATACAATAACTTCCCATCTCCAGTAAAGTCCATCTCCTTCACCACTTCCACTCTGACACCTTGTTGCAGCATCCCATGAGTTTATTATACCGCCAGCAGGGGAACTTGCCCCCTGAGGAAGTCCCCATATACTTTGAGCTACATTTTTTAAAACCCCTTCAATCCCATCATCTCTCCACTCATATGGGTCATTATCTGTTATATTTGTCATACCACCTGGACAGGAAATGGATTGCCACCCTGATGAAGTGAGTCTAAAGCATCTATTCTGGTTATCCCCAAAAATGCCATCACTTCTAAACTTGTAAAAGCAGGTATTTGGGGGCATATCTATAACCCTATCAATAACCCCGTCTCTATTTGAGTCAACATAGAGGGTAAAGGCAACGTGGTTATCATTTCCATCAATCCTTATCTCAAGCCATCTTTTCTTCCTTGCATTGATGGTAACTCTAGTTTCAACATAACAGGTAGGCTCTGAATATATAAGAGCCATATCACAGCTCTCAGTCTCTTCCCACCTTTCGGTTGTTGTCTCAAGGCACTGTTCTTCGCTCTGACAGTTCTGATAGTTGGAATCTATAGCCTGCTGTATGGACTTATAGTTTTGGATAAGGGGGTCTGAGTAGGGGATATTAAATCTAGGACGTTCATTTGCACTCTGTCTCAGGAACTGTCCTTCGGGCATGGAACTAAACTGGGTTTGTGCTTTGTTTTCGATATTCTCGGGGTTTTCCCTCCAGTTCTCTCCCTTATTCTTCCATTCATCCTCTGCACTCTGGCTGTATTGCGGGACGTTTCCCTGATTGAATGAGTTTGGGATAAGAACATCCTGATACTGATTCTGAAGCTCACTGGAGAAACTCTTTCCCTGACTTAGTCCTGTATCTACATCGGAGGAAAAGAGGTTAAGAGGATAAAAGGTAAAAAGGGTAAAAAAGAGAAGTGTTAGAATATCTAATACTATGCTTAAAATATCAATTTTTCTCATAGAAACTATCCTCTAGGAGTTTCAGGTATTTTTTGGCACTTTTATCTTCTTTTGCGATAAGTCTTAGGGCATATTGGATTGAGACATCACCCTTAACCTTTATGTAATCGCTTGAGCATCCTTCCTCATCCTGAGTGCCTGTTACATAGACAATCTGAGGAACTGAGTCTATGTTGAAGCAGGTAAAGAGAACGGGGTGAATCCAAATTTCTGCTTCATAGACTTCTTTATCTCTTTCACCTGTATCCTTTCTAAGAAGTTCTGCTATCTTTGTTATAGTTGCCTTAAGTCCTTCTTCCTCTTTCATTCCCCTAAGCACCATAACAGCCCCTGTTTTCTCTACTTCGGGAAGAATGGTTTTTAGACTCTCACGAGGCATAGAAAAGGAAAAGAAGTAAAAGAGTTTTCCATGTTCGGGTTTAGATAATTTGGGGTTGGGTGTTTGGTCTTCGGTATCATGTGCATAAATCTCTTTTGCTTTCTCTTCATTGGATTTTTGGAATTCTCTTATAAGTTTCCTTGCTTCCCTTTCCTTTGGTTTTTGAAAGGTTCTAAGCATTTCCTCCGCACGCTTTAGTTCCTCTTGGGTTGGGTAAGTTCTTAAATCTTGGGCATGAATGGGTAATAATGAAATACCAGGGATTAAAAACACAATGAATCCGATACCCAATACCCTGGTAAAGCTGTCCCACAAATTTGTGGGACAGGTTATAATCCCAAACACCCAATCCCTAACCCTTAGAGAATACAGCAGTCCCTTTTTCTCCAAAGCACCCATGTCCAGTCCTCTCCCTTCCCCGGATACCATTTGTTTACAGACCACCTAATTGTTGCCCTACCAAGGGGAAAAACTTTAGTGGTCTTTGGATAAGCTATCTGAAGCTTGTATTGGGATTTTGGAATAATTAAAGCAGGTTTTGGCTGACAGAGTGCACCCTCTCCCACAGTCTTCCATGCAATCCCTTCACGGTGAAGCTTTGCAATAAGCCTTACCGCTGTAAGCCCATAGGTAGCAGGAAGGTCTCCTGATGTGGGAACAGTCCCTGTAAGGGGATACATACTTCCCCATGAACCCACACACCAAAAGAGCTTATCTATTGGGAATCCATCTGCTGATTTTACTGCATCTGCACTACATACTGCTTGAGCCACAGGGTTTGCAAAAAGAGCTGCTTCCGGGTTTATAAGCATTGCAAACTCATCATCGTTCCACATGGGGTCAAATTCTGTCATATAGGCAAGGTCAAATCCTTCATGAGAGAGGCACAGGAAATCTGTAAAGAGGTCAAGGACAGAAAATACAGGGTAGAAGAAGTAGTGGACGTGAAGGAAAGAATCTGCAACATGTTTATCTGAGTCAGTAACATGTCCACCTCTTTTTGCAAAAGAGGGAAGAGGGATAGTAAGTCCACCTAAGGATGGGAAACATCCTGGACCTCTTACAACCTCAATAAGTCTTACAGGTTCCCAGAATGAGACTTTGATTCCTACTCTTGGGAATGGATCATAGCAGAAACAAAGGGGGAAGGAATCCACCGTATCAGTATCCTCACCCCAAGGGGTAACACGGATTCCACCAATCTTTATTGGGAATATTCCCATCCAGTCCACATCGCCTATTGGGTTAAAGAATCTACCACCACACTTTGCACCGCCTGATGAGGGTAGTGGGTGATAAGTGATTAGAAGTAAAGCAATTAAAAAGAGTAGAGTTTTTCCCTTCATATTTGATTGTATTTATAGGAAGGGTTTTTGAAAAAGCTATAGGGTTAAAGTGGCAAGTTTTGTTGGGATTCTTGCCGGTTTTGTTATATTGTCTGGAAAGTTTTCCAGTTTTCGATTCTTAATTCTTTTATTTTTCCAAAGTCCCTGATATTGTTAGTTATAAGTGTGCCATCATTTACAATGCATATACTTGCTATCATTAAATCTAGGTCTGCTATGGATAGCCCTTTTTTCCTTAAAGTTGCTTTTAATTTCCCAAAAGTCTCCCCAGATGCTTCATCAAACCCTAAAATCTTTATTTTAGAAAGGAAACCCTTTACCTTTGAAAGATTTTCTTTTAGCTTTAAAGAGTTATAAGCACCAAACATAAGTTCTGCATAATTAATTATCGTTGTGTACAGGCTTTCAGGTGGTACACTTAAAACCCTTAATACTATGTCTCTATCTCCTTTTAAAAAGTAAATTATGGTATCTGTATCAAGCACGTGCTTCACAGTTTATATTCCAGCTCCTTATTTACCCTGCCTTCTTCTATTGCTTTTAACATTTCATTTGCTTCTTCAGAACTCAAGATACCTGCGTACTTTAAAAGTTCATTTTTTTCTTTTGAAAATTTTTTCATATATTCTTCAAGTGCTCTTTCAACAACCTCTGTCATTGTGATGTTTAATTTCTTAGAAAGGTTTGAAATTATCCCAATTGTTTTTTCGTCAAGTCTGAAACATACACTTTTTTTCATATTAATCCTCCTGTATATACAAAAATACAGATTATATTTTAAAATGTCAATACAATCTTAGAAGTTAGAAGAAACAAAAAAGCGGACCTTTCGGTCCGCCTGGAAACCCCATCTCAAGGGACAGGGTTTTAGGTTTTAAAACAGGGCAAACTGTAGTGGCTTACCCTGTTCCTTTAGAATCTTTTCAAGTTCCCCTTCGGAAACACAAATCCTTGTGGTTTTCTTCTTTCTTGGCTTTGTGGATTCAACCACATCCACCTTAAGGATTCTGTTTCCTATCTGGGATAGAGTTTTTGAAACCTCCATTACAGTTGCCTTTTTCTCGGTTCCTGTAAGATCAGCTTCTATTTCAAGCTTTCTTGTCCTTGACCATAGAGCGGTAAGGGACTCTTTCTCAGGAAGTCCTTCAACAAGAGCGCGTGCAAGTTCAACAACCATAGAGCCTTCTGCCTGAGATAGTGCCTGAAGACCCTTGTCTGAGAGTTCACCTTCTACAACAAGGGAGGTTTCAAGCTTTCCTGCAATAAGCCTTAGTGCTTTTTCCTGCATTGTGTCTTTGTAGCAGAGGCAAAATACCCTTACAGGTTTTGTCTGTCCTATTCTCCATGATCTACGGCTTGCCTGTCTAAGGGTGTAGATGCTGTAGCCTGTTTCATAGAAAATAACTGTTGGGAACTCATAGAGGTCAAGTCCAGTTTTTACAACCTCAGGGTTGCAAATGAGGACGTGAGTACCACGCTCTATGGTTTTTTTAAGCCACTCTTCCCTTCTTTCAGGGGAAACTGTCTGGCTCTTTAGCACCTCTACCTTAATCCCTCTGTCTTCAAGTAGGGTTTTAAGCCTGGGTGTAATATCACGGGTATCGGTAAAGGTGCAATACACTAAGACCCGCCTTCCTTCCTGTTTTTCTCTTTTCACAATATCAAGAAGCTCTGCCTCTTTTGGCATAATCCCTTCTACGGGAAGGTTAGAAAGTGTTTTTCTTTGTCCTCCAATTTCAACCTCTATCTCGTTTCTTCTCCATATGGCATCAGGAACAAGTAGAAGTCCTTGAAGGTATGAGGCAAGGTTCTTTTGGCTTCCACGTCTTAGAGACTCTGCTACTATGTCTCTAAGGGCATTTTCTAACTCTCTGTATTCTTCTGCCTGATGTTCTTCCATATCGAGAGTAACCACGTTTTCTTCATAGGGTGGAAGTGCGGATGAAACATCAGAGAGTCTTAAAAACACTGCATTTGGAAGAAGAAAGTGTGGAAGAAGAAGGGGGCTTACTCCAGGAAGGGGTTTTACCCTTATGTTTCTCTTTTTTGCCCTTCCGTATCTATAGTCCTTATCTTCTACTTCCTTTACTACACGTTCCATAAACCCGTATTCATCCTGGAATCTGGTAACGGACGTATGGGTATATTTTCTGCTTTTCATAAGTGAGGTGTGTGTTCTCCAGAGAAGGTTAAAGAGGTTATATGCATATCCACCAAGAAGGGTTCCTGTAAGAAGGATTCTTTTCTTTATAGAGGATGCAAGCTCACCAAGAGCCTGACCCTGAATAGAATCCCCTTTATACTCATGCACTTCATCTGCAATGAGTATATCAAAGTATCCCTTTAGCCACTTTCTTATGAAGGTAGCAAGGGAAAATCTCCTTGGTGGTATTGCTTCCCAGAGAGGTTCTTTGCATTCTTCACATTTTTCCCTCTTTCTCTCTGAAAGGGGTCTATCTTCCTTAAAGAATACCCCACATGAAGGGCATGCATATTTTCTCATACGCTTTACCCAGGTAGGTTTCCACGAATGAGATAGCTTTGCCCTCTCTCGTGATAGAATCCAAAACTCTGTTACCTTAGGTTTCTCTGGTTTTTTCCTTTTTAGGGGAAGAAGCTTAGAGAGTTCTTTTAGCTGTATTACCCTTACTTCGGGTAGGGTAGCTTTTATTTCCCTTTCCCATTTTCCTACAAGGTGAGGTGGACAGAGGATAAGTACCCTCTGGGGTTTAGGGAAAAGGGAAATTACTGAGATTGACACTTGTGTTTTTCCCGTTCCCATCTCACCTACAATGTAGACTGAGTCCTGAGAACAAAGGGCTTTAAATACCGCAAGAGCTGTATGAGCCTGAGCAGGGTAGGGTTTTCTTAGAAGATGGTTAAATTCTCTAAGTGGGTCTTCTTCCAGGGTGTAGATTGGCTTCATAATATCTAGCACCTTCTTTTCAAGTGCAGAAGAGAAGGTGGTTATAAAAGTGGATAGATTCATGCTTTCTATACTTTGCATGATGGCTTACCTCCTTTTTTATGGGTTTATTGGGTTTTAAAAGGGGTGAATTTTGAAAAGCGTTTTCAATTTTGGCAACAAATTTGTTGCCAAAACAGTTAGACGGGTTAGATTATTTTCGGAAAACAATCTCTGCAATAAAGATTGTCAGAGCGGTTACAAATGGAAGAACTACATAAATTGTGGTTTTTAGGTTCTCTATACTTTTCTCAAGAGCATCCATTCTAGCGGAGAGCTTGGTTTCAAGGGCATCCATCTTTGTTTCTAATACTTGAAACCCTGCTTCCCACTTGGCATCATACCTCTCGAACATCTCATCAAAGAGGCTTAAGGTAAAATTGGCAACAGCTTTTGCTTTTTCTTCTCCTAAAGTGGTTTCCATCTCTTTGTATGCACTGATTGTTTCTTTTTTCATTGTATCACCTCCTTTATAAAATGGAAAGGGGAAAGGGAAGCGGTTTTAAGCTTTCAAAACTTCCCATAAATTTATGGGAAGTCTTTAGTAACCCCACCGAAGTTCCCTTTCCCAAAGGTAAACTAGGGAATCTGCTCTCTCAGATTCTCTATGTTATCCGAGATTGCAGATTTAAGTTCTTCATAATCAATCCTTACCCATCCTCCGATGATACCCCCTGTAAGGGTTTCAAGGGGTTCGAAGGAGTGGGTATCTATAGACCACTTCCACAGCCAATCAGCCCACTCAGGAAGGAACGGAATCTCTTCCATTACCTTCCTTGTAAGCCTTTCTTTAATCTCACTTTCATTCCTTCCCACAACTATATGGGAAGAGAAATCAAGTGGGTATATAAGGCTGTGGATTATGTTCTGGGAAAGACGACGGGTTTTTAAACGGTAGGTATCAAACCTACGGCTTCTTCTTACGCCAAACCGGGCATCTTCTCCAAAGTAGAGTGTGTGGTCCTCAAGAAAAGCTGCCGATGCTCCCCGGACTGTGCTTTCACTTCCCACAAGGGAAAGAAGAACACAGCTTGAAGAAAACTCTTCACGAAGTATTACATCGGCATAAACGTTTCCAAATGATTTACAGGTTAGCATCTGCCTGCACCTCCTTCCTGGGGAAGTTTCCGAAAAGGTAGGAGTTGTAGTATCTACAGGACTCCATTGCCTTCTCTAATGTGCTACAGGCAGTTATGCGGTATCCGTAAAGACAGACTTCATAAAGTTCTAAATCGGCTGCTTTTTTGATTTCCCAGAGGGGTTTCTCTGGATTGAGTTTTGATTGTATATAGCTTAATAACATGGTTTATACCTCCTTTAGATTTGGTTTTAGTGGAAAACCCCATCCTGAGGAGGTAGTGCTTCCCCTCTTGAGACAGGGTTTTCCTGAGTTGGATTTCCCCGCCAAGGGGGAAGCGTATATCTACTTAATCTCGTGGAATTTCCCGGTTTTAAGGTCAAGGGCAAGAATTGCTACCTCAACCTTCTCAATCTCTTTTATCACTCTTACTTCCTTTCCTTCCTCGTCCCAATCCACTTCTTCCTCTCTCTGTGTTACCCTTTTGGTGCGCCCCTTAAGAACAAGGTCATATCCTTGTGCTTTAAGACGTCCATCAAGGTAACCACCTGCAAGAAGAAGTGCTAAATGCCCCTTACGAAGTGGCATTATGGGACGGCAGGAAAGTGTTGTATCAAGCTCCCTCCAGAACTCTTCCCAGAGAGGACTTTTTTCTACATGTTCCTTTGCGGTCTCTTCATCCACATCCATTGAGAAGAAAATCTGAGGGGGAAGCCCTGGTGGAAGCTCATAGATAGGCTCTTTCTGCATGGAAAGGGCAGGAATTGAAATCTCACCCCTTCCCATTGCAGTAAGCCTTGCCCTTACCAGTTCATCAGGGATAGATTTGGGTTTCTTTTTCCCAAAGAGGACAACCTGTTTAAATACCTTATAATCCCCTTCTGGGAATTTATAAACCCTTATATCCTCATACCAGTTTGAAAGGAAGGTAGAGGATTTTATAAGAACATATATCGGGACAATGAACACCAAAATTCCCTTATCCACAAGCTTTGGTGTAAAACGGATAAGGAACTGGTGTTCAACTCTTTCTGCTTTCTCTCCCTCTTCCCGAACTACCCAATCATAAGGGGGGTTAAGGAAAAGAAGAGAGAAGGATCTATCCGATACCCTTGTTCTTGTGGCATCGGATATAAGCAGGGTATCAAGGACTTCCTTTGCCTTTATACCTCTTTTTCGGTCTAGCTCTATGCCGTAGGTTTTTCCATTAAGTATTTCCCCTAATGTGGATAGAGCAGTTCCCTCACCTGCACAGGGGTCAAGGAAAACTGTATCCCCTTTAGAGGGTGTTATGTAGGAGGCAATTAAGGGTAGAAGATGATTTGGTGTAGGGTAGTACCCAAGCTTAGCCTGACTTTCTAATCTTGCCATGGGTTACCTCCTTTGTGTGATTTCTGGCAAAGAGAAGATAGAGGCGGACTCTTCCAAGACGCTCTGCAAGGTCTTCTCTTAACATCTTTGGCATCCTGCTAAACCCTTCCTCATAGGAAAGGATTTCTCTAGTTACTTTCTCAAGAGATAAAACCAGTTCCTCGAAGCTCTTTAGCTCCTTCATTGATTGATTACCTCCTTTTTGGGTTATTTTGGTTTTGGGGGTTGGGTATTGGGGGTTTACCAATCCCGAATCCCTGATCCCGAGATTATGAGAAGATTTTTACATAGGAATAGGTATAACCTTTCCAGCCTGCTTTTTGGTAAAAGACTGCAAAGGTATTGCCTTCTTCCCTTAGCTCGGATGGGATTCCCTGGGAACGAAGGTATTCCTGAAAGAGAAGGGCTTTATCCCTTGGCGGACTTCCCACAAATTTGTGGGAAGTCTTTTCTGCCTGTGCGTAGCACGTAGACAGGTCAGGGGAAGATTGAGTCTTAGGGGTAGGACTTTGGATAAATTTATCCAGAGTTTTATTCCCGTTTACCCCAACCGACTTACTCTTTACGTTTTTGAGACTAGAGTCTATATGCCAGCAAGTGCCATGAGTTTTATAGTATCTGCACTCGCATAGCTTTATACCCTTTATGTTAAGGGCACTTAGGGTTGATATAAGATTCATGGCTGGCTACCTCCTTTCTGGAAATTTGGGTTAAAGGGGAAAGACCACCTGATAAATGAGATAAGTTTCTCCAGGGTGGCTTTCTTTAGCTTAAGCTCTTCAATCTCTTCCTTGAGAGAAAGAACCTCAGGAACGCTTCTTAGAATTTCCATTTCCTGTTTGTCAAGTGCGTTCCTTGATGTTAGATCAAGTCTTTCTAAAAGATGTTTTCTATACTCTTTCTCTTTAGAGAGAAGAGTATTTTCAACATCTATTAGATGAGAGAGTGCCTCTCTATAGGCACACTCAGGATTTAGTGAAAGATACTTATCTATCATGGTGATTTACCTCCTTTTTGTTGGATTTATTTAGAAACTTTGGAAACTCTTAAATAAACTTGGAAACTTCTTAAACTTTTAAACACAAAGACAAAGAAAAAACTTTTAGGATTGCATGGATTGAATAAATCTTTTCAAAGAACTACTGCAAAAAGAGAAACCTTTTAGTGCTTTGCCAGATACTTTCCACTCCCAATCCCGAATCCCTAATACCGATAAATTTATTGGATGGCTTCTAAGATATGGTGGGGGAATGTTTCCATTCCCCCGAAGCTCTGTATAAGAGCTGTGGTTTAGATTCTCATTGGCATAACGACATACTGAAAATAGGGGTCTTCTGTAAACTTAAGCTGACAGGGTTCGTCTTTGGAGCTAAGCGTAAGCTCTACCGTCCAGTCCTCTTTCCCAAACCTCAAGGGTTCAAGAAGGTATCTTGTATCAAATCCAATCTCTCCTTCCCATGAACCCTCAAGTGTGGTCAGGATGCTTTGCATTTGAGAGTCATCCATTCGGGAACTTGCTAAAATCTCAAGCTCTTTTCCTCTACCCACTATCTTTATCCACTGGGATCCAACTGCACGGGCAAGCTCAAGCTCTTTCTTTAAGGAAGAGAGGGAAAGATAGAGGGTTGTGCCTGAGATGTTTGTAACGGAGCTATAGTTTGGAAACTCTCCCTCTATCAGCCTTACAGCAAGGGTTTTTTCTTTGGAAGATATAATCAAATGGTTGTTATCCCTTGCCCAAAGAAGCTCTTTTTCATCATCAAAGAGCTTTATCAGAGAAACCGCACCCTTTTTAGGGATTATTACACCTTCTGGAAGTGTTAGTTCATGGACAATAACTCTTGAGAGTCTATGTCCATCTGTTCCTGCAATCTCTCCTTTTCCAATATAGACACCGTTTAGGTTTCTTCTGTATTCATCATCTGATACTGCAAATACTGTAAGTCTTAGTGCCTGGATGAAATCTTTTGAACTAACCTGTCCTTGAGGTTTAACTTCAAGCTGAGGCTGAGGGAAGTCTTCTTCAGGTAGTCCTAGAAGGTGGAATTCTCCACGTCCACAAAGAATCTTTATCCGGGAGTTTTTCTCTTCCTCAAGGACTACATCTTCTTCAGGAAGCTCTTTTACAATTTGGAGTAGCTTTCTTGCAGGAAGGCAGATGCTCCCTGGTTTTTCAATCTCAGCAGGGGTAGTGTGTGCAAAACTTAGCTCAAGGTCTGTAGCAGAAATCCTTAGATTCCCGTTTGCAGAAAACAAAACATGTTGAAGAACAGGAAGTGTGTTTTTGGATTCTGCTACTTCCACTGCTTGCTCTAAAACTTTCTTTAGACTCTCTCTTTTAACTTTGATTCTCATGGTATTTACCTCCTTTTTAATGAGTTGTTTTATAAAGGTCATAGGGGATATAGGTGTTTTTGTTAGCATAAGTAATCTGAATCCAGAGATTGGTTGGGGTTTTTATTAAAACCTCATTGGTCTCAAACAGTTCCCGTAACTCTCTTTTATGTTTCTTTACAGGAAGAGACCAGAGAAAGGTCAGGATGAGGGTTCCTGCAATCATATAAAGCAGGGCAAACTCAAAATATACTTCTGGAATCATGGTTTACCTCCTTTTTGGTGATTTTTTTGATTTTTTTTATGGCAGGCAGGAAAGGCCCCTTTTAGGACTCTTTACCTGCCTGTGGGAGGGTGTGTTATATACTTTGTGGTGGATTTCCCAGGATGGGTTTTTCGCTATCTGGAAGGTACCGACCGGGTAGAACCTTAAATTCCATTGATTCAATCTGGCTTTTTATTGTCTTTTCAACCTCTAGAGCTTTTTCCCTTAGTTCTTTTATCCTGTCCTTAAAGTAGTAAATATCCTCGCCAACCTGATACACATATTCTCCGATCTCAGAGTCAGCAAGTTTTGCTGTAACAACCACAAGGAATGCACTAAGCGGGATATTTACTTTATCTGTTTTTGCATCCCTTGTTTTTACGATTGTAACAACCCTTACAGGGTCTTTTGCTTCACGAAGCAAATCCTCTAAAGTTGGAAACGATACTTTCATGATGTTTACCTCCTTTTTTAATGGTTTTGTGTTAGGGGGATAACTACAGCAAGTCCTACTACTCTTCCCTTTGAATCCACAAACTGAATACATTCCTTTTTAGATATGGAATGCAACAGCTTGCGTAAATGCGATGGAAGACTAAGAGGACTCTTTCTTTCATGGTTCTTAATCTCTAAAATTTGGTCTTCTACCAATCTGATTTTCATCATGGCTTACCTCCTTTTAAATTTGTATTTGGGGCTACTTAATCAGTGTTTAAAAGCAGGCAGGTAAAGGGAAGTTTACCCTTAAACCTGCCTGTGGAAGAGGAGAGATATGGCTTTTTAGGAGCTTGATATAATCTTTTTTATCCCTTCTCTAAGAAGGGAAAATCCTTCAAGCTCAGTCCTTAGCTTAAGGTTCTCTTCGGCTACTTTTCTTAATTTCGCCTCAAGCTCTTTAATCTGAGATTCATACTGAGTGGAAATTTCCGCCCGAATCTCGGCTTCCTTAAGCTCTAGCCTTCTGTAAACCCTTACAGCCACCATGTGTTTACATGTTTCTTTGTGTTTTTGCCAGAAGGGGCATGTACAGGAATCAAAGCTTTCAGGAACAAAGTAACTATCTGTATCACCGCTTACTATGTATCCTCGCTTTCCATTGGTATAGGGTTTTACCCTTTCTTCAAGGGCAAGCTTTATACCCTTTATAAGCCGGTTTGCATCTAAAGATGCTTTAGAACCGTTTACTCTGGACATACCTTTCCCGTTTTGGAGATTTGTTGTCTCCATCTTTGTTTACCTCCTTTTTGATTGTTTTTTGGGGATTAAAATGGTTAGTGTTTAAGGGTTTAATGTTGAACCTTAAACATTAAACCCTGTAACAAATTAAAAGGGGACATCCCCGGGTTCTTCTTCTGAGTAAGGGTCCTGGGAGGTGTTATCGGAAGGTGGTTCAGAAGGACTTAAAACCCACTCAAGAAGCTCCTCTGCAACTGAAATTACCTCATCTGTAGTTATTGGTTCACTGCGGGTCTTTAGAATCTCAACCGCTGTGTTTAAGACAGCAAGCTTTGAGATTCTTAAGTCCTTTTCCTGATTGGGTGTTAAAGTGGATTCTTTAAGGATTTGAATCTCCTTTATCCACTTCCCATTCCCATCAAGGATTAGCTTTACTTTATCCCCTGGTTTGGGTTTTTGAGGGAACTCTAAAAACTTTGAGTAGTTATACCATGTTCCCTCAACCTTTATCCCTGTGCCATCACGGGATATTGCAGATACTGTTCCTACTATACTCATTTTAGATTACCTCCTTTTGAGTTGTTTTGGGTATTAGGTGTTGGGGATTTACCAATCCTTAATCCCGATTCCCTAACCCCGAATTAAAACGGTATATCCTCTTCGAGTTCCTCAAGGGAGGAATTTTGATTTGTAGTAGCCTCTACTTCCTCATGAGGTGGGAGAGTCCCTATCCAGTCCCACATGCAGCTTATAGCATGGGGAATGAGAGAACTTATAGCAAAAAGGTCTGCTCTTTGTAGAGCTAGAGAAACCCTCTTTTGTCCCTGAGTGATCTGGAAAAACACTCTTTCTCCCTTATCTGTTTTCTCATAAGAGAGGGTAAGTGTTTTTACCTCTCCTTCTCTTCCACCTTTTTTAGGGTCGTGGAAGAAATCTACTTTACCCTGGTGTGTGCGAAGGATTCGGTCTGCACACTCAGCAAGCTGGAGGGCTTCTTCAGGGGAGAGAGCAAAGATTAGTTTTTCTTCCCAGTTAAATTTCTGCACTCCCTTTTCAGGTGTTTTAGGTGCAGAGGGGAGGGCATTTGTTCCATCCACCCAGAATACCCCTCTACGTATATCAGGGGTAATACGGATTACAGAGGTCATTCTGTAGAATGAAAGTGGCTTTGCCATAGTACACCTCCTTTTACCACAGGCTCTGGTGATTTAAGGGGATTTCCCCCACCTGTGGCTTGGGATTTATGGGAAAACTTAAGAAACTATTGATGAAACGCATAAACTTTAAAACTCTTAAGATATAAACAACAAAGCACTAAAAGCTTTCCCTTTTTGTCAAAGAACAAAGGTTACTTATTACTCTAGAGATAGCACTCTGGAGAGAAAAAAGCTATAGAGTGAAATACGGCAAGTTTGGTCTTTATACTTGCCTTTTCTAGAAGGTTTTAGGGAGACAGAGTTAAAATAGTATGTAATGGAAGTATTTGCAAACGTATTTTTAGTTTTAATTGTTCTTATCTTTCTTATATTTTTACCCCTGGAAGATCCAGCTAAGAAAAGTGAATAGATAGGCTTTTGATCTTTATATTGACATATATCATATATCATACTATATTACTCTCTATGAAAAGAAGCACAATATTTATAGATGAAGAACTTGAAGCAGATATAAAGCATATAGCAAAAGTTAAAGGTAAGAGAGTCTCGGATATAATAAGAGAAGCCCTAAAAGAGTATATTGATAAAAGTAAACACAAGAAAAAATTATCGTTTATAGGAATTGGGAAGAGTGGTCAAAAAGATATATCAGAAGCCCACGAAGAAAGAATGTGGAATAAAGAATGAGGGTTATAGCGGATACAGGAGCTATATATGCTCTTATGGATGAGGATGACAGATGGCATAGAGAAGCCAGAAGAGTCCTTGAAGAGAAAAAGCTTGAGGTTATTCTTCCTTCAACTACACTTCCAGAAATATGTTATCTTGCCAACAAGTACTTGGGTGTAGAAGCAGAACTTCGGTTTTTAAAATCAATAGTGGAAGGGGAAATCAAGGTTGAGGAAGTAAGTATAAAGGATTATAGATCAGCCTTAAAATATATGGAGAAATATAGAGATATAAATATAGGTTTTGTAGATGCCACAGTAATTGCGGTTGCAGAAAGATTATCAATTTATGTGCTTTTTTCCATAGATAAGAGGCATTTCTCTCAGATAAAAACAAAAAAAGGAAAAC
>Ga0101941_1001288_pt1 | contig 19489 bp, 15 predicted proteins | sample DewCreD2012metaG_3_FD_75242 | JGI IMG/M metagenome (GOLD analysis project Ga0101941, IMG submission 75242) | Hot spring sediment bacterial and archeal communities from British Columbia, Canada, to study Microbial Dark Matter (Phase II) - Dewar... ...
GCAGCGGTACGAGCGGCTGGGCTCTCAGGCCGTCGCCACGCTCCGCAGTTGCGTAGCCGTCAGAGGCCACGGGCCCGGTCGACAGGCCATCGTGACGCGATGCGGGACGTGGTAGACTGGGCCGGTGGGCGCGAAGATTGAACGCGCGGTAGTGGGGGAAGAGCGTGGTTTCGGTCGTCGACACGATCAAAGATCGGGCCGGGCTGGAGCGCAAGCTGGCTATCACCAGCTACAACGTCGACCCCAGCCGGGCTCACATCCGCATCATCGACCCGGACGTCTGCCTCCAGTGCGAGCGGCAACAGTGCATCAATTGTTGCCCGGCCGCCTGCTACGCGCCCCAGCCTGACGGGCGGGTGCTCTTCTCGTACGAGGGCTGCGTGGAGTGCGGCACCTGCCGGATCGTCTGCTACGAGTTCCACAATATCGAGTGGACGTACCCGCGCGGCGGCTTCGGCGTCCAGTACCGCTACGGCTAGCCTGGCCGCGTCCAGCGCCTAGTCTCCTGAAAGCGCGGAGTTGGGCCACGATCTCGTCGCCCGGCTCGTTCGATCTCGTCTTTTCGCCTGCTCGCTAGCCGCGGGCCGCGAGCATGCCCGCCATCGCCCGGCGCACCACCTGCGCCAGCCGGGCGATGCCCTCGTCGATCTGCTCTGGCGTCACCGCGCTGTACGACAGCCGCAGGTGCCGCTCGCCGCTGCCGTCGCCGTAGAAGGCTGGGCCAGGGATGAAGTCCACGCCGATCTCACGGCACTCCGGCAGGATCGCCGGGGCGCTGACGCCTTCCGGCAGCGTCAGCCAGATGAAGAAGCCACCGTTCGGCTTCGTCCAGCTTACGCCATCCGGCATCTCTCGCTCCAGCGCTCGCAGCATGTGGTCGCACTTCTGTTGGTAGATGCGGCGCAGCTCGTCCAGGTGGGCGCTGTACTTTCCGGTGCGCAGATACCAATCGGCCAACGCGGCGCTGAAGCTGTTCCGCAGGCTGTCGACACGCGCCCGGGAGAGCGCGGCCACGACCGGCTCCGGGCCAACGATGTAACCGAGCCGCAGGCCCGCGGCGATCGTCTTGGAGAGTGTGCCGCAGTAGAGCACGTTTCCCGGCTTGGCCAGGCTGTAGATCGTCGGCGGGTACTCGCCGCGGAAGCGAAGCTCGTAGTAGGCATCGTCCTCGACGATCAACAGCCCACGCTCGTCGGCCAGCCGGGCCAACGCCTTGCGTCGCTCAACGCTCAGCTCGACGCCGGCTGGGTTCTGGAAGGTGGGCAACGTATAGAGAAACTTGGGACGCCGCCCCTCACGCTCCAGCCGGTCGAGCACCGTCGCGACCCGGTCGGGATCGATGCCGTGCTCGTCGATCGGGATACCGATCATCTCGGCACCGGCCAGCCGAAAGATCATGGTCGCGCCCATCCAGGCCGGGGCATCGAGGAGCACCGTGTCGCCGGGGTCGATCAGCGCGTCGCAGATGGTGCCGAGGCCGCTGCTGGAGCCGGCAGTGATCAGAATCTGCTCCGGCCGCGCCTCGATTCCCTGGTCGCGAGCCAGCTTCTCGGCCAGCGCGCCGTTGAGCTCATCGCCGCGGATCGGGTTCTGGTAACCGAGAGCGTCGCGCCGCTCGTGCTCGGCGAGGAACTCCGCCGCCTGCGCCATCTCGTTGAGCGGAAGGCTCGGCTCGTCCGGATCGCCGTAGACGAAGGAGATGATCCCCTCGGGGGGCGTCCGGGAGGGGCGATCAGCGGACGCGGCCAGCCGCCCACGCCGAGACCACCGCTCGGCCCAACGCTCGTCCATGCCCTGCTCCTTTCCCCGCGCGTGGTATCCTGCCAGCAGGACAGCCCTCAAGCCCTGCCGCCTCAGTATAGCGGACGGCTGGGCGGTTTGGGACGGACGGGCGTAGCAGCCTAGAGTCAGTGCACGGGGGAGGAGCATGAGCGCGAGCGTCGTGGTCGAGCCGCACTTCGTGGAGCAGATGCAGCGGGCTATCGAGCGATACCGCGACCTTGAGCCGCAGAGCATTCCGGTCGACGATCCCGAGACGCCGGAGCTGGCGATGCCCAACCGGCTGGCCTACGCGCTGGGCTGGGTGCTGGCCAGCGCCGTGGTCGGCAGCCGCTTCCCGACCGCGGCGATCGACGTGCTGCCGGTCTATCACCCGGAGCACGGGTGGGATCGTTTCCTGGTGACGCGACGCGTGAGCTGCGCGCTCCATTCAGACGAGCCTGCCGATAGCCGGGGCGTGCTATGGCTCGGCGAGGAGGACGCGCCAGTATTCACCGTCGGGCAGAGCGTGCGGTTGCCGCTGGGCACGCTCTGCCGCACCGAGCCGGCCGAGGCGATCCGTCGCCTCCTCTACGCGGTGCCTGCTCCCCGGCTGCGGCAGGGCGACCACAGCCGTTGCGCCCACACCCGGGCTGAGGCTTACCCGACTGTCCACCGGGTGGTCACAGACCTGATCGTCGACTATCCCGGCCTGATCGCCGCGCGCGAGCTGTTCATCGACGACCAGCAAGTCGACGGAGCGTATCATCCGCTCTACCTCGCGACCGGCGCGAAGCTCGAGGGCTGGACGTACGATTATTTCCAGCTCGTCTACGGCGATCAGATCGTGTTCGTGCGCACTGATGGCAAGCTGATGACGTACGAGCGAGCGCCGGGCACCTGGCGTACCGTCGGCGAGCTGCCGCTCGATGATCCGGCGGCGCTGCGCGCGCGCCTGTGCGAGGTACTTCGGCTCGGAGGCGCCTCAGAAGCGACGCCGGAAGCGCAAGGCGAGGGCGAGCCGGAAGAGAGCGGCACTGCCTCGGGCACGTCTTAGCGGAGCGCCCGCAGGGCAGGGATACGTACCGCCAGGGCCAGGATCGCCAGCGAGGACAGCGCGGCGCCGAGGGCCACCGCGTGCGGTACACCGATCTGTTCGCCGAGGAAGCCCATCGGCAGCGCGCCGAGCGGCATGAAGCCCCAGGTCAGCATGTAGATGCCCATGACCCGGCCGCGGACCTCATCGGTCACGTTGAGGTGGAGGAGGGTGTTGTTGATCGACATGTAGGACGACCCCAGCACGCCACCCAGGACGAGCATGACCAGCGAGAGAGGCAACCAGGTCGAGTAGGCGAAGACAATGATGATCAGCCCATAGACGAAGGTCGTGACCAGGATGAAGCGTCCCTTGTGCTCGATCCTCCGGAAGCCGGCGATGAACAGCGATCCGGTCAGGGCACCGAGGCCGCCAGCGGTATAGAGCAGGCCCAGTCCGCTGGCCCCCACTCCGAGGATGTCGCGAGCGTAGACCGGCAAGAGCTGGATGTACGGAAAGACCAGGATCGTCGGAATGGTGGCAAGCAGCATCAGGCCGACCAGCACGCTGCTGCGACGTACATAGTCGATACCCTCCGCCAGGTTGCGCAGAAAGGGCAACCTCACCCGCGTGGTGTCCTGCCTCGACGGGAGCTGCAAGGTGTTCACCAGCGCGATCGCCAGGCAGCCGACCTGCGCGAGGAGCGCGCCGCCGGAGCCGATGGCGGCGATCAGCGGCCCAGCAAGCGAGGGCCCGACGATGCGGGTGACGTTCATCCCTGCCGAAAGCAGGGCGATCGCGTTCTGGAGCCCCTCGCGCGGCACGAAGGTGGGCACCAGCGTCTGGCGCGTCGCGTTATTGACCGCGAGCGCCGCGCCGTTGAGGAAGGCCCCCACCAGGAGGTGCCACGGGCGCGCCAGGCCGAGCGTGGCGAGGATGGCCAGCGTGAGCCCGATCGAGAGCGCGCTCGCCTGGCAGGCCACCAGCAGGTTGCGGCGATCCAGCCGGTCGATCAGCGCGCCGGCCGGAATGGACACGATAAGGAACGGGAGGCCGCTGGCGAAGCCATTGAGGCCGACCCAGAAGGGGGAGTTGGTCAACTCCAGCATCAGCCAGCCGAGCGAGACCTGGAGCATCCACTGGGCGATCTGGGTCAGCACGCTGCTGACCCAGAGGAGGCGGTAATCCCGATAGAGGATGAGCGCGGCGAAGAGTCCGCCTTCCCCGAGCCGAGCGCTTGCCCGCGCTCTCGGATCAGGCGCGGCCAGCCGGTGTCTCGCCATCCAGACTGCCTCCAGGCGCCGCGCAGCGGTGCGCGGCATCCAGGAACCGTAGCAGACGGCTGTGGCTAGCGCAAGAGGCGGATCGCTGAGGGTTGAACTGTTTTCCCACGTTTCGGGCTGGCACGCTGGTCGCGCCCGGCGCTGAAGTAGGGGCGACCGGCCGGTCGCCCCTACAGCTCCTACTGGCACCCCTCTCCCGCAAGGCGGGAGAGGGGACGGGGGTGAGGGCAGATCAGCCGGCCTCACTACCGCACAGCGCTGAGACGGCGCAGCGTCGAGGTGACCAGGGCCAGGCCGCAGCGCAGGGCGATTCCAGCGTAGACGAGCAGGTTCAACGGCAACGGCGAGTGCCTAGCATAGTGCTTGCGGTAGAAGAGGTACATCGCCCGGTAGAACTCGACGATGATACGGGGTTTGCGACGGCCACCCGAGCCGCCCTTGATGTGCGTCGCTCGCGCCTCGGGGTAGTAGTACACCTGCCAGCCACACGCCTTGATCCGGTAGGCCCAGTCGAGGTCTTCTCCGTACATGAAGTAGTCCTCATCGAGCAGGCCTGCCTGGGCCACCGCCGCGAGCCGCACCAGCATGCATGCTCCGGTAACGGCATCGACCGCCAGCGTCTCGTCAGGATCGCAGTAGGTGAGGTTGTACTGGGCCAGACGGGTGTGCTTCGGGAACCAGCGTGCCAGTCCGCTCAGCTTCCAGAGCGCGCTCGACGGCGTAGGGAATGAGCGACGGCACGCGAGGTCGAGCCTCCCGTCCGGCAGCAAAACCTTGGGGCCGGCGATCCCGGCCTCGGGATGCGAGTCCAGGAAGCGGGCGAGCAGCCGGACCGCGTCAGGATCGACGAAGCAGTCGCTGTTGAGCAGCAGCACGTAGTCCTTGTCCAGGCGGCTCTCCTTCGCCGCCTGGGTGAGGATCTCGCGCAGAGCCAGGTTATTTGCGCGAGCAAAGCCGAGATTGCGCCCGGCCTCGATCGCGCGGGCCTGGGGGTAACGCTCCCGCAGCAGCTCGAGGCTGCCGTCGGTCGAGCCGTTATCGACGACGTAGATCCCGAGCGGGCGGTCGATGGCGCTCGCCAGCAGGTGACGCAGGCAGCGGTCGAGCAGATCGGCGGTGTTGTAGTTGACCACGACCACCCAGACCCAACCGGTGCCGGCTGGCGTCTCGGCTACTGCGAGCTGGCGATCGCTTCTGACCTGCTCATCCTCCATAGCGCCAGAGGACGTAGTGACGGCCAACATTGCCCATCTCCACTTTCCAGCCTTGTGGGTTGTCCGGAGTATAGGTCAGGCAGCGGCGCTCGAAGCACTGGATGAGCACGTCTTTCTCCTGGCCACCGACCTTCACGCGGGCCCAGTAGGCCTCGGTAATCGGGAAACCGGTGGCGAAGAACGTGGGCTCGAACAGGCGGCCGGGAACGAAGTCGGCCCCATCCCAGACGATGCTCTCCTCCTGGAGGTATTGCCAGAAGACATCGGCGATCGTGTGGTTCGTCTCCGGCACGTAGTAGGCGGCGAAGACACCGCCGGGGCCATCCTCCACGATGGTGCCGTCGCGGTGCACTCGGGCACGAATCTCCCGGCCTACCTGCGCCGCTGGGGCGGCCAGCAGGGAGCGGAGCGTCGCGTATGTCGGCCCGGTGCGGTCATCGAGGTCACCCGCGACCGGGATATTCGCCGGCTCGCGGTCGACGAACTGGCTGTCGCCGACTTGAAGCTGGCCGGTGATCAGCTCGCGCACCAGAAGGCCGTTGGTCACGAACCAGCGGCTCGAGCGGTCACCCGACGGCTGGTTCACCTCCATCCGGCTCTTGTCCCAGTACTGAACGGCTCTCCGGCCGCCAGCGGCGTCGGCATACCGCTCTTCCAGTGTCAGGAAGGGTTCCGGGCCCCAGATCCAGGTTCGCGCCACGGCGCCGGCAGCGACTGGCCGGTCCTCGCGGTCCCACACCGCTCCCCAGGAGCGCATTACCACTGGACTAATCGCCGAGGGTTGCCAGGCAGCCCAACCGGCCCGCTGGAGGCTGCCCGTCTGGCCAGTCCGCAGGTCGCGGACGATGACTTCCGGCGGCTTCCCGTGCGGCGTATCGAGGAACGCTAGACGGCTCCCGTCAGGCGAGACGGCCAGGAGCATCCGGTAGTCATCAGGTACCAGCACGGTTCGCTCGCCGCTGCTGAGATCCACCCGCGTGACCATCGTCGGGTAGCTCCGGGCGACGTAGGCAAATCGACCCAGCGGGTCGACCCAGACGTAGCTTTCCGGCAACGCTTTCGAGGGGTAACCGATCGGCAAGTCGGCGAACACGCGCTCCTGCAGATTGTTGAGGTCGAGTACGACGAGGTCATCCCCACCGTTGCGGAAATCCAGAAACAGCAGTCGCTGCCCGTCAGGAGTGATTTGGAATGGTCCGCTGCAAGGGTTCGGGAAGCGGTTGGTGATCCGCCGCGCCGTACCGCTCTGCACGTTGTAACTCCACACGGTCGCGTCGGCAGCCGAGGCATACAGCAGCCGCAGGCTGTCTCCCGCCCAGGCGAAGGTCCCGAAGGAGCGGGCAGCGATCCTGGTCTGACCGCTGGCCAGGTCCACCCAACCGAGCTCGAGTACCGGGCAATCGGTGTAGTCCGGCACGCCAGTGGGGCGAGTGAAACCGAGATAACGCCCATCCGGAGACCAGACCAGGCTCGTCGCGCCCACCTGGTATTGGCCGGCTGGCTCGCCGTCGCGGTTGACGACCTGGACGGTGCCCTCATTCACATACGCCAGCCAGCGCCCATCCCACGACCAGGCGGGATGGATGCCCGGCCCCAGTTCGCGGGTTACTGGCTCGGGGAGGAAGCGGGCGAGACCGACAACACTGCGCCCGTCGCGCAGGAAGGTGTAAGCTAGCCGATCGCCGTCTCCCGACCAGACCGCGCCGGTAACCGCAACGCCATTGGTGAGCTGTTGCCGCCAGTTGCCCTGATCGTCGCCGATCCAGAGCGTGCGATCGCGATCGATGTAGGCCAGTAGCCGTCCCGGCTCGACCGTAGCGGCGGAGGCGGTCGAAGCCGGTAGCGACGTGAGCGTGAGTGCCAGCACGAACAGCGGTATCCACCAGGACTGTCGTCGTGCGCTCACCCTCGATCCCTTCCCTAGCCCTTCTTGCTTCCCGAGCGCGATGGCCCGGAAGAGGATGATACCCCAGCGCTGAGCCGGCTCGAAACCTCGGGCGTGGCGGCGCGCTGCTTGACGCCGCCGCTCCAGCCTGATAGGCTACCAGCTATGCGGCGGCGCGGCTTGCCGCCCCAGGAGGATGCACGCGGCCATGCTCTATCGAATGCCCGGACGCGCCAGGTACAGGTGACGGCAGCCAGGTTGGCTGCTCGTTCGCTGCACCTGGGTGTGATGGAGGCATTCGGTCTCGCTCCAGGTACCACGCTGGAGCTGCGATGAGAGGAGCATGGCACATGGCGGAGAAGACCCCGATCAAGAAAGTTGTCCTCGCCTACTCCGGCGGTCTGGACACCTCGGTTATCCTCAAGTGGATCAAGCAGACCTACGGCTGTGAGGTCATCGCTTTCACCGCCGATATCGGCCAAGGTGACGACTTCGCTGCCATCGAGGCCAAGGCGCTGGCCACCGGCGCCTCCAAAGTCTATGTCAAGGATCTGAAAGAGGAGTTTCTCACCAAGTACGCGTTCCCGACCTTGCGGGCGGGCGCAGTCTACGAGCGCAAATACCTGCTCGGCACGAGCTTCGCCCGGCCGCTGATCGCTGCGCACCAGGTCGAAGTCGCCAAGCTGGAGGGTGCCGACGCCGTCGCCCACGGCTGCACCGGCAAGGGGAATGACCAGGTGCGCTTCGAGCTGACCTACAAGGCGCTCGCGCCCGAGCTGAAGGTGATCGCTCCGTGGCGGCAGTGGGATCTGGGCGGGCGCGAGGATCTGCTCGAGTATGCCAATGCCCACGGGATCCCGGTAAGCCAGTCGAAGCAGAACATCTACAGCCGGGACCAGAATCTCTGGCATCTCAGCCACGAGGGCGGCGAACTCGAAGATCCCTGGCAGGAACCGAACGAGGCGATGTTTCAGCTCACGGTCAGCCCAGAGGCAGCGCCAGACACGCCGCAGGAGCTGGTCATCGGCTTCGAGGAGGGCTATCCGGTCAGTATCGATGGCCAGGCGATGGGACCGGTCACCCTGGTGACGACACTGAACGAGATCGGTGGACAGCACGGTATTGGCCGCATCGATCTGGTCGAGAACCGGCTGGTCGGGATGAAGAGCCGGGGTGTCTACGAGCAGCCAGGGGCTACCATCCTCGCAACGGCGCATAAGGAACTGGAGTCGCTCGTCCTCGACCGGGAAACGCTCCACTACAAGGATCTGGTGGCCCAGAAATATGCCGAGCTGGTCTACTACGGGCTGTGGTTCACCCCGCTCCGCGAGGCGCTGGACGCGTTCGTGGACGTGACGCAGAAGCCGGTGACCGGAGAGGTCCGGCTGAAGCTCTACAAGGGGAATTGCATCGTCACCGGACGGAAGTCCCCGTACTCGCTCTACCACGAGGCGTTTGCGACCTTCAGCAGCGACCCGATCTACGACCATGCCGATGCACAGGGGTTCATCAACCTCTTCGGGTTGCCGCTCAAGGTGGCCGCTCTGTTGAAGCAACAGGGCACGACCGCCCAGTAGAGTCTCTCAGTAAAGGGACCGGCCGGAGCCGCTCAAAGCTCCGGCCGGTTCGCCGTCTCATGGTCAGGTGCCAGGTGTCGGACTCGGGCGTGGTCAGCCTGCGCGCAAGCTTCGAGACGACCCGGCAGCCTACAGAAAGATGATGCCGAGGATCATGCCGACGATGAGTGTCAGCACGCCCGCGCCGACCAGCGCAACGAAGGTGAGAAAGCCGAAACCGTAGCGGTACTCGTGGTCGAGTATCCCGGCGCGCTCAGCCCGTTCGACCCGCTCCGCAACCAGGGCCTGCACATTCTGTCCGTCTGCCACTGCTCTTCGCACTCCTTCCGCCAGGTGCCAGGTCGCCGCCAAATCGCCGGGAGTAAGACTACCAGATCGGGACCCCGATTGCGATGCCCTTCACAAACCGGTTGCCACCCGGAGGCACGGGGAGACCCGATAGAGCATGACTGATCGTTGTGGAGGGCGACCGTCAGGTCGCCCCTACGGGGATCAAAGGGGCGGCTAGCGAAGCCCTGGGAGGATCGCCAGCGGAGACGTCGCCGCACAGCCCAGCTCTGCGGCACAAAAAACGCGGAGCACCGGGGGACGTAGTGCTCCGCGCCAAGGGAAGGGAAGGGATTGGGTTCCGGGATGGCAGTGGGGGCTGCCTATCCCAGCGATCATAGTATACCCGTTTGACATAAGCGGTGCAAGGGCAAGTGGTACCAGCCGGTGGACGGCGGTTCGCGCTCGTCGCCCTCGTCTCTCCGATCGACCAAGGGAGAATAGCCGGCCGCAGCAGCATGCATGCTATACTGGCGCCGGAAGCGCCGTGTGTCGAGTACCAGGCGCGAGCAGTCTCGGGGGTGAGACGCGTGGAGTTCGAGACCGTCATCGGGCTGGAAGTGCATGCCCAACTTCTCACCCGGTCGAAGATGTTCTGTGGCTGCTCGGCCGAGTATGCGGGCGCCGAGCCGAACACGCACGTCTGCCCGGTCTGCCTGGGGCTACCCGGCTCGCTCCCAGTCATCAACCGGCAGGCTGTCGTCTCGACGGTGATGACTGGGCTGGCGCTCAACTGCCGGATACCTCCGTACAGCAAATTCGACCGCAAGAACTACATGTACCCCGACCTGATGAAGGGGTATCAGATCTCACAGTACGACTTGCCGCTCTGCGTCGAGGGTTATCTCGAGTTCCAGCACGATGGCCAGCGGAAGCGCGTCGGCATCCGGCGGGTGCATCTGGAAGAGGACACGGCTCGGCTGGTGCACCGGACCTGGAACGGTACGGGCTACAGCCTGGTCGATGTCAATCGCTCGGGAGTGCCGCTGATCGAGATCGTGACCGAGCCAGATCTACGCTCGCCGGAGGAGGCCCGCGCTTTTCTGGTGGCGCTACGCCAGGTGCTCCGCTACCTGGGCGTCTCCACCGCGAACATGGAGGAGGGCGCCTTCCGCTGCGACGCCAACATCTCGCAGCGCAGCCTGGACGGGTCCGTTGTCGGGCCTAAGGTCGAGATCAAGAACATGAACAGTTTCCGCTCGGTCGAGCGGGCGCTGGCATACGAGGTGGAGCGCCAGCGCTCGGCTCTGCGGCGTGGCGAGCCACTCGTGCAGGAGACCCGAGGCTGGCTCGAAGATCAGGAGATCACGGTCTCGCAGCGAACCAAGGAATACGCCGAGGACTACCGGTACTTCCCGGAGCCCGATCTACCGCCGATCTTCCTGACCGAGACCAATCTGGTCGAGATCAGGGCGCGGATGCCGGAGCTGCCGCTTGCCCGCTTCGAACGCTTCGTGCGCGACTACGCTCTCGGGGCGGCAGAGGCCGGCCTGCTCACCGAGGAGCGGGCCGTGGCCGACTACTTCGAGGCGTGCGTCCAAGGCGATCGCGAGGTCGCGCGCCCGGCGGCCAACTGGATCACCGGCGAGCTCTTCGCGCTGATGCGAGAGCGCGCCGTCGATATCAACGGTGTCGGCGTGAGGCCGGAGCAACTGCGCCAGCTCATCGAGCTGGTTCGCCGCGGAACCATCAACGCCCTGACGGCGAAGGAAGTCCTGGTGGCAGTGAGCGAGACTGGCCAGGATCCTGACGCCATCGTGGCCGAGCGTGGGCTGGCGCAGGTGAGCGATGAAGCTCAGCTCCGTGCAGTGGTGCAACGAGTGATCGAGCAGAACCCGAAGGCGGTGGCCGATTACCGGCGCGGTAAAGGCGCGGCGATCGGCTTCCTGCTCGGTCAGGTCATGAAGGAGCTGCGCGGCCGGGCCAACCCTGCCGTAGCCAGGAAGCTTCTCGAAGAGACTCTCGGTGCGCCGGTGGAGTGAATCCACCGGCGTTCCTTTCTGCTCTGCTCGACGAGTGGAACGGTGGGCAACGAGGCTCGCCCGGGTTAGGCACGATGCGGTGCCCTGACCTGGAGGGCGGAGCGCCTCTGCCGGACGGAACTTGATCGTGAGTGCAGAAGAGGCGTGGCCATGACGATTACCAGCCCTGTAGTGCGTGAGAAACCACAACAGACGCTCTTCGACGTCGCGGTTGAGCAGTTCAACATTGCGGCCGACGTGATCGGCCTCGACGACGACCTGCGACGGATCCTCAGCACCTGCAAGCGCGAGCTGATCGTCCACTTCCCGGTGGAGATGGACGACGGCACGGTCCAGGTCTTCACCGGTTTTCGCGTCCAGCACAATTTCGCCGCGGGGCCGTCCAAAGGCGGGATCCGCTATCACCCCGACGTCACGCTGGACGAGGTGAAGGCGCTTGCGATGTGGATGACCTGGAAGTGCGCCGTGATGGGGTTGCCGTACGGTGGCGCCAAAGGCGGCGTCCAGGTCGACCCGAAGCACCTCTCCCAGAACGAGTTGCAGAACCTGACTCGGCGCTACGCGACTGAGATCTCCGTCGTCATCGGACCGCATACCGATATCCCCGCGCCCGACGTCAACACCAACCCGCAGGTGATGGCCTGGATCCTCGACACCTACAGCATGCACCGCGGCGGGGTAGCGATCCCGGGGGTCGTTACCGGCAAGCCGCTGCTGCTCGGCGGCTCGGCGGGCCGGCTGGAAGCGACTGGCCGTGGCTGCGTCTTCGCGATCGAGGAGGCAGCCAGAGCCTACGGTATCGAGCTCGCGGGCGCTCGGGTCGTCGTGCAGGGCTTCGGCAATGCCGGCTCGGTAGCGGCACGGCTGCTCCACGAGATGGGCTGTCTGGTCGTCGGCGTGTCCGATTCTCAGGGTGGGATCTGGAACCCGCACGGGCTCGACATCCCGGCGGTGATTCAGCACAAGCGCCAGACAGGAGCGGTGATCAACTTCCCCAATGCAGAGAATGTGAGCAACGCCGAGCTGCTGGAGCTGGACTGCGATATCCTGGTTCCTGCCGCGCTCGAGGGACAGATCACGCAGGAGAACGCGCCGCGCATCAAGGCCCGGCTCATCGCCGAGGCGGCCAACGGTCCCACGACGCCCGAGGCGGACCGCATCCTGTTCGATCGCGGCATCATCGTGCTGCCCGACATCTACGCCAATGCCGGTGGGGTGACAGTGTCGTACTTCGAGTGGGTACAGAGCCTGCAGCACTTCTATTGGTCGGAAGCGGAGGTCAACAGCCGGCTCAAGGAGATCATGACGCGGAGTTTCCACGCCATCCGTGGTGTGGCTGAGCAGTATCACGTGCACATGCGCACGGCGGCGCTAGCACTCGCCATCCAGCGCGTGGCCGAGATCACCCGGCTGCGAGGCATTTACCCGTAGGGCACAGAGGCGCACCCTCACCCCCTTCCCCCTCTCCCGAAGGTTCGGGAGAGGGGTGCATATCTGGGAGGGTAGCCCCTCTCCCGCTCGACGGGAGAGGGGTGCCCGAAGGGCGGGGTGAGGGTGGATGCCAGTCGAGCGGCGCGAGCCGGCTATGGCGGCGAGCGGGATCGAGCAGTGTTTGACGCTGGCTCGCTCGTTATGCTAGATTTACACGTGCGCTCGGTACTCGTGCGCCGAGTTTGCCTGGGGCTGTAGCTCAGCTGGGAGAGCACAACGCTGGCAGCGTTGGGGTCAGGGGTTCGAGTCCCCTCAGCTCCACCGGAAGGCTAGAGGTGACGCGCCCGCCGGCCCGGATCCACAGCGCGGATCCGGGCCGATCGTGTTTCCTGATCGCAGACCCGTCTTCCACGTATCCCGCGGGCTTATCTGATCAATTGGCTTCCCTTCTTGATCAAGCGACGGCCTGGGTGAGTGGCGAGCCGACGGTCTTGCCGCTCACCCAGTCTCGTGCGCCGGTCATCCGCTGGGAGGGATACCCATGCGTTGTGACGACACGAACAGCTGATCGATATGACATTCCGGGATCGCCCCCAGCGGGGCGACACGGCTCGTGGCGCGATTGGGCGGCTCGTAGGATACCTGGCGCGTGTGCTTACCCGGGCACCTCGCACCGACAGGCGGATAGGAGATCCAGGGTGCTAGAGCCCAGCGCGTCGCACGCCAGGAAGGCGCTCTTCGCTGGGGGCAGCGTCGAGCACTGGGGAGGCGAGGCGCCGCTCGGGTACCTCGGCGGCCACCGCCCGCTCGAAGGCGGCGACGACGGCGGGGTCGAACTGCGTGCCCGCGCAGCGGCGGAGCTCGGCCATCGCCTGCTCATGGGTCATCGCCGCCCGGTAGGCGCGATCGCTGGTCATGGCGTCGTAGGTGTCGGCGACCGCGATGACGCGAGAGCCGAAGGGGATCTGCTCGCCGGCGAGGCCGTCAGGATAGCCCTTGCCGTCCCAGCGCTCGTGGTGGTGCCTGACGATCCGGACGATCTGGCGGTAGGGCGTGAGCCGGCGGAGGATCTCGCTGCCTTCGACCGGGTGGCGCTTGATGACGGCGAACTCCTCGTCGGTGAGCCGCCCAGGCTTGGAGAGGACGAAATCGGTGGTCGCGATCTTGCCGAGGTCGTGGATGCGCGCGGCGGAGAGGATGGCTTCGAACTCCTCGTATGGGAGGTCCGGAAACTGCTTGAGGATCATCTCGGCGAGATGAGCGACGCGCTGCGAGTGCTCGGAGGTGTAGGGATCGCGCCGGTCGAGCAGATCAGCGAGCAGCTCGAAGGTGGCCTGCGTCTCATGGTGGAGTTGGCGGTAGTTCCGGAACGCGAAGTAGGGGCCGAGCAGCGGGATGATCATGAGCACCAGCGCGAGCGGATTCTCGTGTGCCAGGAGCGGGTAGAGGGCGCCCAGCGCAGGGAGGGCTAGGAATTCAACAAGCAGTCCACGAGCAGAAGCCGTCAGAATGTACCATGGGCTGGTACCGCCAGCTTGAGAGAGGACGGCCGAAAGGAGCAGGGATTGCGTAACGCTAAAGACAAGCGCGGCAACAAGCGTTACTGAAAAGTTATACAGGCTACCGATTGGGGAAAGGTCAGTGTCTGCTAGGGCAAAATAGACCCAACCTGCAAGAAACGTTGCCAAGGCGCAGTTGACCATATTGACCACGAGTTTGATCAATTCACGACGATCAACTATCTCTTCAATTAGCGCGCTGGCTGTTGCAAGAAGCGAACCGACTAATGGGCCAAAGGTTATGCCTGCCGCAAACCATAGTGCCGATGATACCGAGATAACTATGCGAAGCCGGCTGATGGGTAAATCTATTCCAGCAAGATCAGAGAGCACGACTGCCACCGCAAGAAGTAGAGCAGCAACCGCGAGTTGCCAGCTCCATTCGGGTGTCCACAGGTTAGGACCGATGCCGGCGAGCAACCCTATAGTCGCGGTAACGAGGACCGCTACCAGTATATAGAGGCGAACAGGGTGTGCCACTTTTCCTCCATCACCGCGCTTGACCACGGCGGTGATGCCCACGATGCCCTTAGTTTCAAGTGTAGCGTATGGCACGTCGATAGAACACCGTCCTAAGGTGAAACCCTACCAACGTACTACGAAGGCATAACATAACAATGCCGTTGTTCTCCCGCTTATGGTGGGACCTATGGTATCCCCAGGGGATGGACCCATCCATGGGCTCCCTCTGGTGCACTGGGACACGAGAGCAGCGTTCCCTTGCAGATGCTGAAGTCATGCCTCCCAATGGGCATGTCCAATCCTGGCGAGCGCCCGAAGGTGCGCCCATACGATGGCTGCTAGCGACTTCGTTAAGTTCCCTTCGGGGTTGAGTTCTTGTCAGGTTTTCCTGCCGCGTGCACGGGCGATGCGCCGATAGCCTGCGTGGCCCGACCGGGGCTCCCTTGGCAGCGGCTTGCGTGACCTGGTTGCGGTGCCACCGCGACGGGGAAGAGAACGGTTCGCAGCTATTACGCGCGCATGCACCGGTCCATTCCGCGACCGTAAGAAGATGATAACCGGTAGGCAATTGACACAAAATAGCCACGCCCTTACTGGGCGTGGCTATTTTGTCAGTCTTGCGATTGGACAGACAATACCAGAACTGAAGAGGATAGATAACCCTATCCACTTCAGCCTAGTGCCACTTCCAGCCCTTCCACTTCATGGAAGTGATCCCCCTTCCCAACACGAAACACCCTCTACAAACTGCGCGCCCGCGACCCGACGCGCCGACCGTGCTAGTACCAGAGATCCAGGACCGCCGGTACTCAGGTCATGCTTATCCTAGTACTTACGAACCGATTTGTCAAGACCTTAGTCCTACGCGCGTGTGGCGTGAGGTCCTGGTACCCGAATTGGCCGGCCGTACTGGAAATCTAGCCATTTCGTACCGCCATTGCGAGGCGCGGCGCCGCTCTGCTACGCTCAGGCGTTGAGCCGCACGCGCGGCCGTGGAGGTGTGATGGAGATCGCTCGCTTCCGGCGCATCCTCGTTACTGGTGGCGCTGGCTTTATCGGCAGCAACTTCGCTCGCTACCTGCTCGAGCAGGGAGCACCCGAGATCGTCGTGCTCGACAAGCTGACGTATGCCGGGAACCTTGCTAACCTGACTGACCTGGCCGGGCGGCCGGGCTTTCGTTTCATCCAGGGCGATATCGCCGATCCGGCGGCCGTCGCCGCAGCCATGGAGAACTGCGACGCCGTGGTCAACTTCGCCGCCGAGACGCACGTCGACCGCTCGCTGCTGGAGCCCGCCGCGTTCATCCAAACGAACGTCCACGGCACCTATGTGCTGCTGGAGACGGCGCTGCGCACCGGCGTCGAGCGCTTCGTGCAGGTGAGCACCGACGAGGTCTACGGCGAGGTGCTGACCGGCCGGTCACGCGAGTCCGATCCGCTCCGGCCGCGCAACCCCTATTCCGCGAGCAAGGCCAGCGGGGATCTCTTTGCCCTGGCCTACCACGCCTCGTATGACCTCCCGGTGATGGTGACCCGCGGAGCCAATACCTATGGACCCTGCCAGCACCCTGAGAAGTTCATCCCGCTCTCGGTCACCAACCTGCTCGAGGGCCGTCCCATTCCGATCTATGGAGACGGTCGCCAGGAGCGTGACTGGCTCCACGTCCGCGATCACTGCCGCGCGATCGCCCTCGTGCTCACCAGCGGCGAGCCGGGGCAGGTCTACAACGTCGGCGCCGGCAACCACCGGCCGAACCTCGAGGTTGCCCGCACCATCGTGCGCCTCTTGGGACTGTCGGATGACCTGATCCAGCACGTCGCCGACCGGCCGGGCCACGACCGGCGGTATGCGGTCGACGCCTCGAAGATCGAGGCCCTCGGCTGGGAGCCGGAGATCCCGTTCGAAGCCGGCCTCGCCGAGACTGTCCGCTGGTACGAGACCCACCGCGACTGGTGGATGCCGTTGAAGTCCGGCGAGTTCGCCGACTACTACCGGCGGAACTATGGCGCGCGCGAACTTCTGGGGCGGGGTGAACAGTAGGGGGAGCTGTCCCGGTGGCGGTGACGATCGAGCTGGCGATCCAGAAGACCCATCGCTTCGGCAGCCGCGAGAGCGGAGACACAGCAGAGGTCATCGAGCGGCCCGGTGGAGGCATCTCGGTTGTGCTGGTCGATGGGCAGGGGCACGGGGCGGCGGCCAAGCTGCTGAGCGTTCAGGTTGCCGGGCGGGTGGTGTCCTTGCTCAACGAGGGGGTGCGCGACGGCGCAGCGGCGCGGGCCGCGCACGACTTTCTGTTCGCGATGCGGGGCGGAAGGGTGTCGGCCGCGCTCGACATTCTCTCGGTAGATCTGGCCAGCTCGACTCTCGTGATTACCCGTAACAGCGAGGTGCCGATGGTTGTGCGCCGGAACGGCGAGCCGCGGCTCGTCGTCGAGTCCGGCGGCCGCATCGGCATCTACCGGCACACCCGGCCATGGGTTTTGGAGGTGGGGATCGAGCCGGGTTTGGCTGTGGTGCTGGTGACCGACGGCGTGGTGGCGGCCGGCGAGCGCTGGAGCCAGCGTTTCGATCTCCTGACGGCGGTCGAGGGGGCGCTGGCGCGGGCGCCGGACGCTGAGAGCACAGCGGAGGCGGTGCTGCACGCGGCGCTGGAAGCTGACCGTGGTTGCCCGCAAGACGACATGTCGGTCGTTGTGCTGCGACTGCGGCCTGGTGGGGCACCGCAGCCTGTGCGCCGGCTCCGGGTCGACTTCCCCTTGCCGGAGTAGGTCGACGACGGACTCTACCTCGTGGCGTCGGGCTGAGTTCGGGTTGCTTGTGGCGCCACGAGGCAAGGGTAGGAGCCGCACGTCCCAGCAGCTCTTCCCGAGAGTCCGCGCTGTGCGTGCGCGAGCGGCTGCATGATGGCGGGCTTACCAGAGGGGTGTGGTCAGCGGCGAAAGCGGCCAGCCTCCAGCGCTCTCCGCTCGCGCAGGCTCGAGCCGGTAAGCGGCCCCAATTCACGGATGCTCTGGGTGCCGTCGTGTAGCGCCGGGCTCACAGCGGCCGGAGATCGGTGCCCGGTCGTGCAGGACAGAACGAGGCGCTCGGAGTGAACGCGCCGATCACGGTCGCGGGCGACACTGGCAACTGTCCGGCAGGGACGACGCTTTCCGTGGATCGCCAGCTCCAGCTCCACCACCGCGAAGTTCAGGCCGGGACGAGCCCGGGATTCCGTGGACGCCTCGGCACCCGCGCTCAGAATCCGGGCCGGTACTCGCCCCAGACCTGGCGGAGTCGCCCGCAGATCTGTCCCAGGGTCGCGCCCGCCAGCAAGGCATCCTTCATCACCGGCAGCATGTTCTCGGCACCGCGGGCAGCTCGCTCGATCGCATTCAGCGCCGCGGCTACCCTCGTTGGATCCTGTCTCGCGCGGTACTCGCGTACCCGCGCGACCTGTCGCTCCACCGCCGTCTCGTCCAGGCGGTGAACCGGTACCTCGACCTCATGCTCATCCTGGTACGTGTTCACGCCAACCACTGCCCGCTCGCCCGAGGTCACGCGCAGCTCCCAGGCGTAGGCGCTCTCAGCGATCCGCTCCTGGATCCAGCCTCGCTCGATCGCGGCGACGGCTCCGCCGAGTGCCTCGATCTCGTCGATGAGCTCCCAGGCGCGCGTTTCGATCTGGTCGGTCAACTCCTCGACGAAGTAGGAGCCGCCGAGCGGGTCGGCGGTGTCTGCCACGCCGGTCTCCTCAGCCAAGATCTGCTGCGTGCGGAGCGCCAGCGTCGCTGACTCCTCGGTCGGCAGCCCCAGCGCTTCATCGTAGGCATTGGTATGCAGGCTCTGGGTGCCCCCGAGCACCGCGCTCAGCGCCTGGTAAGCCACCCGCACGACGTTGTTGAGCGGCTGCTGGGCAGTCAGCGTGCAGCCGCAGGTCTGAGTGTGGAAGCGCAGCATCATCGAGCGCGGGTTCTGCGCGCCGAACCGCTCGCGCATGATTCTGGCCCACATGCGCCGGGCAGCGCGAAACTTCGCGATCTCCTCGAAGAAGTTGCTGTGCGCGCCGAAGAAGAAGCTCAGCCGTGGGGCGAACTCGTCGACCTGCAAGCCGGCTTCGATCGCCGCGCGCACGTAGGCGATCGCGTTGGCGAGCGTGAACGCGACCTCCTGCACGGCGGTCGCGCCGGCCTCCCGCATGTGGTAGCCGCTGATGCTGATCGTGTTCCAGTTCGGCAGGTGAACGCGACAGTATGCGAAGGTATCGGTCACCAGGCGCATGGAGGGGGCCGGAGGAAAAATGTACGTCCCCCGAGCTGCGTATTCCTTCAGGATGTCGTTCTGAATCGTACCCCGGAGTTCTCGCGGGTCAGCGCCCTGCTCTTCAGCCACGATCTGGTACATCAGGAGGAGCAGCGCTGCCGGCGCGTTGATGGTCATCGAGGTCGTCACCCTGGCGAGCTCGATGCCATCGAACAGGCGGCGCATGTCGTCGAGCGTGCTGATTGCAACACCGACCCGGCCGACCTCCGGCCGGGCCAGCGCGTGGTCGGAGTCGTACCCGAGCTGGGTGGGGAGGTCGAAGGCGACGCTGAGCCCCATCTGGCCGCGCTCGAGCAGCAGCTTGAACCGGCGGTTCGTCTCCTCGGCCGAGGCGTAGCCGGCGTACTGGCGAATGGTCCACTTCTTGCCCCGGTACATGGTGGGGTGAATACCGCGGGTGTAGGGATACTGCCCAGGGTCAGGCTCGGCCGCGCGGCCGCTGTCCCGGTACACCGGCTCGATCTCGATCCCGGAGTCGGTCACGACGCGCTCGAGTTCGGTCTGGCTCATGCCCACGCTCCTCGGACGGCTCGAGTCGCCCTACTGCGCTTCTGAGGCCGGGGCGACCTCGACCAGTTCGGTCAAGACTCCATTGCAGGAACGGGGATGAATGAATGCCACCCGCCAGCCGTGCAGGCCAGTGCGGGGCTCGCGGTCGACCAGCTCGAAGCC
>Ga0101941_1001287_pt1 | contig 19488 bp, 14 predicted proteins | sample DewCreD2012metaG_3_FD_75242 | JGI IMG/M metagenome (GOLD analysis project Ga0101941, IMG submission 75242) | Hot spring sediment bacterial and archeal communities from British Columbia, Canada, to study Microbial Dark Matter (Phase II) - Dewar... ...
TCGATTCCGAGCCTGCGCGTGCGTGGTTCCACAGGCGATCCGTGGAACCCGGAACCGTGGCTATGGACCTTCGAGCATGTGGGCAAGCGGCGCGTACCCATTATTAACTATTCAGGTGGCACGGAGATTTCAGGTGGCATTCTGGGCTGCGTGGTGTTGCGACCGCTCAAGCCGTGCAGTTTCAATACCGCGGTGCCTGGTGTGGATGCCTGCGTGTTTAACGAACAGGGTATACCAGTCCAGGGCGAGGTTGGCTATCTGGTGGTGCGGAATGTGAACCCTGGGATGACGCGCAGCTTCTGGCGCGATCCCGACCGCTACCTGCAGACCTACTGGAGCCGCTGGGAGGGTGTTTGGGACCATGGCGACCTGTGCCTACTCGATGCGGACGGCTACTGGTATATCCTTGGTCGTGCGGATGATACGCTCAAAATCGCGGGCAAGCGTGTCGGTCCTGCCGAGATTGAAAGTGTGCTGGTGGAACACCCGGCGGTGGTGGAAGCGGGCGTGATTGGCGTTCCCGATGAGATAAAGGGTCAGGCGGCGGTCGCCTTCGTGGTGCTGAAGCCGGGCTACGAGTGGAGCGACACGCTGGCGCAGGAACTGCTGCAACTTGTGGCGCGGCGAATAGGCAAACCGCTGATGCCGAAAGCGGTTCACGCGGTGTCTGAACTGCCCAAGACACGCAACGCGAAAATTATGCGCAGGGTCATCCGCGCCGCCTATCTGGGCGAGCCAACGGGCGACTTGAGCGCACTGGAGAACCCACACAGCGTGCAAATCATCCGGCAATTGCGCCAAGGATAGACTCTAAGGGAGCCACAATGCGTTGGGCGTGGCAGATGCGAAAGGGAATGCTGATTATCGCGGTGGACATCGTGATCCTGCTATGGCTGATGCAGTATATCTATCGCGAGTTGCTCCCTGTAAGCTCAGCCTTCCTAATGCAGGAGGCATATATTGCCGCGGACACTATCGAACCTGCTGGCAATCGTGCCATTGCAATGGCACATATCGCGCGTGCGCTCGTTCATGCGGGCAACCTTCAGGAGGCGCGACGATTTATCACCGATTCACCACTTGCGGTTCAGCTGTTCGCTTCGTATGAGGTGGGACATGCCCTTATTGACCAGGGCCAGTTAGATGACGCCCTTGATATTGCTCGGCATATCCATCGGCAATATGGCTTCTATAATGCCCATCTCAATATTAGCGGCTTCCGGGTTCCCGATGGTATGCCCAACTCCAGCTTGCTTTTTCAGCGTCTTGCCCGTGTGCTAATTGCCGCGAATCGCTTGCGTGATGCCTATGAGGTCACTCAAATGCTACAGGCAGACGCTGAGGCAAAGGATGCGAGGGTGGATCTCCTTTGCACAATTGTTCACCAAGCGGCAGAAAGGGCTCAGATAAAAGTCGCTGCCACGGCGATAGAAGTATTGCCCAAAGAGAAATGGCATGAGGTGCCGTGGCAACGCCTTATCCGACTGGCGATGGAGCAGGGTGATTGGCGTAGAGCCGCGCAATGGCTCCAGCGCTATTATGAGAGTGCATCGCTCCTGTATACTCCTCGTTCAATAGAAAAGCTCTTTGCGCCGCTACCATCCACCCTCATAGCACGAGTGCGTCAGGTCGAAGCATTAGCCCGCAGGGGGCAGACCACTCGCGCCCTAACTCTTGCGGAACAGACACTGCTTGACTATCTGAATCGCCATAACGAGCGCACCATTGATTACGAGTTGTTAACGCACCTGACCGCCCGCCTGACAACCTTGTTGCCCTTTAGCCAAGCGCACCGCATGCTGCTTCGACTCCCCACACGGCGCTACGAATGCGCCGAAACACACATAGACATTGGATTTCTCTGCGGTCTTGCGCTTTCAGGGCGTGAGCGTGCGCTGGAAGAGATACTTCCCACTTTTGCTGATCGGTATGTGGTAGACGAGGTGTATCGACTGCTTTCCCTGACCGCTGCGGAACAGAGACGCATCAGCCAGGCAGAGCGATGGCTGCGTTCTATCCAATCACCCACGCTAAAAGAGCTCGTGATTGCTGAGATAGCACTTCGCTATGCGCGTGCAGGACGCATCCAAGAGGCGCACGAACTTCTTCGTGCCGTCCCCTTCAGGGACGAGGCACAGGACTTGCGGAACATGCTGGAATTTCTGAGGCAACCGCCCAATTCGATGCCCCCTGAAGTGGTTCACGCCATTTATACGATATTGCGCTATGATGAAGTGGCGTTGCAAATTCTGGAACCACTTCGCTTCGCGTCTCCCACTCCAGTCAGTCGGCGTAGCCTGTTGCATGAGTTAGAGGCTATTCTGTCCGATGCGTCCTACCGTATCTTGAGACTACGCGATGCACGGCTGTACCCTGAATTGCTCCTTGTGCTGCGCTACTGGCAAAGCATCAATAACTCGGAATTCAGTATTGAGATAGAATATTCTCTTCAAGAGATAGCAGGATTTGCAATTTATCATCAATTTTATGATTTGCTTTTGGGCGAGGTGGCACTGGCGTATGAAGAAGACGACGACTGGTTGGGGTATGCACGCCAGAAGTATCTGATGCAAGCGGCGGCGGCTGCGGCACAGGTGGGACAGCTGCAAGAGGCAGAAAGGCTACGCCGTGCCGCAGGGCGCGTTGACTGGTATCTGAACACTCTCTATGAAGTGGGCTATGCGATAGGGCTGGCGAAGCGAGGCGAGTACAGGACGGCGGCACGATGGGCGCGGCGCGTCAAAGACCCCTCATGGCGCGTCTACGCGCTGGCGGAAGTCGCTGCAGAGATGAGAAAACAAGGGCGGTAGAGACACTCACCTTGAAGCTCCTTTTTCAGGCAAGGTATTCCTCTGCGGGGCGGATAGGCTGTCAAATGTTCTGTGAGGTTTCGCGCGATTACATTCCCCAGCCATAACTCCTGCAGTTCAGTTCTGTTGTGTGTATGTAGCCACACATTCGTTGTCCAATGGGTCATGCTCTCTCTTCTGCGTCAGGTGCCCCACTACGGGTAGAGGGTTTCAGCGAGGTTTGAGGGTGTGGAACATGACTGGTAGCGGCGGGCGGATTCGAACCGCCGACCTACCGGGTATGAGCCGGTCGCTCTCACCAACTGAGCTACGCCGCCAGAGCAGTGGTGCGGGCGGAGGGACTCGAACCCCCACGGGCGAAAGCCCACTAGAACCTGAATCTAGCGTGTCTACCAATTCCACCACGCCCGCACAACCGCCTATTAATATACCCTGTGCAAAGGGGTCTTTGTCAAGGGGGTTTGGAGGGTGTTCGAAAATTCCTTTCCCGCTGCCCAATTAAGCCCTGCCGAAAGATTTCCAGCTGCCGTTGCAGCCCATTTTGCATAGGGCACCTCCGCTGGGTTTACTGCCTGAGCCAACTTCCCCATGATACCCGAAGACTGAGCCGGCAACGACGGCGGGAGAAACATCACAAGGGCTACCTGAGAGAGACTTTCACGCTGAGAGTTTAGCGACATCCCCTACCAAAATGCTGCAGCACCAGCACCAGATCGCTATCCCACACCATCCCATCCTCATCCACATCCTCTGGCAATCCCGAACCCACCTGCCCAAACGCAAACAGCACCCGCAACAGATCCCCATCGTCCACACACTCATTCCCGTCTACATCCCCCGTAACCCGCGTGTCCAGCAGGAAATAGAAATTAATCCCGCCCTGATTAGGCACCCGCCGCGTGCCCATTCCTACCAGAAACCGCCCATCCGCCGAAATACCGGTCACTTCACGCAGCACCACCTGGGGGGTCGTCAATCAGCCAGGCATACTTTTCTGTCAAATCTTCAAAGCCGACCCCCTCCCGCCAGATAAACGCCCAGTCTTCCAGATCGTCAGGGTCAAGACTGCGGTGATACGATCCCACTACTATGCGCCCATCCCCCGAAATCGGACCCGCCATCCCATAATAGTGTGGGGGCACTATCCGCTCAAACCCGCGCCCCTCCACCCAGCGCCAGTTGGCACCGGAAATAATCCTGCCGTCTGCTGAAATGCCAACGCCTCCGGGACCGCTGTGTCCCCTACCTACGCACCAGCGCACAGGGGTATAATTCCACTCTCCCACGGCGCATGAGCCATCCCCCGAACATTTGGAGGCCAAAATAGGCACTTCTACCGCAACCCCGTCTTGCCAGCGCCAGCCCTGCCACCAATTGGGCGGCAATTCCCCCTCTCCGTAAATCACGCGCCCGTCCCACGAAATAGTGGATGCGAAGGTGCGCCTCCACGCGTTGGAGGGCAACTCCAGATATTCTAGCCCCACTCCCAACCGCCAGCGGAATGCCCATTGCGGGGCACGTCCTCCACCCACGATGATGGAGCCATCATAGGAAAGGGCGGTCGCGTAGGCATTCATTGCCTCCGCCCTGTTGCGCGTCAAGCGCCCATCCGCACGCAAATAGCGCAACCCCTCCTGCTCTGTCCAAATAGCGACCTCACCTAACAACACCACTCGCCCATTGGGCGACAGGCTCGGAGTTCTTCCTGTGAAAGGGATTTCAATCAACCGCTGGGCGAAGCTGCTGCTGCCGCTTAGCAGCAGCCCCATCAACAGACCACGCACCATCCAACTGCGCATCGCTCTCCCCTCCTGTTAGGTGTTCGTGCAGGGGAAAGGGGCAAAACACCCCTCCCCCCGCATTGCTTCACTCATCACCCTGTGTGCCTGTATTCGTCGCCACCAGCGCCGCATCCTCCGCGTCCACTACTCCATCGCAGTTCACATCCGCCTCGCTTAGACCCTCAAGCCCTTGCTGCGCCAGCACCGAGAGCAGGTCCCCATAGTCCACCACGTTGTCCTTCACCACATCGCCGTTGCGCAACACCAGCGAGTAGCTGCCACCCGGCTGCCAACTTAGCCGCACCCGCCGACCCAACCACGACCGATAGGGATACACATACAGCTCGTACACCCCCGCAGGCAGGTCGCTCCACAACCGCAGCACCACCCGCCCCTGCTCATCAGGACGCATCATCGGCAAGGTGTAGCTCGCTCTCGTCGCCCCCGTAGCCGCATTCCGAAACTCCAGCGTCATCGGAGAGTGCTCTATCGCCTCCGCCTGTTCCGCGCTGATGCCCTGCACCCCTTCCAGCGTCACCGTGAGCTGCGTTGCCTGCAAGCCACACCCTTTCAAGCGCACCCACGCCGCCTCTGAGGGCACCCCGTTCCCATCCACCAGAAAGAGCATATACCACCCCGGCGGCGCAATCGCGGGATCCCACGGCGCCGTGATATGCAGCCCATTAGAGGACGCCACCACAAAGTGCAGCCGCACCAGCCGCTGCTCAAAGTTGACCGAGTGGGTCACTGCACCGGGACGCACCAGCACCACCGAACGGATGGCTGCCCCTTCGTTGGAGAGCGCATAGGTCACCTTGAACACCTGCTGGTAGTCCAGCTCTGTCGGGGCAGGGTTGATTAGGAGAATGCGCGGACGGTCGTTTGCCCCGCGTGGGGAGCCATCGGGTTTGAACAGATAGGGCGGCGAGTAGAGGGTCGGCACATAGTTGTCAAAATCCATCGGAAGATAGTCCCTGCGACCGTCGTCATAGTAATCGCTCCGATAATAAGCGTTCGTCGCGGAACCGGCTGCCAACACGCGCCCATCTGGTAACAGCAGCGCCGTGGAATGATACACCCGCGCCCCATTCGGTACTTTCGGCACATCGGGAGGACGCTGGTCATCCACCTCATCGTTCAGTTCGGCAGGAGCAGCGGCAACCTCCTCTACCTGCCAGCCCGCAGGCGTATAGGTCAGCAGCTCCGTCGCCAGCACCAACTGGTCAGGATAGAGCCAGCGACGCACCTGTTCCCCAGCCCCATCCGGGTCAAAGGTGCCACTGATGCCCCCGATAACCAGTATCTGCCCCGTAGGCAGCAGCACGGCATTCAGATGGGCACGCCGAAAGGCTAACCTAGGACCGTTCCTCACCTCCATATGCGTATAAGGTGCTTCGGTAAGCGGGGAGAAGGTCAGGATTTCGGTGCTGTCATGGGCATTAGAAATATAGTCATCTTGCCGAACATAACCGCCGCCTATCACCATCACCTCATAGAGCGCCTGCTCCGCCATTGTGTGCGGATTGTCCGCCCTGAAGTTGGGCAGCAGCACCGAGGTGCCATCGCTCCGACCCACATTGCGTGCAGTAAGTAATCGCTGCCAGACAACGGACACCCAGTCCTCCTTCAGCGCGTAGCTCGTTATGCTCGGTCCAGTGGACACCACCCGTGCCTGCACCGTTCGCCCATCCCACAACGACACCAGATGCAAACGAGGATAGGTGCGATTCAGGTCGGTGTCGTGCCTCTGACCGTCACTTTGATCAGGAACACGGAAGAGACCGCGTTCATACTGCCCCGTGCAGGGGTCAAACAGCTCGTGGTACAAGGTGCGCCCTTGGTAGCGATCAGGCAGGGTCTGATAAGCAGCCTCATAATCCTTCGCTATCCTGTTCCCATCATAACGGATGCCACCTACAATCAGCATCCTGCCATCAGGCAGCGCCACCACGCTCGGATACCAGCGCGGCTCGGGTGGCTCATCTGTATTGCGCCGCTCTGGTTCATACACCCGCTACAAGCGGTTTGCCACGCCCTGCCGATCCGGACGACCCAGTTCCTCTCGTACGTCCCCACGCTGAAACCACTGGTTTTGCAACACGGTGAATAGCCGCAATCCTGCATGCCTACCCTCACCCACCGAAGTACGGAGGCTGGTATTCCCTCCTGCGATAAAGAGGCGTCCATCGGGCAGGAAGGCATGCCCTGCACAAAAGAGGTCGTACACGGGCCAGGTCGGCGTGAGTGGGTTCCAAGCATCGCTGTCAAACAGATAGCGCACATAGCCATACGCCACAGAACGCGCGTAGAAGGGATCCATCGGGGGCGCCACCGGGTACCAGAACAGTACAGGCGTTATTGCCACCGGGTCCAGAAAGTAGTCCAGCCCCGGATTACCAAAGAAAAGGGAACCAAAGTAGTAGGGTTCAGCAACCTCGCGACGCACGCGCAGCAGTGAGGTGTTGGTGTGTCCATAACCCCACAATATCACCCAGCCGTGTTGCAGGGTGTCGCCCGTCAGCGGCAGCAACGCCGCGTGAATGCCATAAACCCTGCGCCACGCGCCATCAGGGACATAATCCCCTCGCGCTTGATCTTGGTCGCTCCACTCCGCTGCGTTGTACCGCCAGACCACCACCTTGGGCGGCTCGTTTCTCTGGGGATCGAGAAAATAGAGCTGATCCCATCGCCCTTGACGGGCAGGGTCTTGGGCAAAGAGATGCACAGGGAGAAACAGTTGGACGCAGAGCCACATCAGCAGTACCTGAGAGAAGCGTTCAATTGCCAGACGCGTTGAATTGCGGGGAACGCTTACGCCACGCGCGCCAGTCTGCCCCCCCCCCGCCATTGTGCTGGAGGGCATCGCGCACCGCCAACGCCAATCCTCTCATTGTTTTAGACCTCCTCACACAGGGTCGCCTGCTTTTTTCACCGCAGGCGATTTTATTATACCCCATCGAGAGGGCATTTGTCAAGGGGGGACGAGGGTGTTCGAAAAATCGGTGGGCATCGGGCACTCTGAAGAGGATGAAACGCACCCAACCCATAAAACCGACCTTGACTCCTACCTCCACTTGAAAGGCGGAGACCCTTCATGCTAATTGCAGCCGTAACTCTTATCGTCTTCCGCGACGCAGGCGGTACACATACGCCAACACCTCAGCAACCGCCTGATAGAGGGCGCCAGGAATTTCCTGCCCCACTTCCACCTGGGCGTAGAGACTTCGCGCCAAGGGCGGGTTCGGCACTATCGGCACATGCCAGCGCAACGCCTCCGCACGGATACGCTGCGCCAGCCAGCCACGCCCCTTAGCGACCACCCGCGGCGCCCGCATGCTCGCCCGATCATAACGCAACGCCACCGCATAGGTCACAGGGTTGGTCACCACCACATCCGCGCGACGCACCTCCTGAATCATCCGCGCACGGGCAATCTGCTGCATCCGCTGACGCTGACGCATACGCACATGCGGATCACCTTCTGTCTGGCGGAACTCCTCTTTCAGCTCGTAGCGCGACATGCGAATACTTTTCTCAAACTCCCACCGCTGATAAAGATAGTCCAGCAGAGCAAGAAGTAGCCACAAGACCCCCACACGCAAACCCAGCTGATACATGGTATGCCCGATAGGCGATAACGCATGGGGCAGCGGCATGCGAGCAGTCTCCATCAGCGTCTCCATCTCCCCTTGCAGCGTGCGCCACGCTACCCACGCAATAAGACCGAACTTCAGCAGCGACTTCAACAGCTCAACCATCGCCCGTGCCGAAAAGAGCCGCTGGAAACCCTTAACGGGGTCAATGCGGTTCAGATCAGGCTGCAGCGGATAGGCGGAAAGAGTAAACCCAACCTGCATGAGATTGACAACGAGCGCAACAAGCACCGCAATGCCCAAAATGGGCGCAAGCAGGGCAAGCGCACCCCACAACACCATGTCGGAGAAACGCATCGCGCCTGCCGTGAGCAGACCCTGCTGCATAACAAGAATCAACCGCTCACCACCCCAGCGCAACACAAGGGGCAGCACCAGCACAAATGCCAGAAAGAGACACGCCGCATTCACCTCCGCCGAACGGGCAACCTGCCCCTTGCGACGTGCCTCCTGCCGCTTGCGCGGCGTCGCCTGCTCCGTACGCTCCTCGTCCGCCACCATAGAGGATTATCGGCGCATCGGGGCAATCCTTCTCATCACAAGGCGCGGAGGTTATGCCGTGTCCCCTGCTCGCAGGGTGAACCACAGAACAGCGAGCGCTCCAACGGTGATGAGCATAAGCAGGATGCCCGAGTGGTCACCCACGAGAAATACAAGCGGCGCGATAGCTGTCAGCACTATCAAGATGGCATGCTGTGCCCGAAATGTCAAAAGCCCCAGCGCAGCAACCACAGCACTACCTATCAGTGCTGCCCAGACCAGGTTGAGATAAGTCAGCAGCACGGGTACCATCAGGAAGCCGAAACCAACGCCAAGCACTGCCAGCAGCACGCGAAGGGGGGCGACCCGCAACGCACGCAGCAACGCCAACAGCGCAACCCAGCCACCGAATCCGCCCAGCGCAACAGGATAGAAGGTCAGCACCTTGACCAGTGTCTCATAGGCGGTAACATCGGCGGGAAATGACAGCCTCACTTGCTGCGAGGTGATCACATTCTGCAACTGCCACACCATCTGATTGCCACGACGCTCCGTCGGGAAGAGCGAACGGCGCAGCAGCCGTGGGGGACTGTCCGATTCGACCGTTAGGCGAAACTCACCTGTTCGACGCCTACCTGAACCGATGTCATAGTACCAGCCCTCACCAAGCACGGCACGAAACCGCACCACCGCTGTCAGCGTGCCCCCTGCTACCAGCATCCCCTCCCACGCATACTGACCATACTCATTTGGTTCCGTGACGGTGTCCCCATCGACCGTCAGTTGGAACCCCTCGATTGTACCCGGTGGCTCCGGGAGCGGGAACAGGAACCGCCCGCGCACCGCCTCCTTTAGCGGGTTGCGAAAAGTGTAACTGCCTTCAAAATCAAGATGATAAAACGGTCGCCCGCCCGGGCTCTGATGCATCTGGAACCGCGCCTTCACTTCGGCACGATCAAAAGTGATAGGCACCTCTTCGAACATCGTGACCGAACGAGTCAACACGACCTGGTCACCAACGCGATTGACACTGATCTCCACCCGCGGCGCCTGCGGTGTATAATCCTCGTACCACTGCAATGAGAGCAGAATCTGCCGCAACTGTTCAGGCGTGGCTTGCCGAGCAACCTGGATGGGCAGTACATGCGTGCGAGTGAACACTCTTTCGCGCAGGTAAGCGGCGATCGGACCGTACTGATAGAGCGTGCCAATAGGCGCTTCAGCCTCAGCAGTGTAGGGCGAACCAGCCTCTGCCTCCCTGCGGCTCAACGTCACTTGCTTGCTGACCGTCAGCAGAAACACCTCCAAAGTAAGCAAGAGCAACGCCAGCACAAAGACACCAAGCGCATTCAGCTGCGGCCGAATGCCACTCCAGAGCCGCTCCCAACCCTCCCGATCACGCAGGAACAGAACAAGAGCAGCTAACGCCGTCGCGATAGCCAACAGCAACAGCATTGGGGCAACCGATAGCAAAAAGCCGCCAAACTGCTTCATAGCTTCATATAGGGCCAGCACCAACTGTTGCACCATAGCAAGTGAATGGTACCCTCCCTGGAAGCTGTTCGAGAAAATTCGAGAGAACCTTTGATCCTTATAATATCGGGGTGCTCTGTCCTCTCGCTCAGGTCAGGAAACCTGACCGCGACCGGCAGGGGCGCGGTCCCCGCGCCCTCCAACGGTTCCCGCACCCTCCAGCAGTCCCCGCGCCCTACAGCTGACCCTATATCGGCAGGAATCCCTTTCCCATCAGAGAAAAAGCATATCGTGAGCCTCATGCTGATGGTGGCGATGATGCTGTCGAGTTCGCCAGCGCAACCAATCACGCTTGCAGAGCGCGGACGGGCAAAAATGCCGATCCTACTGCAGGCAGGCGCAACCACGACTGAGCAACATGCTGCGGAAGAACTACGCATCCACCTGCAGCAGATAACAGGGGCATCCTTCGAAATACGCGAGGCAGACCCAAAAACGCTACCGCCCGCCGCCATCATTATCGGTCAGGGCGAGGTCACCAAACAGCTCCTTCCCGATATCGACTGGAACACACTGGGCAGCGAGCAGGTGCTGATGCGCACCCAAGGACGCTACCTGCTCCTAACAGGAGGACGCCCGCGCGGCACACTCTATGCCGTATACCGATTCCTGCACACCTATTGCAGTGTCCGCTGGTGGACACCATGGGCAAGTTCCATCCTGCGCCGACGCACGCTGCGCATCCCGCCCCTGAATGTGAGCGAACAACCTGCCTTCGAATACCGCGAACCATTCTGGTACCACGCTTTCGACGGCGACTGGGCAGCACGCAACTACTATAACGGTCATCACGCGCGGCTCGACGAGGCACGCGGCGGCAAGATTCAATATGTCGGATTCGTGCATACCTTCTACGCACTGGTGCCACCCCAGGAACATTTCGAAAAACACCCCGAATGGTTCAGCCTGATTAACGGCAAGCGCCAGTGGGAGCAAGCCCAGCTCTGCACCACCAACCCTGAACTGCGAGCGTTTCTGATAGGGCGCGTGCGTGAGTGGCTGAAAGCGAACCCCCAGGCGAGCATCGTCTCAATCTCGCAAAACGACTGGACAGGCGCCTGCGAATGCAACGCCTGCCGCGCCATCGACGAACAAGAGGGCACACCCGCTGGCTCCATACTGGCAATGGTCAACTATATCGCAGAGCAGCTGGAGCCAGAATGCCCGCATGTCGCCTTCGACACGCTCGCCTACTGGTATACACGCCGCGCACCAAAAAGCCTCCGACCTCGCCCAAATGTGATTGTGCGCCTCTGCTCCATCGAATGCAACTTCGCACAACCACTGGAGCATCCGAGCAACGAAGCGTTCGCCCGCAACATCCGCGACTGGAGCCGACTGACCAATCGCCTCTATGTGTGGGACTACACGACCAACTTCGCGCACTACATTATGCCGCACCCAAACTGGTTCTCCCTGGGCCCGAATGTGCGCTTCTTCCATCGGCACGACGTGCGCGGGCTGTTCGAACAGGGCGCGTATCAGTCGCATGGCGCGGAGATGGCGGAGCTGCGCGCCTGGGTGCTGGCACAACTGCTCTGGAACCCCTATCAGGACGACCAAAAACTAATCGACGAGTTCCTGCAGGGCTACTACGGCAGGGCAGCACGCTACATCCGCGAGTATATGAACCTGATGCACAACGCCGCGAAAGATTTCTATATGGGATGCTTCACCTCACCCGACAAAGCGCCCTATCTGCGCTATGAAGTGCTGGCAAAGGCGGAATCGCTGTGGGAAAAGGCGGAGCGAGCGGTACAAAACGATCCCGACCTGCGCTGGCGCGTGCAACTCGCGCGGCTACCCGTCTGGTATGCCTGGCTTGTGAACTGGGACAAACTGCGTCAGGAGTGCGAGCAAACGGGCGCAAAATGGGCAATGCCCCTCTCCCGAAAAGAACTGGCGCAAAAGTGGTTGCACCTGGCAACGGGCGACGGTCCCAAAGGCTGGTCGCGCATCACCCATGTAAACGAAGGCGGACTGACCCCAGAAAAATTCGTGGAGCCATTTCTAAAATGATGAAGTCCAGAACCGCCATCGCGCTGATATTTCGCCCAGCTTGATCAATAAATTTTGGATTCTAAAGATTCTGCCACGGGGAAACAAGTTGATATTTCCCGTTTTCAATCGCTTGTTTCATAGCCTGAACCGCTCTCTGAGACAATCTGCCTGCCTCCAGCAGATTTGCCTCGATGCGTATCTGCTCTTCAAACAGCGGCTCCTCGCGAACCGTGCCACGAGTCTGTAAGCGCCCCGACAAGTGCGTGAGACCCTTGCCCTCCTGCCAACGAAACACTACCTCGCCCTTAGGCACGATGCGTATCTGCTGCACCGAGAGGGCGGGGGTCTGCACATATCGCTCGCGCCGCTTCACCCCTTGAACTTGTTTCCCTTGCTCCTTAATCTCATAACGAGCTACATACCGCCCAAAGGTATCCGATTCAGTGAAGCGATAAACCGCGGTAGCCTCCGCGGGCAAGTACACCTGAAACAAGGATACTAACCGACGCAAAAGCCCATGGGGGATCGTCTCCTCCTTCAGCATCCAGTAGCGGTTCACCAGCTGGTTCGAATCGATGCTGGCATATAAAGGAAACTGTTTGAGCGACTTCGGCAACAACTCGATGACCTGCTGCTGTCGCTCGTTGTTCACCTGAAACTCTATCGTATTGGGTTTAACGATGCTACTAACGACCAACAGGTCTTCTGACTCGTTGATTTGACGGATACGCGACAAGGTCATTGCCATTTCCAAGCGAATCAAAATAGGTGTCTGCTTGCGTTCTGGGAGCGGTTCTTGAGAAAATATTTGAGGAAGTGGCGCGGAAGTGGCAGCAATAGAGCTTTGGCTCTCTGTTTTGACAGAATAACGCACGTAGGTATCGGGATACACCCAATAATGGGAAACGACTGGCATTTTGTTTCTCCTTATTGGGGTAGGGGGAGGAGCTTATCCTCCCCCAGCAGGCGCGTTATTTGATTCGCCACCTCCATGTTTGGTTGAAGACAGTTGCCAGGTTGTAGTTCAGCCCAGACCAACTGGCAACTCGGAGGGCAGCACGGACTTCGCGCTTCCTGAAAACCCACCGCCATATCCGACCGCACTCGTCACTGCAGCAGTAAGCGGGAAGAAAACCTGCGATGTCATGCTGCTCACCTGGGTTGCACGATTTACAGACCGGGCCGCCAAGACAGCTTGTAAAAAGACCTACCCGCAGCTCGCCAGCGAGCGCTCTCAAGGTAAGTCTTACATTTGCAGAAGCAACAAGGTCGCAGCCGCCATCTGGACGGTTCTCAGTGCGCACACTAACCGTTGCTGGCAGTGACAGTTGCAAAAACGGATTGAACAAAGCCGCTCCTCCTACTAAGAGCGAAACGCCAGCAATAGTGCCACCCAAACCACCCGCGACAACGGCATTTAGTCCAGCTGCAGGTGTGAAAGTGGCTGCTGCTGATGACGGGGAAAGGTTTATATTGTAGCTAAGCGCTGCCTGAGCATAGCCGTCCACCGCTATATACGCAAGACAAGGGAGACCCAGGAGGGTAAAGGAATAGGCTCCCGTGAAGAGGCGACGGCTTGCTATAACGTAGTTCTTTGAGTCGCTCCAAGGACTTTGTTGTCGGTACCAACCGTCCTCCCAGACCTTGCTGCCCATCACCCATGCTTCCGCCCTGAACCCAAGCCAGCCTGGTGTCATGCCTGCGTGTGCAAAGAATTTGGCGATCTCATCACGACCATGGCCGAAAAATTGGAGATCCAAGATTCCTTCTACCTCACCTCTTAGGAACTGCTGGCAGGCGTTCGCAGCGAAGGTCAACTTTGGACGGAAGCGAACATAGGTATCAGCACGTGGCTGATACTGGTAGGTTATAGGCGGCGACGTCCAGTTGAAAGGATTGCCCCAAGCAGGCACAAAGTCGCCTCCGTAGCCTGCCCCGTCAACAAGCTGACGGAACGCTTGCACCTCGGCGTCGTTCCAGCCCGATGGGTCGCCAAACTCGTGCTTCCACGCGTTGTGCAATCCACCCGCTATCGGATAAGGCCAACGACCCGCTACGGCTTGGTCTATATCCGCACGCTGCATCGCCTCATCCCAAAAGTGCACATAGCGCGGCGGTTCGAAGTAGTACAAGATTGCCTTGCCCGATGTCAATCGCTCCAAACGAGGACTCGGTGCGGTGCCTTCGTGGCTATCACCATTGCCATCTGCAGCACCAAACCGGCAACCCGTGCCGAAATTGAACAGGATGATGAGTAGGTCGGCGTCATCCACCACTCCGTCCACATTGAGGTCGGCTAAGGAGCGAATCTCTTGGCCAAAGGCAAACAGAGCAGCAAGCAGGTCTGCGTCATCGACAACGCCATCCAAGTTCACATCCCCGTTGGGAACACAGCCTATCTGGTGTAGCGCAATAAACACACCCTCCGCATAGGGCATCCACACCAGTTCGGGACGCCCTGTAGCAAAAGCAACCACACCTCCGTTGGCAGCGAGGCGTGCTTGTGAACCGCCTACAGGAAGTCCCATCGTGTCACGAGTTACACAGTAGAGCGTATCTTGCACAAGGTCGTAAACGAACACATCTTCTTCTCCATTGAGATCCACAGGCACCAGATTGTCCGCCTGCGAGATAAAGACGACTCTACGCCCATTAGCGTCTATTGTGCCACCGAATGAGTCGCCGTTTCCTTTGGATCCCACAGGGTTGCGTGAGACCAAGCGAAGAGTGTTCGATTCAAAATCCCAAACATACACATCGCGGAGATCATCGTTATCTTCAGCAGTCAAGCGTGCCTTGGTGAACAGCACAACTTTGCCGTCGTTAGAGACATCCGAAGCATATACATCACCAGAAACGTCCAGGGTTGCGATAAAGTTTAGCGCGTTATCATAAAGGTAGATGCTCGCGGGTGCATTCACTGAGGCATGAGCAGTAAGCACGACCCACCTTCCATTGGGAGAGACCACAACCGACTCGACACTATCGAAGTAGCTTCCGCCTGGAGCACGGATCACTCGCAATGCACCGCTTGCCCATTTGTATGCCTGAGGCACTCCGGTATCCGGGGGAATTTGGTTAGTAGCAGTAGACAAGAAGTAGACCCCATCGGGTGCCACAGCAGGGGCGTAGCTGTCGCCACCTATCAAGCCCGCGCTGATCCATGTGTAGTCATTCCCTCCACTCCAGAGGAACACATCCGCCGCGTTATTCATATCTCCTGCAACAAGGTTCGAGGCGTACGACGCGAAAGCCACTATGGGACGCCCAGAGCGCGATACCGAGACATCGAAAGACGATCCATCTGGCTCGGCTCCTCCAACACCCATCAAACGCATCAGCTGGTTGTTCAAAGAGACAAAAACATCCTGATGCGGGGTTGTTTTGCCTGAGACCAAATCCGGTGAATCGCTGGTAAAAGCAACGAGGGAAGCGTCTGCCCCAATTGCAAGGTTCTGAGACAGTCCACGGCGCGGCTGATTACCTATCGTGACTCCAAGCGCCTGCATCCGAGAGAGGTTGTAGACAAATACATCATTATACCCGTTAGTATCCTTTGGGATCACACGATCTTTGTCAACAAACAGGATCAGTCCACCTTTTATAATACGCCGTGGAAGAATTGTACCATCCATTACGAGGTCATACCATCCTCCGATGGGAATATCCTGTCTGGCTGATAAATCCAGCAAGCGCAACTGAACTTGCTGCGCAGCATAATCGACCCTAGCATAAGCTACCTGACCCGCACGCATATCTATTCGCTGTATCGCTGGGTCAGCTAGCACAGGGTATTCGTCAACAGGCACAAGCCGGATGTTTGCACCCCCAGAATCTCTGCGCTCTACCTCGATCCGATAGAAAACCCCATCGGGGGCTAGAGCGAATCCTCCGTCGGCATCCACTATCCATTGAAGACTTCCGCCAACGTCGACTGCTGGGAGGTAGGCAGAGGCAGCTGACCAAGTGCTTTCCCCAGTAGGATATTCCACGCGCACATAAACCTTCGGGGAACGCTCTCGATCAGTGTAGGACACCAGTACCTGCTTCCCATCATCCGACGCTGTTAGGTGGAGATGGGATGGTAGGTCTATCGCATCACCAGCGAGGGTTTCGGGGGGTCCACTAACAGGGAGTCGGTAAAGTTTCCACGACGGCACTCTATCACTGAAGTTAGGACCTTGGAGGAGATATACATCACCCCGATTGGTGACTGCGATATCTACAATGCCAGGGAGGCTATATTCCCGCACACCGCCAGTCGTGCTGTTCCATAGAAAGATATACGGTGTGGTGCCGTAGTCACCCAAAGCGGCAACAAAGAAGCCGCTCCCATCGGCGCGTTCACAAGACTTGGTGATATGCGCACCGAAACCCCTTGGGAGTGGAAGTTTTGATAATTGCCCAGTCTGCAAGTTTTGCACATAGACTGTCCCGGGTGAAGTGTTCGGCAAGAGATTGGTCGCGTCGGAAACGAAGACCACATAGGGTACTCCTTGCACAGAGATCAGAGACGCGGAATAGCTGGGACCGTTAGGTAGACGAGTCACAGCCCCTATTCCTCCCGATGTGCCCTGTTGCGCAAACAGAAGGCTTAAGGAGACGCAAAGAATCGATGCGCTCACAACTCGGCGCATAGATGCGCCCATGGCTTTTGCCAAAGCCGCTTGCATACTCACACGTGCCATCATCGTTAGTCCTCCTTCCATTTGTAGTAGTTTTCGGGGCAGGAGCGATATCTCCTGCTCTCTCCGAAAACCCATTAATTAAGAATTAATTGAATTAATTAAGAATCCCCCGAAATGGGCAAAACGTGACAGGGGGGCAGGACAATTTCGGGGAATTTGGGGCATTTTCCAAACAAAAATGGGGGTATTTTTCAGACAAAAACCGCGCTCCGTGAGTGCCTATCTGTCCTTTGCCTTCTCCCCTCCAGGTTTACTGGCTCCCACCCGTACCCTCACCCCTCTGGGGAGAACGGAAGGTTTGCCAAGGAGGCGTTGAGCGAGTCGGCACAGCAGAGACACCGATTGCAAACGAAATTGGCACTCAGACACTACTCCCGAATAACCTCAGGCTTCAGGAAAATCACCAGCTCGTTCTGCGCAGTGGAGCGCCGACGGCTCTTAAATAGCTCCCCTAAAATGGGAATGCGCGACAGAATGGGCACTTGCTGCAGCGTGCGCACCTCCTCTTCGCGAATCAGCCCACCCAGAGCAATTTGCGCACCGTCCCGCACGCGAATCTTGGTGCGCAACTCGCGTGTGGCAATCTGGGGAAAGCTGCTGTCGCCCACGCGCAGGAACCCCGTGATGATGCTCACCTGCGGGTAAATGTCCAAGGTGATGGTGCCGCCTGGCTCCGCATAGGCACGCACCTGCAGCACAATACCCACCTCCTGCTCGCGCACATCGAACAGCGGCGTGCCCGCGGTCGTTGTGCCCGACACGACAGGATAAAGAATGCGATCACCGATGAGCACCTGCGCCATCTCACCATTCAACACCGACACGCTCGGATTTGCCAGCAGTTTCGCTGCACCACGCTGCTCCATCGCCTTCAGCGTCGCCTCGAGGCTGAGGGGTGTGCGCCAGAATCGGCTCTTGTCAGGGGGAGTGAGCAAGATCTCGTTGGCGATGGACGCCTGCTCCCCCGGACGCACAATTTCCTGCACCCCAAACTTGCTCCAGTTGTAGTCCAGCCCTAACTCCTTCAGCGAATTGCGCGAGATGTCGGTGACAATGACTTCAATACGAATCTGGGTGGGCGGCTGATCCAAACGCTGGGCTGTTTTGAGCGCAGACTGCACACTTTCGGGCGAGCCATAGAGGAGCAACGTGCGCACATTGCTCACACCGCCAATGCCCTGGGCGCTTTCTGGCTGGGTGCTAATGCCTCCCGTGCCTGTCGCGCCAGAACTTGTGCTTTCTGCACTAACGGAGCCACCCTGGCTCTCACTATTAGCAAGGGCGGGTGCAAGAGGCGGCACGCCAGGCAATACCTTCACCTCCGGATGAAGCACGCTCAGCGTCTGCAACAACCCCACGGGGTTCACAAAGCGCACCTCGTACACCTCCACCACAGGCGGTTCCGACTTCACAGGCGCCGCAGGAGCGGCCGGCACATCCCACACAGCTAACTGCTCAGGCTTGCCCACCACATAGCAGCCCTGCACCTTGCGAAAGGTCAAGCCCAACGGTTTGAGAATAACCTCCAGGGCCTGCTCCACACTGACCCCTTTCAGGTGCGCCGTAACCTTCAGGTCGTCACCCCCCGCCAGCATCAGGTTCACATTCGCCTGACGCGCAATCATCTGCAACACCACGCTGAGAGGAACATTGTCCAGCTCCAGATCAAGCTGGGCATACACCGGCACCAGCAAAGTCAACACAAAGCTCCAGAAAGGAATCCATCTAAGGCGCATAGGGCACCTCCAACACAAGAATGCGCTCCCCATTGCGAACGGTAATCCGGCGCGGTTCCACTTTGACGATTCGCCACTCATCATCTGGCTCGTTGGAAGCACGCAACAGCATACCATCCAGTTCGAACAACACCACCCGTTTGCCGCTCCTGCGGTCGTGGATCTGCCCGCGCAAACGCGGCGTAGAAGGCACACCGTGAGCAAGCGGCTGGCTCGTATCAGGCGCAGGTTGTTGCGACCTCGCGGTTGCCGCCTCACTCAATGGCGATCCCGCCGGCGGCTTCGGCTCGCCAAGCATAGGGGGCTGCACCGTGATCGGCAAGACAGGCAGCGTGCGATTGTCTTGAAGGGCACGCCCAGCGACACCGGCACTCACTCTGGGCGCCATAGACGCTGAACCATCCCGTGCAACGAATGGTTCCTGATGTTCAGGCGTAATAGCTAACAGCTGCCGACGAACACGCTGATAGAACTCCGGGTTCGGCATGGGCGTTTCGGCTGCCTCTCCACCCGATTCCGCCGAGGGAACAGCAAGAGAGTCTCCAGTTTGGGCGTTTGCGCCCGACGCACCAGGGGTAGACGACGCCTCACTCCCTGAACCCGAAAAGAGAGTGATCAGGGCAACGAGCAAGCAGGCAACCGCGCCACCAATCAACAGCGTCTGGCGGTTCAGCTTTTTCATCGAGGCGCACCTCCCTGCACAGGTGGCAACAGAATCTCCATCTCAACCACAGCGTCAACACCTTTCCCCGCGCTCGTATCGGCGGAAATCTGCACACCTGTTAGTTTAATCACGAGCGGTACCG
>Ga0101941_1001293_pt1 | contig 19437 bp, 17 predicted proteins | sample DewCreD2012metaG_3_FD_75242 | JGI IMG/M metagenome (GOLD analysis project Ga0101941, IMG submission 75242) | Hot spring sediment bacterial and archeal communities from British Columbia, Canada, to study Microbial Dark Matter (Phase II) - Dewar... ...
GCCCGGCGCGCCGGACGGCTTGCCGCCCACCGGCCCGACGCGTACAATGGGCCCGGACAACGGACCGACCACAGAGGGGAGCAGAGCGCGGTGAAGTTCCTGGTCCTGCACGGGCCCAACCTGAACCTCTTTGGGCGGCGTGAGCCCCACATCTACGGCACCACCACCCTGGCCGAGATCAACCGGGCCATCGAAGACCTGGCCCGCGACCTCGGTGTCGAGGTGGTGATCTTTCAATCCAACCACGAAGGCGCCCTGATCGATAAGCTCCACGAGCACATCGATGATGTGCAGGGCTGTATCCTCAACCCCGGCGGGCTGACCCAGTACAGCGTCTCGCTGCACGACTGCATCAAGGCCATGCCCTTCCCGGTCATCGAGGTCCACCTGTCGAACCTGGCGGCCCGCGAGCCCTGGCGCCACCACTCGATCATCGCCCCGGCCGCCCGGGGGTCGATCATGGGGCTGGGCTGGCGGGGGTATCTGCTGGCGCTGCGCTGGCTGGTCGAAGAGGCGCGCAGTCGGGCCGGCTGAGCGCGCGGGAGGACCCTGGTCGGCGGTTCGCTAGTGCTCCGGCGGCCGCACGGGGAGCAGGCGCAGGGCGGCCAGAGCGTAGACGCGGGCGGCAGCCACCACCTGCTCGATGGCCACCCACTCGTCGGCCGAGTGGGCCTGGGCCAGATCCCCGGGGCCACAGATGACCGCCGGGATGCCGCGCTCCAGGAGCGGCCCGGCCGCGCAGCCGCCGGGGAAGCCGCCCAGTCGGGCGGGGGTCCCCAGGACCGCGGTCACCACGGCGGCCATGGTCTGGACCAGCGGGTGGTCGGGAGGGAGCCAGCGGGCCGGCCGGCCACCGGCCGTGCCTCCCTGCGATCGGAACGTCCACTCCACCTGCAGCGCGGGATCGACCGCCCGCAGCCCGGCCAGGCACTCTTCGATGGCCGCCTGGAGGGTCTCGGGGGGCAGATCCGGGTTCAGGCGGATGTCGAAGTTGGCCACGCACTCGTCGGGCACGGCGGCGGTGACCTTGCCGCCGCCGTGGATCTCCTGGACGTTGATGGGCGAGCGTCCCCAGAGCGGGTCCACCCGGTGGAAGCAGGGCAGGGCGTAGAGGGTGAGGATCACTCTGGCCATCTTCTCGATGGCGTTGACGCCCTGGTCGGCGGTGCCGGTGTGGGTGGCCCGGCCCCGGGTCCGGACCAGGATCGGGAAGACGCCGCGCTGGCCGAGGTGGACGGCCAGGCCCGTCGGCTCGCCGATGATGGCCAGATCGCAGCCGCCCAGCGCCGCCAGCAGGTCGAGAAAGCGCCAGCCACCGCCCTCCTCGCCGACCTCTGAGCCGAAGAGGACCTCACCGCCGAACGGTCGGCCGCTCCGCGCCAGGGCCTTGAGCGCCACCATCTGGGCGGCCAGCGCCGCCTTCATGTCGCAGGCGCCGCGCCCGTAGAGGCGCCCCGCGCGCACCGTGGCGGCGAAGGGGTCGATGGTCATGTTCTCGACCGGTTTGGTGTCCAGATGGCCGTTGAGGAGCAGACGTGGTCCGGGCCCGCGCCCCTCCAGCCGGGCCAGGACGTTGACCCGGCCGGGCTCGACCTCCTGCAGCCGCACCTGGGCCCCGGCCTCCTCCAGCCAGGTGGCCATCAGCTGACTGATGGCCGGGCCCTCCCGGCCGGTGAGGCTGGGGATCTGAACCAGCCGGCCGGCGAGATCGACCGTCTCCTGAGGATCGATCAGGTCCAGCACGGCCTGTTCCTGCGGGCTGAGGGTCTCCATAGCACCTCCCGCCGTCAGTCGTCACCCTCGGCCGGCACCGCCCCCTGGGCGCGGGCCAGGGCCAGGAACTCGTCATCGGTCAGCGGCCGTTTGCGCCCCAGCGCCTGGCGCTGGCTCTCCGCCAGGATCGCCTCCAGCACCGGGGCCGCCGCCGTCAGCCCGTACGCGCGCAGCTTCTGGCGGACCGCCCCCAGATCGCTCCATTTGCCGATGACCAGTTCCGGCGTCCGCCCCACCAGCTCCGGCTCGAAGGGGAAGGCCGCCGGCCGCTCCCCCGCCTCGGTCAGCCGGGCGATGGCCGTCCACTGCTCGTAGCGGAAGGCGCCTCGCCCGGTCACCGGCTTGAAGTAGCCGAGGGGGATCCGGCTTCTCTCGGCCACCAGGTGGGCCACCCAGGGCAGAAGCTCCAGACGCACGTCGGTCCGCACGTTGTACAGCGTCTCCAGAGCCAGGACCACCTCGTCCAGGGCGGCGTTCCCGGCCCGGTAGCCGAGGCCGTTCACCGTGACATTGAGGGCGGCGGCGCCGTTCTCGTAGGCGGCCAGGACGTTGGCCACCGCCAGCCCGAAGTCGTTGTGGCAGTGGACCTCGATGGGCCGGTCGGTCCAGGTGGTGGCCTGGCGGACCAGATAGCCCATGGCCGCCGGGCGCATGACCCCCTGACTGTCGACCAGGGTGAAGGCGTCAGCCCCGGCGGCGGCGAAGGCGCCGAGATCGGCCCGGAGCTGGTCGAGGGTGGCCCGGCTGCTCTCGGGCAGAAAGACGTTGACGTAGAGCCCCTGGGTCTTGGCCCGGGCGATCTGGGCCAGGGCCTGGTCGCGCAGGGCCGCCCGGTCCTGGCCGAGGACGCCGCGCTGGAAGACGTCGCTGGCCCGGTACCAGACCATAACATGCCGGACGCCTAGGTCCAGCACCCGCTCGACCCGGCCTGGCTCCCAGGTGACGTAGAGGGTGAGCGGAAGCCGGCGGGCCAGAATGGCCCGAACCGCCTCGTACCAGCCGGGGACCGTGAGGAAGAGTTCGGTCCGCCGGAGCCCCAGGGCGGCCAGGGCCTCGGCGATGGCCACCTTGTCCTCCACCGTCCAGGCCAGGTCGGCGCACTCCTCCCCATCGCGCAGGGTCACATCGTGGAGAGCCACCGGGCGCGGCGGAATGGCGACCTCCGGCGCCCAGTTGTGGGGGCTGGTGTACCAGTGCGGACCCCGCCAGGGCTCCACGCCCGCGGCCATCACGCGCTCTCCGGTCCTCGGTGGTGGCCCTATCTTAGCCGGCAGGGCCAGACGGCGCAAGGTCTCTCTCCCGGGCGGCCCGCATCGGTGGCTGGCGCTGTGGCCGGGGGCGGCTGGCCGCCCGGTCTTCGCTTGACAGAAGAGAGGCCTGTGCGCTATCTTGCAAGCGACCAGGGGATCAGGAGGACGCGGAGGGCGATGAGCGAGCAACCCGGACCGGTGGGGGAGGAGCTGGTCCAGGCGCTGCTCAGCCAGCCATTGCTGCTCGTCCGGCTGGCGGCCAACGCGCTGGCCGTCGCCGAGAGCCTGCGCGAGAACTACTTCCGCAACACCGCCAGGTTTATCGGTGACCTGCGGCGGGCGCTGCGGGCGTTCGCCGAGGGCCGGCGGGCCGAGGTGCCGGTCCGGGTGTTCCCCGTCGAGGGGGCAGACTGGGCGGAGGTCCAGGGCGAGGTCGTCACCTTCATTGACGGCGGGATCGGTCGGGTGCAGATCGCCGGCCAGGTGCCGATTCTGCTGCGAGTGGGCTCGTACTGTGTCCGGACCGGCGACCGGCGGCTGGCCGAGCGGGAGCGGTTCGGCTACTATCCCGTGGTCCTGGGCGACCTGGAGGGCGGAAGCAAGCACCGTCGCGATTTCCCCGACCTGGTGCGGATCATCGCGGAGGTCCTGGGCGGGCTGGCCGCCATGGAGCGCACCCCGGATCTGCGGGTTCTGGTGTTCCACGGCCCGCTCGTCTACCTGATGGGCGGCTATGCCGGTCACGCGCCCTTCACCGAGCACGACATCGACCTTCTGCTCCGGCACTATGCGCCAGATCCGAGGCTGGCCCGCGACCTCAAAGAGGGTTTCCTGGCCGAGGCCCGTCGGGTGATCTACCCACGGCTGCTGGGCGACCAGGCCGAGACATGGATCCGCCAGCGGCACTTCGAGCCGCTGGCCTGGCTGGCCTACCTCTACCGCCGGCTGATCGCTCTCGCCCGCCAGCGACAGCCGGTGCCGCTGATCATCGGCGTGGTCGAGCGCAGCGACCTGCGGCAGTTTCTGGAGAGAGTACTGCTGGTGCGGGTCTTCCAGGGGTTGGAGGCCCGGGGACGCTCCGACTACTTCAACCGTCTCTACGGCCGCCGTGACCTGATCTCGCCCCAGGCGGTGCTGGACCGGCTGGGCTACACCGACGCCCTGCTCCTGGGGCTGCTTCTCCAACCGGGCCAGTACTCCGAGCCCTGGGAGATCGAGAAATACGAGGGGTTGCGCGAACGCTCCACCGGCCAGCGGATCGACTTCGCCGCCCTGCGGCCGGGGCCCATCGGCTTTCCCCGCGTCCACGGGTTTTATCTCAAGGTCTCCGAGACGACCGAGCCGCTCCGGGTCGAGGTCTTCAGCGATCTGGGCGAGCACCAGGTTGCGGCGGCGGCCCGCCGCGTCTACCTTTACGCCCGGCTGCTCCCCGGCTACGGCTTCCCGGTTGGCCTCGATGTCGTCGACAAGTACGCCCGCGTCCCCGCCTGGTTGCTTGCGGCCTACGCCAAGCTGATCCGCTACCACCTGGGGGTGAGCCTGCAGTCGGGAGAGATCTCCGATGCGGAGGTGCGGCGCCTGCTGGTCCAGGCCGTCTATCTGACCCAGCGCGACTGGCTCTTCCGGCCATCGGCTTTCCTGGGCCGGTCGCGCCCCAGCCACGATGCGGAGGAAAACCATGGCTGACCGCCCGCCGACCACTGACCGCTATGTCGGGACGATTATCGGCGAGAGCACCAGCCGCGAGTTCCGGCTGGCGCTGGCCCACGAGACGGTTCGGGAGCAGGATCTCATCGTCGTGGAGGCCGACCTTCCGGATGCGGCCCGGCCGGGGACCGTCGAGCGCGTCCGTGTCTGGGCCAAGGTTCGGCAGATCGAGCGGCTGAACCCGCTCTTCCCGATTGAGGCCGGCCACGAACTGGCCGCCACCCGCACCGACCCGCTGGACACGGTTCTCTCGCTCAGCCGCGAGATGGTCACCGCCGTCTGTCAGGTGCTGGGGGCCGAGGTGGCGACCGGGACCGGCGAGGTGGTCCTGCGCCCTCTCCGCTACCCACCCCGTCCGGCCACCAGCGCCTACCGCCCGACCGATGAGGAGATCGGTCGGGTTATCTCCGGTGGCCTGCGGGGCGCGGGGGCGCGACGGGCTCTCGACCTGGCCACCTTGGCCAACCGGCCCGAGGTGACGGTGCTGGTGGACGGGCACGCCGTGGTGACCCGCCATCTGGCGATCCTGGCGATGACCGGCGCGGGCAAGAGCTGGACCGCCCGTCGCCTGATCGAAGAGCTGGCTGCCAGGCACTATCCCATCGTCATCTTCGACCCCCATGGCGACTACTCCGGTCTGGCCGAGCTGCCGGCCCTGCGGGGGCGCGTCCGGCGCTACTACGCCCGCTTCCCGATCTTCGAGGAGGAGGGGGAGACCGTTGCCAAGATCGTCGAGAGCCTGGGCTACGGGATGACCGACACCATGCGCACCCGCTTCGAGGACGTCTTCGCCGCCGCCCGCGCGTTTTACAGCGATTGCCCCGACGACGAGCGGGCGGAGCGGATCGCCTGGCTGGGGGCCTACCTGGGCTGTCAGGACCAGTTCGAGCGCTACGGTGTTGGACCGGACCTGTGGCTGGTGGCCCGGATCGCCGAGGCCGGCGAGCGGGCGCTGCGCCTGAGAGATGACGCGACCAGGCAGCGGCTCCAGGAGTGGGGCTGGGCCGGGTTCACCGGCTACTCGGGGACCGATAGTAAGACGCTGGAGGGCATCAAGAAGCGAACCTACACTGCGGCCCGGGCCCTCACGCTGATGGAGCGGACGAACCGCCAGGTCGCCAGGGGGGCCGAGCCCCTGCCCACCGACCGCCGGCAGCTGGTGGACTACGGCCGTCTCAGCGTCATCGCTCTGGCCGGCTACACCAGCGACTTCCAGGCGACGCTCTTCCGGATCATCGCCGGCGACCTCTTTCAGGCGCGGGTCGAGGGCCAGCTCGCCTATCCGGTGCTTCTGGTGCTGGAGGAGGCCCACACGTTCGCTCCCGGCCGGCCGGGCACGACCGCGGAGGAGCGGGCGGTGGCCACCGCCCGCCAGATCGCCCAGGAGGGGCGCAAGTTCGGGGTCGGGCTCCTGCTCATCAGCCAGCGCCCCTCGCGGCTGGATGAGACGACCCTCTCGCAGTGTAACTCGTTCGTCATTATGCGCATGGTCAACCCGGCGGACCAGCAGTTTGTCCAGCGAGTGGTGGAGACGCTGGGCGAGGCCGACGCTCAGATGCTGCCCGACCTGGACGTCGGTGAGGCCCTGCTCTCCGGTCAGTTCGTGCGCTTCCCGGTGCTGGTGCGGATCAAACCCCCGCAGTCGCAGGGCGAGCGCGAGGAGCAAGACGCCTTCAGCTGCCTGGAGGAGATCCACCGAGCCCAGAGCCGGAGCCATGGGCTCCGGCCGATCGCCGTGGCTCCCTCGTCGGGACCGGGCGGTGGGACAGCGCCGGGGTCTGAGGCGGTGAGCCGGGGTCCGGTGCGCCCCGCGCGCCGATCCGTCTAGCCAGCGGTCTGACGGGCGGCTACAATAGGGCCGACCGACGCGAGGGGGGAGAACGGTGCGCGGCGTGGTCATTCTGGGCGAGAGAACCGTTGATCTCTGGGAGTTTCCGGACCCTGTGCCCGGGCCGGGTGAGGTGGTCGTGGCGATCCAGGCCTCTGGCCTCTGCGGCAGCGACCTCCGGCCCTACCGTGGCCCCCGGCGGGATCCGGCCAGTCTGGTCATCAGCGGTCACGAGCCCTGTGGGGTGGTGGTGGCGCGGGGGCCAGGCGTCAGCGACCGTGAGGTCCGGCTGGGCGAGCGGGTGATGGTCCACCATTACCTGGGCTGCGGTCGCTGCGAGCACTGCCGCGTCGGCTACAGCCAGCTCTGCCGACACGGTCACCTGACCTATGGCGCCAACGCCCACGGCGGCAACGCCCCCTATATGCTGGTCGGAGCCAGCACGCTCGTCCCGCTGCCCGAGGCCCTGAGTTTCGCCGAGGGGGCGGCCATCGCCTGCGGAACCGGTACCGCCTACAGCGCTCTCAAGCGCCTGGGGGTCTCCGGCCGCGATGTCCTGGCCGTTTTCGGCCAGGGGCCGGTTGGGCTGAGCGCCACCCTCCTGGGTGCGGCCATGGGAGCCCGGGTGGTCGCCATTGAGCCGGTGCCGGAGCGACGGGCCCTGGCCCAGGCGGCGGGGGCCTGGGCGGTCCTCGATCCGGCGGCGGTGGATCCGGTGGCGGCCATCCGCGACCTCACCGGCGGCGACGGGGCCGACGCCGCTCTCGACTGCACGGGCAACCCGATCGCCCGCGTCCAGGCGGTCCGCTGCGCCCGCGTCTGGGGCCGGGTCTGCTTCGTCGGCGAGGGGAACACCACCACCTTCGATGTGAGTCCGGATATCATCCACAAGCAGCTCACCATCTACGGTTCCTGGACCTTCAGCACGGTCGGGCTGGCCGAGTGCGCCCGCTTCATCGCCGAACGGGCGGTTCCGCTGGCCCGCTTCATCACCCACCGCTTCCGGCTGGAGCAGGCGGCGGAGGCCTTCCGGACCTTCGACAGCGGCGTGACCGGCAAGTGCGTCTTTGTTCTCGGCGACGAGACCCCCTGAAGGAGGCTGAGCGTGCGGATCACCGAAGTCGAACCGCTCCTCATCGATCGCTACCTCTTCGTCCGGATCCACACCGACGCCGGGATCACCGGGCTGGGGGAGTCGGGGGCCTGGGCCTACCTGGAGGCCTCGGCCGCCGTGGTTCGTCAGTTCCGGTCGTACCTTATCGGTCAGGATCCGTTGCGGATCGAGCACCACTGGCAGTATCTCTACCGCTGCTACCACTTCCGCGGGGCGGCGATCATGGGGGCGCTGAGCGCCATCGATATCGCCCTCTGGGACATCGCCGGCAAGTACTTTGGGGTGCCGGTCTACCAGCTCCTGGGCGGTAAATGCCGTGACCGGGCCAGGGTCTATGTCCATGTCTTCGGCCGCACCCGCGAGGAGCTGGTCCGGGGCTGCATCGCCGCCCGCGAGCAGGGCTTTACCGCGGTCGGGCATCTCACCCCCTTCCTCGACGAGCCGCGCAGCCTCCCCTATTTCGAGACCCACGCCGAGAAGATCGCCAACGCCATCGACGCGGTGCGGCAGTATCGTGAGGCGGTGGGCAACGCCGTGGACCTCTGCATCGAGATCCATCGCCGCCTCACTCCAGCCGAGGCGGTGGCCCTGGCGCGCGGGATCGAGCCCTACCATCCCTTCTTCTACGAGGACCCCACCCTGCCCGACAATTTCGACGCCATGGCCGAGATCGCCCACAAGATCGGCATCCCCATCGCCACCGGCGAACGTCTGCACACCATTCACGAGTTCGCCATGCTGTTGAACCGGGGCGCGGTCCAGTACGTGCGGCCCGATGTCTGCCTGGCCGGCGGGCTGACGCACTGCAAGAAGATCGCCGCTCTGGCCGAGGCTCACTACGTCGGGGTGGTGCCGCACAATCCCCTGAGCCCGGTCAGCACGGCCGCCTGCCTGCAGCTGGCGGCGGCCATTCCCAACTTCGCCCTGCTGGAGTATCCGCTCGGCGAGCAGGAGCCGCCCAAGAGCGAGATTGTGCGGGTGAGTTACCGCCTGGAGAAAGGCTACCTTCTCGTCCCCGAGACGCCGGGGCTGGGCGTCGAACTGGTCGAGGGGGCTCAGGAGAAGTATCCCTTCCGGCCCCGGCCGATGGAGACCCGGCTGCACGTCGACGGCTCGGTGGTGGACCAGTAGTCACTGAGGGGGCGGGCGCGGGGGCCGGCTGATGCTCGCTGGGGGGAGGGCGGCGCGGCAGGACCACCGTCACAGTCGTCCCCCGGCCGGGGCCGGGGCTCTCGGCCCAGATGCGCCCGCCGTGGGCCTCGACGATCCCGCGGGCGATGAAGAGCCCCAGACCGGCGCCGGGGATGGAGCGGGCCCGCTCCAGCCGGACGAACGGCTCGAAGATCTGCCGGGCCTCTTCGGGAGTCAACCCGATCCCCTGATCGCTCACCTGGATCTGGACGCTGTCGTCGTGGGCGCTGACCCGGAGGCGGATCGTTCCCCCCTCGGGCGAGTATTTGATGGCGTTGCTCAGCAGGTTGCGCAGGACCTGGGCCAGGCGGTCGGGGTCCCAGAAACCTTCCAGTCGGGCCGGCGCCTCAACCACGATCTGGTGGCGGGTGGTGGTGGCCTGTTGCTCCTCGGCGATCCGGTGGACCAGGGTGACCAGGTCCATCGGTCGGGGAGCGATGCGGAAGCGTCCGGCCCAGAGGCTGGCGGCGTCCAGGAGATCGGTGAGCAGCCGTTGCATCGCCTGGCCGGCCTCGAGCAGCCGGGCCAGGGCGGCCTCGCGCTGGACGGGTGGGAGGGTGGGCCAGCGCCGGAGCAGCTGGGCGTAGCCCAGGATAGCGGTCAGCGGCGTGCGCAGGTCGTGGGCCACCGCGCCGAGGAAAAGTTCGAGCCGCCGGCGGGCGGCGAGCAGGTCCTCGACCTGCTGCTGGAGGGCAGCGCAGTGCCGGGCCAGCTGGAGAGTGGTGCCCAGCAGGGCGGCCAGGGCGGTGAGGGATGGGCCGGCAGGGGGCTGCGATGGCGGGGTCGCCCAGCCGAGGGTCAGAACGCCGACGAACGTCTGGTCGGCTGGGAGAGGCAGACTGAGGAGCGCCTGGAGCCCCTCAGTCTGGGCGATCTGGGCGTTCAGCGGGAAGGTCTGAGCGAGGGTGGCCAGGGTGGCCCACTGGGGCTGTCCGGTGCGGACGGCTTCGGCCTCGAGCCACGGGGCGGTCAGCGGGATCTCAGGGGGCGGAGAGGCCTGGCGGAACTGGTGGACGAGGAGGACCAGAGCGGCGCGGCCGGGGTCCACCAGCCAGAGCCCCAGCATCCGGTCGGCTCCCAGCAGGCGGGCGGCGGTCGTGGCCGCCTGCTGGCCGGCCTGGACCGCCGGCTCGGGGGGCCGGGCGTGGGCCGGGCGGTCGGTGGCCGCTGGCGGGGGTCCGGGCGCCGGCTCACCCTGGTGCGCGCGGGCGGTCATTGTCTGGGCGCTTCGACCAGTTCGGGGACTCCCCGCAGGATGCCACGCAGCCCGGTAAGAGGGCGACCGACTTTCAGTCCGTAGCGGGTCAGTTCGATCTCGCGGAGAGTCCGCTCGAAACTGCTGACCCGCTTCTTCAAGACGCCGATGGCTTTGCGCAGTTCGCCCCCGACCTCGATGTAGCGCAGGAAGACGATGTTATCGGCCAGATGGCTGGCCCCGATGTCCGTGGCCCGGAACTCGCCGGTGATCGTCTCAACCTCGGCCACCACCAGCGCGGTGACACCCATGTTCTTCAGGTACTGGATCAGGGCCCGGAACTGGCGGAGGAAGTCCTCGCCGCGGACGGCCAGCCGGTAGCCGGCGAGGCTGTCGAGCATCACAATGCGGGCCTGTCTCTCCTCGACCTCGGTGCGGACCAGCCGGGCGAATTCGTCGTGGCTGTAGACCAGGGGTTCGATCGGACAGAGGGCCAGCATGCCGCGCTCCATCATCGCCCGCACCGGGATGTTCACGTTCTCCGACCGCTGCACGAGCGTGGCCACGCTCTCGTCGAACATATAGACGACCGAGCGCTCTCCTCGGCCGGCCGCTTCTTTCATAAACTGGATGCCGAAGGTGGTCTTGCCCACCCCGGTCGGACCGGTGACGATGGTGACCGTGCCGCGTTCGAGGCCGCCGTGCAGCAGTTCGTCCAGCTCCGGCACACCCGAGGAGATCGGCTCGGCCACGAACTCGCGGCCGAACCACTCCGGGACCAGCCGCGGATAGACCTCCATGCCGTGGTCGGTCAGGCGGACGGTGTGGCGGCCGCTGCGGAAATCCGATCCGCGGAGCTTCCGGATGCTGACGGTGCGCCCCTCGGGACCGATCTCCAGTTCGATGATGCCGTCGCTCAGGAACTGGAGGTCGTCATCGGGGGCCAGAGGGCTGGTCTCCGAGGTGAGAAGAACCGTCGCCCCCTGACTTTTGAGGAACTGAAGGAAGGCCAGGGTCTGCTTGCGAAACTCCAGAGGGTCGGCCACCAGATAGCGAAATTGCGTGATCGCGTCGACCACGATGCGCTGCGGACGCAGGGCTGTGACCTGGTCGATGATCTGACGGGTCAGGGCGCTGCGCTCGGGAGCGGCGGGGACGAAGAGGTCGTAAGAAGGAGCCTGGCTCAGCGTCTCCGGAGGGGGAGTCAGGTCGAGCAGGCTGACCCGACTGAGGTCGAAGCCCAGCACCTGGGCGTTCTGGCGGAGTTCGCTTTCGGGCTCGCCCAGGGTGATGTACAGGGCCGGCTCGCCGGCCCGGGCGCCGGCGGTGGCAAAATGCAGGCCCAGGATCGTCTTGCCGGTGCCGGGACCGCCTCGAACCAGATAGGCTCGCTCGGGGAGCAGGCCACCGGCCAGCAGGTCATCCAGTCCGGCGACGCCGGTGGACAGGCGCCGGGGAGGTGCGGTCGCGGGTTGGGGACTGGCCACAGGGCGACTCCTCCCGTGCGGGCTGGACCAGTAGGAGGCTCCTGCAAATCCCGTACCGGGCCGGGCGGTCGCGGACCCGAGGGCTCAGCCGCCGTTGGGGGAATCAGGGGTGGCGAGGTACAGCCAGCCGAAGATCAGGCTGATGAGGAGAAGAAAAAGGGCCAGACCGAGGGCGGGACCAGCCGCCACCCCCTGCCGGGCCATGACCAGGAGGCGGCTGCCGAGTGCCAGGAGAAGGCAGGCGAGCGGTACTAGCGAGCGCTGATACCGGTGGTGGCCCCACCGGTACCAGCCGACCGCCAGCAGAGCGCTGACAGCGAACAGGAGTTCGGTCAGCTGACCGAACGCATCGGGAGCCACGGCCAGTCCGTGGAGCGTGCTCGTCGCCAGGACGGTCAGGGTGGCCGTGGCGAAGAAGTTTCGGCACTGGTGACGGGCCTCCGCGGCCGTGTGGGGCTCCTGGTCAGGCGCCGGGCCACCGGCCGCTGGTCCGGCCTGGCTGGGAGGAAGAGGCGACAGCGCGTGTGCCTCCGGCGTCGGTCTGACCGTATCGGCATGGCGCCCGCCGTCTGTGGCGGACTGCCCGCGCGGCCGCAAAAAACCGTCCGGCCACGGCCGCCGTGGCCGGACGGTGCGGTACCCCCGGCAGGACTCGAACCTGCGCGCCTGGCTCCGGAGGCCAGTGCTCTATCCCCTGAGCTACGGGGGCTCCTGCGGTTGTAATTATACCGTGGTCGGCTCCGCTCAGGCAAGAGGCGAACACCGGGCGGAGCAGCCGGATCGCGAGCAACGGCCTGGAAAGGAGGCGGGGAGTCGGGGCGGACGGAGCCTCGTGCCCGTGCGAGCGGGGTAGCCCTCGTGAGCAATCATCATCGGAGTCTCGGGAATCTCCTCCCTATGGCCCAGGCCCCTCCCCGGCGACCGTGGCGAACGGCGCATTTCCCCGGGGGCACCATCGGCGCTGAGCCCTTCACCCTGACCGGGGAGAGCTATGTCCCGTCGGCCTCCTTTCGGAGGATCGGCGCAACTGCACCGTAGACATGGTGCGTCACTATGGTGTATATTCCTGGTGCAAGGAGGGAGAGCGTGCCGCGCTTTTCGGTGACCCTGGACCCGGCGCTCCTGCAGGCCGCGCTGCAGGCGGCTGGAGGCCGGCTGCGGCGGCGGCAGGTGATCGAGCTGGCCCTGAGAGAATTCGTGCGGCGGCATAACCAGGAGGCGTTGCGGGAGCTGGCCGGGACGGATGTGGTCGACATGACGCCGGATGAGCTGCAGGGCTGGCGGCGGGCCGGGCTGGAGGCCTCGTGAGCCGGGTGCTCCTGGACACCTCGGTCTGGATTCGCTATCTGCGGGCCGCAGGGGACCCATCGCTGCGGGCGGTGGTGGATCAGGCGCTGGCGACGGGGGTGGTGGTCACCTGCTGGGTGGTGCGGGCGGAGCTTCTGGTGGGGGCGCGGGATGAGGCGGCCTTTGCTCGGCTGGCCGAGAGACTGCTGGGCCTGGAGGAGGTCGCGCTCACCCCGGCCCTCTGGCTGGAGGCGGCCCGATTGGGGTTTCGCCTCCGGCAGCGGGGGATTCTGGTGGCGCTGCCGGATCTCCTCATCGCCCAGGCGGCGCTGCAGGCGGGGATCCCGCTCTGGCACGCCGACGCCGATTTCGAGCGCCTCCGGGAGGTGGTGCCGCTCCAGACCCGCTTCTTTGGAGAGGCCAGCGATCGTCAGCCCTGAGAGCGCGTTCAGAGGGCCATAGAGAGGGAGGCGGCAGGACACACCGCCCGAACTCGCCATCGTTCCTCAACCGGCGGGTTGCGCGTGAATCAGGCCAGCGTCCGCTCGATCATCCAACCCAGACGGCCAGGTCGGCGCTGAGCAGGCGGATCGAGCTCCCTTCCGGCCGGAAGGTAGTCCCCAGCAACCTGTCGTAGGGAGGCCGGTCAGAGGCGGCCTCGATGTCGGCCTGGCCGTGCTGAATATCCCCGAAGGCTCCGACCCGGACCGCATCCTCGGTGGAGCATCCGGCCAGGGCTTGGGGATCACCCTGGCGCCAGGCTGCGGCAAAAGCCTGGACCTCCCGGTAGATGGCCTCTTCATCAGCGAGGTTGGTGGCTTGCCGATGCTCCTCAGGATGGCTCCTTATTCCGGATTGGCCGACCGCCGTCTGAGGCCCCGATCGGCCTGAGTTCACAGTACCAAACAGATCAGGTGGTGTCATCGTGGAAAAATTCGGATAGGCAAAGGCTCCCGTGTGGCGAACATTCGGAGGCCGGCCCCTGGGGGGACTGCGGTCGGCCCTTGCGCTGGCCCGGCCGGCTGTGCTATAGTGCTACCGCCACACGACCCCGGAGAATCGCACCGAAAGGAGTCGCGATGTCGGCCGCTCCCTTTCAGCGTCCCGCCCCCGCCCTGCTGGAGGCGCTTCAGGAGGTGAGTTCGGCGGCCGCCAGCGGGGCGCTAACCCGCTTCGGCGTCCCCAATCATTACTGTGTCGGTCTGCGTCCGCTGCTGCCCGGGCGGCGTCTCCTCGGCGTGGCCGTCACCCTGCGCTACGTCCCCACCCGGCCCGATCTGGCCGAGCGTCTCCGCGCCGCCACGCTGCCGAGCCTGGAGGCGATCGAGTTCCTGCAGCCCGGTGACGTGCTGGTGGTGGACGCCCTTGGCCGGACCGATGGCGGTCACCTGGGCGACGTGATGGCGACCCGGATCCAGGTGAAGGGCGCGGCCGGCCTGGTGGTCGACGGGGCCGTGCGTGACTTCCCGTTCCTGCAGCAGATGGACCTGCCGATCTTCGCCCGTGGGGTGGTCGGCCCACCCAGCCCGCTCCTGCCGGTCGAGTACAACGTCCCGGTCCATTGCGCCGGCGCCCTGGTCCAGCCCGGCGATCTCATCCTGGGCGATGACGATGGTGTCTGTGTGATTCCCCAGGCCTGGGCGGCCGAGGTGGCGCGGGTCGCCCGCGAGGCGGAGGAACTGGAGGTCTTCCTCCGCCAGAAACTGCTCGAGGGCCGCTCGATCATCGGCGTCTACCCGCCGGGGGAGGCGATCCGACGGGAGTACGAGGCCAGCCGCCAGCGCTCGTCCGGCGGCTGAGTGGTTCGCCCGGACTTTAATGTCGCACGCGTCAGCAGGGGGATACTGATGCCGGACAAACTCGGTGTGGCGATCGCTGGTCTCGACCACTGGTATATGGGCCTGGGGGAGCTGGAGGCCCTGCAGCGCAGCCAGCGGGCCCAGGTGGTGGCTCTGGCCCATCGCGACCGGGCTAAGGCTGAGGCCCTGGCCCAGCGCTACCATATCCCCTTCGTCACCACCGACTACCAGGCGGTGGTGACGCGCGAGGAGGTGGAGATCGTTCTGACCGCCTGTCCGACCAGCGAGAACGCCGCCCTCTGCCGGGCAGCGGCGGCGGCGGGCAAACATATCGTCAGCGTCAAGCCTATCGCGATGACCACGGCCGAGGCTCGGACCATCCGCGAGGCGGTCCGCCAGGCCGGCGTCCACTTCATCTCCTACGAGTCGGCCTGGCGTCTGAACCCGGTCTACCGGGCGATCCAGGAATGGGTGGCGGCTGGCCGCATCGGCCCGGTGCTCTCGGCGCTGACGATCCTCCGGGCGCCTCTCCCGACCCAGCCCTGGCCCGGCGAGCGCGGGCCGACCTGGTGGCTCGACCCGACCAGGGCCCCGGCCGGGGGCTGGCTTGACCACGCCATCTACCATATCGACTTCCTGCGCTGGCTCCTCCAGGACGAGGTGGCCAGCGTCAGCGGCGTCGTGGCCACTCTCAAGCACCGCGATCTGGCCTTCGAGGATTACGGGGTGGCCCTGCTGACCTTCCACCGGGGCGTCCAGGCGACCGTCGAGGACACCTGGACGGCTCCGCCCGGCGGCTCCCTCTCGCAGGTTCAGATCCTCGGCCAGGAGGGCCAGATCGTCTACGACCCGACTCTCAGCGGTAAACTGGCCGTCGCCGGACGGTTCGATCTGGCCGGCTGGTTGCTGACGGCCCCGCCGACGGGCCCGGTCTCGGTCGTCGACCACCTGGCGACGGTGCTTCAGGAGGCGGTGCCGCCGGTGGCGACGGTGGATGATGCCGTCCGCAACCTGGAGGTCGGCTTCGCCTTCTACACCGCCGCTCGCCAGGGGGCGCCGGTCGTGCTCTAGGTCCCCGAAAGTACTATGCCGGGACCGCCCCGGCGCTGGTATGATCCCGACGCCGGTTGGCCGAACGCTGCTCGAAGCAACAGGGAAGAGAGCGCCTGTGCGACGGTCTCACTTTCTGCGTCTGATGGCCGGGTTTGGTCTCTCGCTGTTTGCCGCCTGCGCCGGACCGCAGCCCACGCCTTCCCCGCGCCCGACGCCGTCTCCCACCCCGACGCCCGCTGCAGCCGGTCCGATGCGCAGCCCGGACTACGCGGTCCACGTCTTTCTCTGGGGCAGCCCGCAGGCCGAACGTGATCTCCGTCTCGTCAAAGAGATGGGGTTCACCTGGATCAAGCAGCAGTTCGAATGGCGCTACATCGAGCCCCATCGGAAGGGGACGTTCGAGTGGCAGGAGCCGGACCGGCTGGTGGCTCTGGCCGAGCGCTACGGCCTGAAGATCCTGGCGCGGGTGGACAACCAGCCCCGGTGGAGCCGGAGCGATACCCTCTTTCCAGGGGTCGGCCCGCCGGACCGGCTGGAGGACTTCGCCGATTTTCTCACCGCCCTGGCCACGCGCTACCGGGGGCGGATCCAGGCCTACGAGATCTGGAACGAACCCAATCTGGCCCGCGAATGGGGGAACCGCCCCCCCAATCCCACCGAGTACGTGGCCATGCTCCGCCTGGCCTATCAGGCGATCAAGAAGGCCGATCCGCAGGCCATCGTCATCAGCGCCGGGCTGGCGCCGACCACGGCCTCCGGGGCCATCGCCATGCCCGACACCGATTTTCTCCGCCGGATGTACCAGGCCGGGGCGCGGGACTTCTGCGACGTGCTGGGGGTTCACGCCGCCGGCTATAAGGCTCCACCGGAGATGAGCCCCGATGAGGTGGCGGTGAACCCCCGCTACAACCACGGTGAGCCCGGTGTTGGGCGCATCTACTGCTTCCGCCATGTGGAGGACCTGCGGGCGATTATGGTGGAGTTCGGCGATGCCCAGAAACAGGTGGCGGTCCTGGAGATGGGCTGGACCAGCGACACCCGGCCTGGCTCACCCTACGCCTGGCACGCGGTCACCGAGGAGGAGAAGGCCGACTATCTGGTGCGGGCCTTCCAGTACGCCGCTCAGCACTGGCGGCCCTGGATCGGGGTGATGACCGTGATCTACATCGCCAGCCCAACCTGGACCAGGGACCACGAGCAGTACTACTGGGCCATCACCGAGACTGATGGCACACCACGTCCGGCCTACCGGGCGCTCCAGCGTCTGCCAAAATCCTGAGAAAGGGGAGAGATGATCCGCGCTTGTCGCTGGGGACTCCTGCTGCTCATCGTTGGCGGTCTGCTTTTTGCCGTCTGGCCACGGTCCGGTCAGGCAGCCACCAGCGATCCCCGCTATTTCCCCGAGACCGGCTTCCGCATCAGCGACGATAAGTTCTGGGACTACTTTCAGCGCCGGGGTGGGCTGCGCACCTTCGGCTACCCGGTCTCGCGCAAGTTCCTGTTTATGGGCACCTGGGTCCAGTTCTTCCAGCGCCGGGTGATGCAGCTCCAGCCGGACGGCAGCGTGGGGCTCCTCAATGTCCTGGACCCTGGGCTGATGCCCTTCACAACCATCAACGGTGCCACCTTCCCGGCCTTCGACGAGGCCCTGGTCCGCAGCGCCCCGGCGCCGGGCACGCCGGGCTATCACGAGGCGGTTCTGCGCTTTGTCGAGCAGAACACGCCCGATCTCTGGCAGGGCCAGCAGCCCGGCTTCCTCACCACCTTCCGGGGAACGGTCACGCTGCGTGATGTCTTCCCCACCGGCCGGGGCGAGCCCGGGCTGCTGCCCGGTTTTAACCTGGAGATGTGGGGGATCCCCACCAGCCGGCCGCAGGTTGACCCCAACAATCACAATTTCATCTACCAGCGCTTCCAGCGCGGGATCATGCACTACGACCGGACAACCGGGCTGACCCAGGGGATCCTGCTGGCCGACTACCTCAAGGCCATCATCACCGGCCAGAACCTGCCGCCCGATCTCGAAAGCCAGGCCCGGACCAGCCCTCTCTACCGCCAGTACGATAACAGCCGTCCAGATGGTGTCGCCCGGCCGGAGCAGCTCCCGGCGACCACCATGAAGGACGCCTTCGAGCGCGAGGGCGCGACACCTCCCACCGGTGGACAGCCCGCCATCAATCCTCCCCCGCAGCCGACCTCCGGCCTGCGCTACGGCTTCCAGGCGCATCTCTACTATCAGGACCAGCGGCGTATCTACCAGAAGGTCAAGGAGGCCGGCTTCGGCTGGGTCAAGCAGCAGATCCGGTGGGCCGATGTCGAGCAGACGCGCGGCCAGATCGCCTTCGGCCCCCTCGACCAGATGGTGGATCTGGCTCAGCAGGAGGGGATCAATCTGCTCTTTAGCGTGGTCACCGCCCCGGCCTGGTCGCGCGGCGGGCGCGGCATCGACGGCCCGCCCGACGACTACAACGAATTCGGGCGCTTCCTGGGCGAACTGGCCCGTCGCTACCGCGGCCGGGTCAAGGCCTACGAGATCTGGAACGAGCAGAACTTCAGCCGCGAGTGGGGCGGCGGTCGGATCAATCCGGCCGAATACATCGCTCTCCTGAAAGTGGCCTACCGGGCGATCAAGGAGGCCGACCCGGACGCCATCGTGGTCTCCGGCGCGCTGACCCCGACCGGGGTGATGGATCCCACCATCGCGGTGGACGATGCCTGGTACCTCGACCAGATGTATCAGGTCGAGGGAGGGGTCTTCCTCCGGATCGCCGACGCCGTCGGGGCCCACGCCACCGGCTACAACAACGCCCCCGACGACTGGGTGGACCGCAACACGGTCGGGACGCCCGGCTTCAAAGGGCATCCCAGCTTCTATTTCCGCCGGATCGATGACCTCCACGCCATTATGGAGAGGTACGGCGACCGCCGGCAGATGTGGATCACAGAATACCACTGGGCCTAGGCCCCGCCGCCGGTGCCGCCCGCGCGCGCCTGGGACCGGGCGCGCGAGCTGGCGTTCAGCGAGGAGCGCGCACAGGCGACGCGCGAGTTCCTCTTCGAGAAAGTGCTGCCGGAACTCAAGCCTGCCCTGCTGGGCATCCTCGAGGAGGTAGAGGCCCTAGTGGACGACGGCTTTCGACGCGCCGAGAAGGCGATCAAGTCGCTCTGAGCCGCCTGGCGGCCGGGAGCGCTGCCCGTCAGCCGGCCGGCACGTCGGTGGCGGGCTTCAGCTCGTTGACCACCGACCGAACGCCCGGCGTCCGCTCGGCGATCGCCACGATCCGCGCCGCCTCGCCGGCATCCCGCGGGCGGCCACGGAGGTAGACCACGCCGTCGATCGTAGTCACATCGACGTGCGCAGCCAGGTCGCCGGCCAGGAGCTGCTCGCGTATTGCGCGCGTGAGCCGCTCGTCGAACGCGAGGCCCGCCAGGGCCTTGCGCTGGCCGGCGGCCTCCTGGCACGTGCCAGCTGGGGCGGCTGGAGCCGAAGCTGCCTTCCGCCGGCTCACGGCGCGGCGCAGATCCGCACCGGCCGCGGGTGCGGCCAGATAGCCCACCGCGAAGCCGCCCACCAGCCCGAGCAAGAAGCCCACCAGCCACCTCACGTGCACGCTCTCCAGATCGAAGTCTCGCACTAGAGTATCTCACGGGAGCGCACCGGCCAGCCAGTGGCGCACTCCCGCCACCCGCGCTCTGCCAGAGCCGCGCCGGCCGCGCCCGAGGACCCCGCTCCGGCGCGCACATCTGGCATGT
>Ga0101941_1001301_pt1 | contig 19278 bp, 18 predicted proteins | sample DewCreD2012metaG_3_FD_75242 | JGI IMG/M metagenome (GOLD analysis project Ga0101941, IMG submission 75242) | Hot spring sediment bacterial and archeal communities from British Columbia, Canada, to study Microbial Dark Matter (Phase II) - Dewar... ...
CGAATAATTAGCAAAATCGCGCTCATCTAAGGCAGACAAATATGGGGGTTTGTTTACTATTATATAATTATCGTTTTCAACTAGTATAATATCTTTCAGATCAACCTTTTTCATTAATTACCCTACCCAATTTTAGTTTAAATATAAATGATGTTCCTTGCCCTACGGTACTTTCTACCTTGATTTTGGAGTCATGTGCTTCTAATATATGCTTGACAATAGACAATCCGAGTCCGGTACCACCCAGATTTTTAGACCTGCTTTTGTCTATGCGATAAAAACGTTCAAATATTCTTTTCAGATGTATAGATGCAATACCAGGCCCGTTATCGCGCACAGTAACGGTTACATAGTCGTTTTCCGGTTGCAGATTTATGATCAAATCCCCTCCTTCTCTTCCGTATTTAATGCCATTCATAACCAGGTTGGTCAGTACCTGTCCGATTCTATTCTTGTCGGCATGGACATAACAGGATTTGGGAGAATATCTGTAAATACGCAATTTGACATTCCTATTGCTAGCTGCTTCTTCCAATTGTTCGAAAACGGATTCGCAAAGCCTGCGCAGGTCAAAGTTAGACATATGCATGGTAATTTCACCAATTTCTAACTGTGAAATAGTAATTAGGTCTTGAACCAATATATTGAGTGCATCCAGGCTATTTGCGGCTTTTTCTAAAAACCGATCCCGAACATTGAGGTCATCAATAGCACCATCTATAAGTGTATGAACGAAACCCTGAGCAGAAAAAATAGGAGTTTTTAGTTCGTGTGAAACATCGGCAAGAAACTCACGTCTAAAGGTTTCCAACTTTTTTAGGGCATCAATTTCCTGCTGTTTTTTTTCAGCGAAATCATATATTTCACTTTTTATATAGTTAAGGGGGTTTCCATCTTTGTGGAATCTTCTTTTTTCGACTTTATAGTCCTCCTTTTTTACTTTATCCAGCAAGGTACTGATATTGTCCAGTTCTTTATTTAGTATAAATTTAACAGCAAGTAAACCCATAAACAGTGAACAAACAAATGCTACTATTCCTATCAAAAATATCTGGTTTGCAGAAGCAGGCAATAAAAGCCTTAACACTAGTATTATAGCAAGAGCTGTAAAAAGACTAACGCCTATTTGTATTGTAGAAGGTTTAAAAAGCATAATAAAAAGTTGGGAGAATAGAGTTTGGAGTTGGGAGTTTTAGGTTTTAAGTTGAAAGTTTTAAGTTGTAAGTTGAAAGTAGAAAGTCTAAGGCCCAAAGTCATACAAATCCATCGGAGTTAACCCAACTAAATCAGTTAGATCGGTTCGTTCTTGCTTCCTATTGATTAATTTGAGTTAAATGCATACAGGCAAGATTCTAGACTTACGGTTGATTGACATGCCAACTTACTAACTTACTAACTTGCTAACATGCCAACTTGCCAACTTACTAACTTGTCAACTTGCCCCTAACTTACAACTTGCAGACTGGCAAATTTTCTAACTTTCACCCGTTTGAGTCACTATCGAACTTATAGCCAATACCTTTGATAGTGGTTATAAATTCTTCACCCAGCTTTTCGCGAAGTTTTCTGATATGTACATCCACAGTGCGGGCTACAACATATACATCACTTCCCCAAACATTGCGCAACATATCCTCACGACTATATACAACTTTAGGATGTTGCATCAGAAAATATAAGAGTTCAAATTCTTTTTTTGGTAAAACAATTTTTTGACCATTCTTCAATACTGTATAACTACTTCGATCTATTTGAAGATCTTTATAGCTAATTGTAGTATCTTTTTCGGTAATAATTTCCCTACGGAAATAGGCCGATATTCTACTTTTCAAGGCTCTGGGTTTTACCGGTTTTATGATAAAATCATTGGCACCTGACTCAAATGCCACTATTTCTGAAAACTCTTCAGACCTTGCCGTAAGAAAAATAATATAAGCATCTTTAAGTGCCGGATTGCTTCGTATCTGTCTGCAGGTTTCGATACCGTCCATTTCGGGCATCATAATATCCAGTATAATTAGCTGCGGAACGAAAGTAGCTGCCAGGGCTACTCCGGATTTGCCATTAGAAGCAGTCTGGATATCATAGCCTTCTATTTCCAAATTGTATTTCAACAGATCCAGAATATCCGGCTCATCATCAATCAGTAATATTTTATGCATAAAACTTCGGTATTACTGTTTTAAGTAGCATTTTCAAAAAAGGACAATTCTAGAAAGCATTTTTCTCGCCTCGAAACATATTAAAGACGGTGAGGAAAATAATTTTCAAATCAAGCAAAAAACTCCAGTTTTCTACATACCAAACATCAAATAACACTCTTTTATACATTCGTCTTTTATCTTCAGTTGGTCCTCTGAAACCTTTTACCTGAGCAAGTCCGGTTATACCGGGTTTTACCAGGTGACGAACCATAAATTTATCAACCAACTGCGAATAGTCCTGTGTATGCTTAAGCATATGCGGACGTGGACCTACAATAGACATTTGTCCCATTAATACATTGATAAACTGAGGAAGTTCGTCCATATTGGATTTACGAAGCATCCTGCCGACCCAGGTAATTCTGGTATCATTTATAGTAGCCTGTACATTATCGGAATCCTTATTTATGGCCATGCTCCTAAACTTCAGACATGAAAACACCTCATTTCTTCGCCCTGAGCGTTTTTGAACAAAAAACACAGGACCGGGAGATGACAGTTTGATCATTAATGCCAGAATCGGGAATAACCAAGGAAAAATAAAAATAAGAACTAAACTGGAAAATACGATATCAAAAGAGCGTTTGAAGAAGCGATTTAGTAAGGACTGCAAAGGTTCCGGCCGCACAGACAATACTGGAACCATGTCGTAGAATTTCATGGTTACTTTCTTGTTTAGAAAGCCACGAAAATCGGGGACAATTTTTACCCGAACCAGATTATTATCAGCAATGTTTATGATCTCTCGTATAACTTTGCGTTGAGCCAAAGGAATAGCTATAAAAACCTGATCCACTTTGGTTTGTGATACGAAATTTTTAAAATCGCTGATTCCACCCAATATTTTATCCGGATGAAACGAGCCATTCGGATTGTCATCAAAAAAGCCTAATAATTTATACCCGATGGCGTCGTCTGAATTGATGTATTTGTATATATCGTGCCCAACTATACCGGCACCTATTACAACTACATTTCTAAAATTAGAGCCGGATTTTCGATATCTCCGAAGTGCATAATAATAGGCTATTCGCCAAATATAAAGCCCTATAAGAAAAGTAGCATAGGTAAATAGCAAATGTGCACGTGAAAAATAATTACCCTTTACAACGGCTATGGATGCCAGTATTATAAGTGCGTGTATTGAAACTGACTTGAGCGTTTTCCACAAAATAACTTCAATACCATTATTACGACTCGTGTCAGTATCGCCTTGCCAGGTGGTAACTATTGCCCAGGCCAGATTAAAAACGATATGTAACAATACGTATTCATTAGCCACATCATTAAATGGTGCTAATCGGTTGGCCAATATATAGGCAAAAATAAATGCACAATTCAAGATGGATATATCACCAACAAAATGAATAAGCGCAAGAAATCTGCTATAACCTTTCTGTGCCATGTAAAATTTTACTCTCCTTAACTGTGTTTAATTAAATTCTTAAGTTCATACTCAAAATTACCAAGTATCTGGTCAATACTCAGGTTTTTGAGAGCATAATTTCTGGCATTGTTTTTTACAGGCTCAACATCAACATTTAACAATTCATTAATAGCACCTGCCAGATCAGTAGCTGACTCCGGTTCTATAACTTTACCCAAATTATTATCCATCACCAGATCATACAGGGTAGTACCATGTACAGCCGAAACTACCGATACTCCACCAACAGACAATATTGTACTCAACTTTGAGGGCAGCACCAAATCAGAGGCTTCCTTCTTTTGCAAAACCAAATGTATATCCGCCATATTAAGAAACGCAGGAAGATCCTGATATGGCATAAGTGACATAAAATAAATATTTTTCAGTTGTTTATCAGTAGCCATTTCCTGCAACCTAGTCTTGGCTGGCCCCTCTCCTGCAATCACAAAGCGCAGATTGTTAGTGTTTTTTAATTGTTCTGCTGCTTGAATTATAATTTCAAGTCCTTGTTTTTCACCTAAGTTGCCGGAATAGAGTACAATCTTTTCTTCAGGATTAAATCCTAATTTAAATTTTAAGCTTTCCTCCAGAGGCATAGGTTTTATAAATACAGTATCAACCCAATTAGGTAAACTCAGATATTTAGACTCCGGAAATCCCTTACTAAGGATTTTTCGCTTCATACCGGGGCTGATACTGCTTATTCTTGTTGAATTACGAAGAAAATATTTTTCTAACTTAAACAATAGACTTAGTATCAGTGGATTTTTGATCATACCCAATTCTTTGGCTGCATCAACCTGCAAATCTTGTATATGAAATACCCAGGGTTTTTTATGTATAAGTCTGTAAATTAAGGGGAAAAGGCCAATAATAAGTGGTGGATAAATGCTTATAACCACATCATATTTTCTAAATAAACTACTAAACCAATGTAGTTTGGAGCTGATTAGAAAGGAAAATTCATGTATAATTCTGTTTTTGGCATTTACTTTTTGGGTTACATACAATGGAGTACGTCGTACTGTAACCTGCTGAATAGTCTCTGTAAACCACTTATTGCCCTTGTATTTGCTATCAATTTTCCACTGCGGATAATACGGCATAGCGGTAATAACCTCTACCTGATGACCTTGAGCAGCAAGCCATGCACACATCTCGCCGGTATATTTACCTATACCAGTTAACTCGGGATGATAGTTAATGCCGTAAACCAGAATTTTCATGGGATTCAAAATCAATGCAAGATAGGCAAAACTGGAAAGAATTCAGAATTATTTTGAGGGAGTTGGGAGTAAGGAGTGTAGAGATTGGAGTCTGGAGATTGGAGCCTGGAGATTGAAATAGAGCACTAATCACACTTCATACTCCCTACTTCAAACTCCTAACTCCAGTCTTTTAAAAATCAAAATACATATTCTGCAAATTGGTAGAAATACCTACGGCATAAAAACGGGTTAGCTTATTCTCTGCAGCATAACCATCTAATTTTCTGATTGCCAAGCTTCCAAAAAGGCGCATATTGGTATTAGGGTTAATTAGGTAACCTGCTTTTATCTCCATATACTGCAATGTATTTAGCCTGCCCTGAGCGGCATGTTTAGCATAGGGAAACTTATAGTTTACGCCATTATAAACGCCACCATAGTCGGGTATAAAAATATTTTTTCCGTAGTGGATATTACCCTCATTCACACCGTATTTGGCGCGTATATACTTTATTGCTACAAAATATCGTCTAAAACGGTAATCTGCCAGCGTAACAAGTTCTTTAAAATTTGCTCCCAATGGATGAGCCAAAGCCTGATTGTAATGACTGTAATTTTGTTCTACTGTTCTGTGCGAGTATGTGTATGGCATTATATAGTTATACTCTGCTTGCAAGATCAGGTTTTTTATTTTCAAAGGATCAAAAACACGAGTACCTATCTGATAACCATATTTTTGCTGATATTTATAATTCTTCTCTTTAAACTCTCTTAGCTTAAAATCGTCCAAAATAAACTGTCCGTATACATACCATTTGCTATTCAATTTGTATTTCAGATTTAGTCCCATCAGGGCATTATCAGAACTACCATTTGCAAATTCTACGGAACGATAAAATATAATTGGGTTGAGATAGGCTGCATCATACCCTCTTTTTTGTGTAGAATCGCCACCAGGCCAGATAATACTTTCAAAAAGCCCTACCTGCAATGATTTGCCCAGTTGAATACTCAAATAGTGAAAAGTACCATACTTTTTGGGATACCCAGTACCTTTGCCGTTCACAACCAATTGGCTACCTCGTATATCCTGAAATTGTGTAAACAGGTTCATATACTTAATCTTCCAAACTGTGGTGGTAACTTTCAGGAAAGGATAAGCAAAGGAATTATCTGAAAGTAACAGTGAACGATAACCATCACCTATAAAATTTTTGCCCTGCCCAAATTGAATGTTAAAGAATTTACCGGGCGAGTAGGTTACCCAACCATAAGCCATATTATAGTCATGCTGAATACTACCCGACTCCGGTTTGAAAGCCTTGGTCTCACCCTGTCCGGGAATGACTTTGTATTCGGTAGCAAATGAATCGATGTATGGGGAAAAAGTGGCCTGGTTTTCATAGAAAGAGGTATAAAAGGAGATTTTCTTTCCAACCGATCCATAAGCCTGAATACCTCGGGAATTGGTATAGAGTCTTTTTCCGGTTACGATTTCTCTGCCAAGATCAATATTTAGTAATGGGTCTACATACAGCACTAAACCGGCGGTATCAATATTTACTAAATGCGTATTCAGGAAATTATCTGCTACCCGAGCTATCCAGCGTCTTCTTGAAATTGAATATGGTTTAAAATCATACAAGGAGTCTGTTTGTATGATGGTATCAAGTTCAGCAGCATTGTAAGGTTTAATACTCGTATGGAAATCACTTGTTTTTTTGGCCAATTCTCTATCGTATGGTAGAAGGAACTCGCGGTTGAGGGGGAGGTAATCCTGGGCTTGAACTGCGAAGGACAGAGTAAGAAGTAACAGAAACCAAAATTGAAAAATACGCATGCCTGTTGTTTAAAGCAGCAATTTATAAAAATATGACTTTTCTTTGCCGAAGTAGATTGAAAAATTGCACGTTAACTGAATTTATTATCGTAGATTTTTTAACCACAGAGCACACGGAGTCAGGACACAGAGTACACAGAGTTTTTTGTCATTCTGAGCGATAAGCGAAGAATCTACCTTAAGTCGAAAGTTAGTAAGTCATAAGTTTACTAGTCAGTAAGATCCCTTTGTGTTGAGGTTAATAATGGGATATCGATTATGGATCCTTCATTCTTCAGGTATTGTATATCGGCAAAGGTTCCTTGCTCTTCTTTTAGCAATTCGTAAAAACTACAGAAAACACAGAGGTTATACATAGAATTTACAAAAGAGTAAAAAATATAGATGGCGATACTAAACCCATTACATCTATCTTTTCTTGATCATTCTTGCCGGACTACCTGAGTAAATATACCCTCCATCCAAATCCTTAAACACAGAACTTCTCGCTCCCACCACAGCACCTTTACCAATAGTTACTCCCGGCCCGATAAAAACATCCGTAGCAATCCAGGCTTCTTCTTCAATTATAATTGCCTGAGCAGTAATATCAAATGTATCTTTCTGATAATCATGCGATCCGGTGCAAATATAAGATTTTTGAGAAACCACCGCATTTTTACCAATTTCAATCTCGCCAAGACTATACAAGACCACTTCATCGCCAATCCAGGCATAATCCTCAATGCTTACCTTCCAAGGATAGGTAATTTTTGCACTTGGGCGAATTATCACTCCTTTGCCAATTTTAGCTCCAAATAACCTTAGTAGAAACCGGCGCCAACCATACATAATTTGAGGAGAAGTATTAAATAATAGCGACTCTACAATCCACCACAGTTGAACCACAATTCCTGACCTACCACGAAAATTAGCAGGAACTGTAAATTTTGATAAATTTTGATATTGGGTTTTAGTATTATCCATATTGTAAAGTTGGGTAATTAATTAGCTAAATGGTCTATTTCTGTCTGTAAATTTTATACAAAGAAAAGTCAATTCAACCTGATTAAGTAAGGAGGAATCTACAATTCCATCCTTGAAACCGTTAAGGTTTTAATACCATTAACATTTAAATTAAAACGTATCATTTAAACTTCCTCCCTCATTCCCTGTTCCCTCTTTGCTGCACGAGGAATGACGGAGGGATAGGCTAAGCTGCACAGTGAATGGCGGAAGCTGCTCTGCAAATTGTTATTCCTTTTGGGTTTTCTTTTCTGCGTTAATAAAACCAAAAAAAGTTTTAAAGGTATTACTCCTTGTACTGGTACAAAATATGTCATTTCGGCCAGAGTAGTAACACCTGTTTGACATCTGCCTTATTCGTTGTAACTTTAATTTTCACTTAGTTAATGTAAAAATGGTTATTGCAAACCCAATATACGATGTAGTTTTCAAGCGCATGATGGAAAACGAGCGCGTTGCTAAGTTTTTCATCGGTACATTATTGGAGCAAACCATTGAAACGGTTGTAGTCAAACCACAAGAATTTACCTATACGGACGAACTGGCTGGTTTAGCCGTATTCAGGCTCGACTTTATTGCTACCATCAAAACAGAATCCGGCGAACTTAAAAAGGTATTAATTGAAATTCAAAAAGCAAAAAATCATATCGATTTGATGCGGTTTAGAAACTACCTGGCAGAGCAGTACAAAAAAGAAGATACCATAGACAACGAAAAAGTCGTCTTGCCCATTACTACCATCTACATTTTGGGCTTTACCCTACCCGAAATAGAGACTTCTTGCCTCAAAGTAGAGCGTAACTACAAAGATCAGATCAACAAAACAATCCTTTCAGCTAAAAGTGACTTTGTAGAAAAACTAACTCACAACAGCTACATAGTGCAGGTAGAAAGAATTACCAACAGATACCAAACCCGACTAGACAAACTGCTGAGTATATTTGAGCAGACCAACTTTGTGGATGACAAAAAAATCATAAAAGAATTTACCCACGAGGTAGACCTTGAGGAAATTAAAATCGCTACCGATATTTTGCATCATTCCGGCACCAATGCCGCAGAGAAAAAGAAAATCGAAACCGAGCAGGAAGCCTGGAGAAGCGTAAATGCCATGTTTGAAGATAAAGAGAAAAAATTCCTGAAAGAGCTTAAAGAAAAAGAACAAGCTTTAAAAGAAAAAGAACAGGCGCTGAAAGAACAAGAGCAAGCGCTGAAAGAACAAGAGCAAGCGCTATCTGAAAAAGATCAGTTAATTGCTGAATTATTGAAAAAACTGAACAAAAGCAACTAATACAGCATTTTCAGAACCTTTCAAAGTTTTCTTTTTCGCTGGAATACAAACCTTGAAGGGTTTATACCATTACATTTAATTTAAAACTTTCCAATTAAAACTTCCGTAGGGATTCCCCGTTTTCGCTGCGCTGCATGGAGAATGACGGAAGGGGAAGGTTACGCTACACGGGGAATTAAGGTAACATCCCATTATAAGTAAGGACATTCTCATCATGAAGATCTTCTAGGATAATTCCAAGTTCGGGATTATAGTAATCATTATTCTTGGTATTAATAAATCCATTAACCGACATGAATTCCTTTACGGCTTCAATATTGGTAGGTTCAGTAGATTTAACAAAGGGCTGTTCTACAACTGCATAAACGATATTCTGTTCTATATAGAAACCTAATAGATTATATGCTGTATCGGGGAAAAAATAGTTATTTAATAATAAATTTATAAAAATACTTTAACCAAGAAGAATAATAAATAGCATCATTTAGCTTAATAACACTTTTACTATCTTTAAGTATACTCGCTGTTCAGCGCCAGATGAAACGAAGCGATTTAAATCCAATGAGCATACCCACAATGAATTTGATTCGATATAATGAATTAGTCTCTCTTTTTCTTGTTCGTGGTAAGGCTTTTCTCTTTCACCCATTTCGCCTGAGCTCTGGCCTCCTCTAAGGTAACCGGCAATTGCCTGGATAACATCTCCATGCTTAACCGGGCTCGTTCCTGAAATGACAGATTTAATTTCATTATTCATTAATTAAATTGAATCAAACACTAAAAATCAATATTCAAGTTACTATTATTAATACAAACTGACAATGAAAGGTTCCAGTATATACCATATGTTATGGGTAATCTATATTTTTTACCTATAGTGAAAATTATTATCCCACCTTTAATGTCATTCTGAGTGCCAAGCGAAGAATCTCATTTTTACTAACAGCAATTTAAAGCTTCTTCGATCCTCTGTATGACCAATCGCCCCGTATTCAGGAAATAACCATAGGAGCAAGTGAAAAAAAGCTGCACTACAAAGTGATTTATCTAAAATCTATTTTTTCTAAGATATATGAAATACAGATTTCACCAAAACATTATAAATATCTTCCCCAAAGCGAGCCTCTCTAAAGCAGAGATCAGCCTTCATTCTGTTATTAACAAACATTTGTTCGAACTTTATCGGATTTTGATATAATTCTAACAGTTTATTGGCAATCTCTTTAGGTGATTCAGAATTTACAAATAAAGCATTCTCTTCAGATACCACATCAGGTATTCCGGCATGGCGCGTAGTTAATATAACATGACCTGCGGCCATTGCCTCCAATATAGAAATGGGTTGTCCTTCCATAATGTAATAAGTCGGCAATGCAAAAATAGTAGAGGTTTTTAATGCTTCCAATTTATCCTTTCCCTTCAGAACCCCCTTGTACTGAACTTCTGGCGCTAATATTTTCAGATAATTATAAATTTCATTTTTAATTTCCTCTTCTATATCCCCGGCCAAGGTGGCTTTGAATGGAACTTTTTCTTCCTTCAAAATTCTCAGTCCTTCCAATAAATCCAGAATGCCTTTTTCCCGCATTAGGTTACTTAGGTACAAAATGTTAAGCTCAGTATTTACACTTTTTGAACCTAATCCGGCAAATATTTCATCGGCTACAAAATTTTCGACTATAAATACCTTATCAGCAGATAATAATCCTTTGAAATTTTCTTTTAACGAATTACTAAGAACAATGCCCGCCGAAGATTTTGATATCAGGTAATGAAAAATTCTCTTTCTAACTCCCTTTAACCTTTGATATTCTTTTCCTAAGTAATTTCCGTGTAAATGAAGCACAAGCCCTTTGCCACATAACCGGCCTAATAGTATAAAAGGTGCATATTTTAGTATACCAAAAAAAGTTTGTCCGGGTGTCAGATAAAGCAATGAAGCATTAAATACTTTGAAGATATGCTTGTAGGTAATTAAAAAGCCAAACACCTTCTGCCAGGAAAATCTTGAACCTTGAGAAGAACTAACTCCTTTTATAATGTGCGTATTAATTATATCAACATCCCCTCCTTTACTGCTGAGATATTTAACTACTGCTTCGTTGGCTATCGTAACGCCGGTAATTGGATCGGGCATAGGACCGATAAGAAGTACTTTCATAGCCGCAAGTTAGAAATATTCTAATTTCAATACAGCTATGTATTTCAAAAGCCCTAAAAATCGTTAAATTGCCCAAAAAATCTTTTGTGAAAGAGGCTCTATTTCATACCCCAATACTCATGCTTGTTTTTAACAGGCCCGAACCTACTCAACAAGTATTCAATCTGCTTAAAACTATTCGACCTAAATATTTATATATCTCAGCTGACGGACCAAGAAAGGGAAAAGTTGATGAAAAAGAACTATGTGAAGCTACACGACAAATTTTTCTGGATCAGATCGATTGGGATTGTGAACTTAAGACACGATTTCTGGAAAACAATTTAGGCTGCCGATATGGGGTAAGCTCCGGAATTACCTGGTTTTTTGAGCAGGTGGAAGAAGGTATTATTCTGGAGGACGACTGCCTTGTAGACGAAACTTTTTTCAGTTATGCCAGCCAATTGCTAGAAAAGTACAGACATTCTGAGGAAGTTATGCATATAAGTGCCAGCAATTTCTATGGCAACTATGAAACCATGCAGGAATCCTATTACCCATCTGTATACAACCATATATGGGGTTGGGCTAGCTGGAAAAGAGCCTGGCTTCCATACTACCAGGTAGACTTAAAACATATTGAAAGAAAAGATTTTAAGAAAACGCTTCAACAACTATTTGAACGACAAATAGATAAAACTTTCTGGCTGGATATGTTTGACTATGCCAAAAGCGGCAATATCAATACCTGGGACTACCAGTGGATGTTTTCTATGTGGCATGCCGGTGGAATCGGAGTGACTCCAAAGGGAAATCTGGTATCCAACATCGGATTTGGAGAAGGAGCGACGAATACCCAGATCCTGCAGGAAGATTTCATGAAGCAAAAGGTGTGGAATGTGGATTTTCCTTTACAACATGCTGAGAATATTGCCATAGATAAAACCAAAGATGAATTTACTTCTGATTTTCTATTTAAGATAAGTAAACATGCTAAATCGTGGAATTTGAAGATAAAAGTAGCCGGTAAAATACCGGTGGGATTGAAAAACAAGTTTAAGAAGATATTTTAATTATATCACTAAAAAAAGCCATTTTCGTTACTAGAAAACGATTTCTGACTAGCATACAATCCAAAGAAATATCAGGAATTAGCAACCTATTACACCTCAATTATTAAAACTATTCATAATTTGTAAACCTAAAGTATAGATGCTATTTAATTCCTTCAACTTTGCTATTTTCCTTCCATTGGTTTTAACCTTATATTGGATTATATCAAGCAAACATCTAAAAGTTCAGAATATCCTATTACTAATTTCCAGTTATTTTTTTTATGCCTGTTGGGATTGGAAATTTTTATTCTTACTAATATTTTCTACATCATTAGATTATTTGACTGGTATCCAGATTGCCGAATCCAATAATGAAAGAATAAGAAGGTTTTGGCTATGGTTAAGCATTGCTATAAATCTCGGGTTTCTGGGCATCTTTAAATATTATGATTTTTTTGCCCAATCATTTTCAGAAGGTTTATTGCAATTGGGTTTCCATGTCAATCCTTGGACTTTAAATTTAATTTTACCGGTTGGTATTTCCTTTTACACTTTTCATGGTTTGTCGTATGTAATTGACATTTACCATAAAAAAATACAAGCAGAAAGAAATATTGTTGATTATTCACTTTTTGTAAGTTTTTTTCCATTACTGGTTGCAGGGCCGATCGAAAGAGCCACTCACCTTTTACCTCAAATACAGAAAAAAAGAGAGTTTAACTATAACAAAGTTACTGATGGTCTCAAGCAGATATTATGGGGATTATTTAAAAAAATGGTCATAGCAGATAATTGCGCCTATTATGCTGATTTGATATTTAACAATTCTGAAAATCACTCTGGTTCTACGCTATTGGTTGGAGCAGTTCTTTTTAGTTTTCAAATTTATGGTGACTTTTCGGGATATTCCGATATAGCCCTCGGCACTGCCCGATTATTTGGAATTGAATTGCTTCAAAACTTTGCTTTTCCATATTTCTCAAGAGATATTTCAGAATTTTGGAGAAGATGGCATATCTCATTAACAACCTGGTTTAGGGATTATATTTACATCCCTTTGGGTGGCAACAGAGTTAGTATTTTAAAAAAAATCCGAAATACTTTCATAATATTTCTGGTTAGTGGATTTTGGCATGGAGCCAACTGGACTTTTATTTTTTGGGGAGCATTAAATGCTTTGTTTTTCCTGCCATTATTATTAACAAACCGGAATCGACTAAATCTGGAAATTGTTGCCAAACATAGAATTTTTCCAAATTTTATTGAATTTATTAATATTGTATCTACATTTCTCCTATGTACATTTACTTGGATTTTTTTTAGATCAGAAAACATTAATCAGGCAGTCAGTATTATTATTACAATATTTTCAACATCAATTGTTCAGATTCCTGAAATTTTTCCTTTTTACATAATTATATTACTTATATTTTTCATAGCTGTTGAATGGCTGGGAAGGGAAGGTAATTATGCCATCGAAAATATTGTAATTAAGTGGAAAAGGCCTATTCGCTGGGCATATTATTCAGCTCTACTGTTCTTAATAGGAATGTTCATGCAAACCGAAGAAACTGCATTTATTTATTTCCAATTTTAGGATTAGATCTTTATGAAAAAATTATTAATTTCTATCAGTCTTTTTATTCCTTTTGCGGCATTTATATATTGCTTTTTACTTATTATTTGGGGAACATTTGCACCGTCTTCATTTCAAAAAAATCTAAATTACCGAATTGGAGGGCATATGTATGAAAGAATCAGAGAGGCACAATTGACCTCAAAAGTTGATATTTTATTTCTTGGTTCTTCTCATTCCTATCGTGGTTTTGATCCAAGAATATTCAAAAAAGGCGGATTTTCAACATTCAATCTAGGGTCAAGTTCACAATCTCCTTTGCAAACAGAGGTATTATTAAAAAGATACCTCATACATTTTAAACCAAACATTATAATTTATGAGGTCTATCCAGGAACATTTTCCTCCGATGGAGTAGAATCTTCAATCAATATTCTGGCAAATGACAAAAATGATATGGAATCAATAAAAATGTCACTAATTCAGAACCATATCAAAGTATACAATGCTCTTATCTTTAGTTTCTATAAAAACTATTCTGCTAACAATCCTGATGAATTGAAATCTGATTTAAAAGAAGATGACGAATATATTTCCGGTGGATATGTACAGAAAAAAGAAATGTATAATAACCGAAAATCCTATAAAAAAAATAAATGGAAATTAAATAACGACCAATTCAGTGCCTTCGAAAAAACAATCAATCTCATTAAAAAAGAAAATATTCGGTTAATTTTAGTTCAGGCACCGATTACAGAATCTTATTATTCATCATTTAGCAATAATTTAGATTTCGATAATAAAATGAAAAGCTATGGTGAATATTATAACTTTAACGAATTACTTCAACTGGATGACTCATTACATTTTTATGACTCAAATCACCTTAACCAATCAGGTGTAGAAGTTTTTAATGCAGAAATTCTTAAAACCATAAAAATGTAAATCAGTTGTTAATTAACTATCAAATACTTTAAGATATATCGGTTATAAAATAATAGACATATAAAATAGTTATACTTTTTTTACCAGAATAAAATTAAACAGAATAAAAAAATCATGAATACAACACCGGTAAATATCGTCCTGGCATCGAATGAAAATTATTTACCTGGCCTAATTGTGTCATTGTTTAGTATGCTTTATAATTCGGATAAGAGCAGAAGCCTGAATGTATATGTGTTGGATGGTGATATAAAGGATGAGTCATGGGAACAAATAAACAGCAAAACAAAATATATATTTAAAAAAGTCACTCTTGTGAGGGTCCCCAAAGATGGCAGCAAACTAGGAGGTTTCAAAAAAGACTATGGCAATAGTATTATGGCTTATGTCAGACTACTAATTCCAGATCTTATACCTGAAAATAAAGTGGTATATGTAGATTCCGATATATATTGGGGGAAGGATATATGTGAATTATTTGACATTGATCTTAAGGGAAATTCTATTGCAGCTGTAATTTCTCCATGGACTAACAAATTAAAAATGGATTGTGAGCCATTTATTAAAGAGTATAGTCTCGATCCAGAAGCACCATATTTTAACTCGGGAGTATTATTAATTGATATTGAAAACTGACGCCAAAATGATTATGCAGATTCAATATTATCATTTTTAGAAAAAAAATCTGAACAGTGTAAATGGTGGGATCAAACAGCTTTAAATGTATTTTTCTATTCAAATACTCTATTTTTAGATAATAGCTGGAACTCTTATGCACCAATCTTTGATAAAGAATATAATTTAAATGATTCTAATAATTTAAAAATCAATATTCATTATGTATCAAAGCAAAAACCCTGGATGGGATATCCTGTAACTACAAGTAACTATATATTTTATAAATTTATCAATCAGTTAAATCTGGGTGATTTTTATAAAAAATATTCTATCACTAACAAAAGTAAGATTCTATTTAAGCTAAGACATCTGTTGTTAATTAAGTACTTTATTTTCAAACTGTTTGCACACCATCAAGATAAAATTAAATATCAAAAATGGTCGCACTTTATTAAAGGATGTAATCAAATTTCGTCTAAGATAAATAACCGTATATATAATTAATTATCTATCTCAATCAAAAAAAAATGGCTGGCAAATCAAAAATAGAGAAGAAACCTCGTTTAACAATTATTGATTTTCTTCGTGGTATTGCTGCCATTGGAATTGTTATGACGCATAACTTTAAAACAAATATTTACATAATTGATAAAATTTAAACTATACGCATTATGGGGTTGATATATTTTTTATTATTTCAGATTTTATAATAAATAGAATTTTAAAGCCTTATTCAATGCTAGCATCATTTGATCAGATAATTACTATATAAATTAAAATTATAATCTAACGTTTCATTTACAATATCTTCACCTTCAAGGCTCATAATTGTTTTTATACCTCTTTTTAGAATTATCTTTTGATTACCCACTTCAAAAGGAATGCGGTAGTGATGAATACCAGCTTCTGCTTTTATAGACTCATTTCTAGATCCTGTATTAATTTTAAGTGTTCCTGTTTTTTTAAGTATTGCAGTAATATAAATTTCATCTTTCAAATCACCTTTTTTTGCCCGAACATGACCAAATTTAGGTTCTTCTATTATCAAGTCTTTAGGATGAGTTCTATAAAAAACAAAAATAGCGTCTTTAGTAATTTCAGGTATTTGCCCACTCTTATACCATTCAATATAGAATTTATTTAAAGCGGCAAAGCCTTTATGTGTTTTATAAAAACCCTCATACCGATGCCCAGTCCAAGGCCAATGTTTAACTATATCATCCATTGGACTAAAGTAAGTTCCCTCATCCCAGTCGTTCCAGGTTACCAATTCGACCCACTCCGGATTTTGATTATTAATAATAGACATCCATTGTGTGTGTAAACCTTCACCTCCATTGAATTCAAAATACCTGCGGCCCGATTTTTTCTGTTTACAGCCCCAATAGTATGGGGATACAGTAGCCATAAAAGATTTATTATTTGAATGCAGAACTTCAGCGGCAGCTTCTCCAGATTTAACTATTTGTTTTGGCAAACCTGCCGCACCAAAATAAAAATATCCGTCCATAAACATATTCCAGGACTGCTCATAACTTGCTTCAAACTTTGAGTAATCAGGGGTTTCATCAACATCTAAAGTATATAAGAAAGGTACAAGATAGGGCTCTTGTCCACTATCCTTAAGCGGAGTTAATATTTTCTCCATCCACCAATTTCCTGATTTTGGACCTGTCCACCCACTCAGAAATGGTTTATTATTGTAATAGTAATAATTGGGATGTTTTACATATTGAATAAACATATCCTTAACATCATTTGCATTTAAGCCACAGCACCTGTCAGGCGAGAAAAATAGTTTAAAACTGGTATCAACTTGTGAAGCTGCCTCAAAAATTCTTTCGACACTTACTTTATAATTTTTATTCCATGCTCCAAGGTTTAATGCAAAACCATCAATCCCCATCTCCTTCGCATCTGTTATATCTCTGATATAACCTTCAACACTACCCTTCTGATAGGTTTTGTTACAAACCATATAGTGAGCAAAAACCATTTTTGGCTTATTGGCTTTTGAATCAATACTATCCATAATAATATTATTCGAGCTATTTTCGATACGTATAGTATCCTTAAAATTAAGGAATAAAAATAAACAGAATAGGTATTGAATTTTCATAGAAGATTAACCATAGATATAAAAGCAGAATTGCATACTTTATTTAATGGATATAATAAAGTATGATGGTTGTAATATGTCTAAGTTCAGTTTATACACTTGTTAAGATTTCGCTAAACTTTTCATGGCTAAACCTTTTAACAGAGTCTAGTGTATTTGCTGACATTTCATGCAATATATGTGGATTTCTGCACAGGTTTAATACTTTATCTGCTATTTCTTGTGATGTGTTTTCTTCAAGTATTACTCCATTAAATCCGTGCGATACTACATTTCCACAATTTAAACTACTAATAACAGGTAATTTACAGGCTAATGCTTCCAGCTGAGTTAAACCAAAGCCATCAGACAGAGTAGGAAAAAGAAATACATCAGAATTTTGATAGAATTCAATTGTTTCAGCTCGCGAAACATGATTAAAAACCTTAAGATTTGGTCTATTTTCAAAATCAAATTCCTTTTCTCCTACCAGGACAAATTCAACAGGCTCTTTTTCAAGCATTTTAGCAGCTTCTAATAACCTATGAAAACCTTTTCGGAGAGTTAATGTACCCAAGAATAAAACCCGCATTGGTCTGTCTTTGGTGAATTTATCAGGATATCCTCTTTTAAAATATTGGGCGGAATCAGGAATTTTATAGGGTAAAAATACTATTTTGATTTTAGATTCATGAATCCCTATCTTTTCAAGAGCTTTTTTTGACCATTCTGAGTTGACAATAATCTGATCAGCCATGGTTAATTCTTCTTTCCAGTTTTTCCAATATTGATTTGGCGCTTTTGTCCATCCAGTTTTTAGGGCAGGATTTTTTTCATATTCCTCAAATACCAGCAATTCTTCCCATAAACCTGGATCCATCTGATATAGTATATTACGAAGTTTTTTTTTCGCAGTAATATCAAAAGGTTTTAAAGAAGTATATGCAAAAGAAAAAAAGATATCTGTTTCACAAACCTCTAAATTTTCCAATACAGAAGATATTTGATTCTGATACCAGTTATTTCGATTCATAATCAAATCCCAGCCTTCAACTTTTTTCATTTTCTGGCCTATTTCAAAACTCAGTGCCGCAAGGGTTATGTCCTTTACTTTAAAATGCGGAATTTCCGGGTTTGACCGTTGAAACAACTTTTTAATGAATTTATTTGGAGCAATCCTGGACAGATGCCTATTATCCATCCAAACATCAGTAAGCATGTATTTAAGCTTCCCCTGGTTATGAAGAGCCAAAGGCATTTCATAGTGAGCACGCGCCCCCAGATGATTGCAGATCCAATTATTATTCATTTAATGTCATTGTATTTATTGTTACATCCTTATTAATGTAACTTTGCAACTTCTCATTCTTGCAAAAACGAATATAGCGATATATAAATATACATATAGGCCAATAACTCATACCTACTATTGCAAAATCCCCCGCCATATCTCCACTTCTTAATATTGGAATCAACGAAGCAAGAATCATCCCCTTAAGTATTGTATTTAAATCTGGACCAAATCCTGATCTCCAATAAGTTAAATACGCCAAAAAAAATCCCCATAACACTGAAAATACTATTACGCCAATTTTTCCGCCTTCACCATAGAAAACACCATAAATAGTAGTTGAAATTCCAACTATAACTTCACTCTCAAATCCATATTTTTGTGCATATTTCTGTTGCCAGGCTCCAACTGGTTTTTCCGGCCATAAATCTCTTGGTATAGGCCGAAGTAAAATAGCTAGATGATCCATACCATAATGATAATCTAAATAGTCAGGGTAAACCTGATACAACATGATAAATCCATCTATAAAGTTAATATCTTCTGTAACCAAAATTCTATCTAGGCTTTTAGAATAT